>Ga0114999_10008707_pt1 | contig 11261 bp, 10 predicted proteins | sample ArcticOcean_MG_C_3_FD_89820 | JGI IMG/M metagenome (GOLD analysis project Ga0114999, IMG submission 89820) | Marine microbial communities from western Arctic Ocean - ArcticOcean_MG_CB8_126 | ecosystem: Environmental > Aquatic > Marine > Oceanic | place: Arctic Ocean: Canada Basin | collected...
ACCTCGGCGCCCAGCGCGGCGATCGCTTCCACGCGCTGCCGGCTCGCGGCAGCCGGCACGTAGATCACGGCCGCATGACCTTGCTCGCGGGCAGCCCACGCAACCGCGCGACCGTGATTGCCGTCGGTGGCCGTGGCCACAATCAGGGGGATCTCACCGGCCGCCGTCGCGGCGCGCGCCAACGCGTAGCTCGCGCCCAGTCCTTTGAACGCCTTGAGGCCGAAACGCGCGGACTCGTCCTTCAACCACACCGTTGCCATACCCAGCTCCCGCGCGAGCCCGCCGAGCTCGTGCAAGGGAGTCGCGTCGTACTCGGGGAGCGTCCGGTGAAAGGCGCGCACGCGCTCGGCAGTAGCCGGCGTGAAGGCCGGCAGGCGTGGTGCTGCCGCGCGATACGGATTGCGGTACAGCTGCGCCGCCAATTCCGGGTCAGGAACTTCGGTCCGCACCACTCGTACCATCCCAGATCTCGGCCAGAACACGGATGAAGTTGCCGCCCAGAATGCCAACGATATCGTCGTCCGAGTAGCCGCGACCCATCAAGCCCTCGGTCAGATCAAAGCACCGTTGCGGGTGGTCCACGCCCTCGATGTCGAGCTTGTCGCGGAAGGCGTAGGAATCCTTGTAGTAGGCCTTCAACTGGGCGTACAGCTCCGGATCGATCGCGTCGTAGCCGTACAGATCGATGTCGGAGCCGAGTCCTAGATATTCGACTCCAACGAGTCGCGCCACGTGGTCGTAGTGGTCGAGCATGCTGTCGAGGTTGGTGGGCTCGCGATCGAGCACGAAGTTCCGAACGCTGGTGATTCCCATCACGCCGCCGCTGGCTGCCATCGCCTTGATGGCGGCGTCGGGTTTGCAACGCGGGTGGCCAGGGACCAGCTCCCGGCTGTTGGAGTGCGTGATCAAGACGGGCTTCTTTGACAGTTTGAACGCATCCATCGTCGTCTGGTCGCCGCAATGCGATACGTCGATCGCCATGCCGACGGCGTTCATGCGCTCGACTACCGCTACGCCCCAATCGGAAATGCCGCCGTCGACGCGCTCGGTAGCGCCGTTGCCAACGCGATTGCGCGTGTTGTACGTGAGCTGCGAAACCCGTTGCCCGAGCGCCCACGCTTGATCCACGGTGTCGATATCGAACGCGAAGTGCTCCGCGTCCTGGATCCCCAGCAGCAGACCGATCTTCCCCGAGTCTTTGGCAGCCGCGAAGTCGTCGGCGCTGTCGATGCGCATGAAGCGGTCGCCGTGGGTGGCGACGAAACCGTTGTACGCGGCCAGGTAGGCGGTCACGTTGAGCTTGGCATCCTTGCCGCCGCCAACTCCTACGGCGACGTGAAACGAGCTGATCCCCGCCGCCACGTAGTCGGCAAAGTCGTCGTCTGTGAAGCGCCGAGGATCGGTCAACCAGTTCTGGTCGTCACGCGCCTGGAGCTGCAGGGGCGACAGCATGTCCACGACAATCGCGCGGCCCATGAGGTCGACGGCACGGGTCGAGTACTCGCGTCCAGTTTGAGGGAACAGAACATGCCTGCCACGCCGGATGGCGGGCGCCGCCGATTCCGTCGCTGCCGCGGCCACAGGTTCAGCCCGGACCCCGGCGGCAACCGTTGCGGCAGCACCGGCTACGGCGAGTCCGCCTTTGATCAGCGCTCGGCGCGACGTCGAGTCCGGCTCGGTCATTGGTCATTCTCCCTGGGTAGCAACAACAGTCGGTGGGCCACATTGCGCGTCACCGCGTCGCGACTGTACAGCAACGGGAAATACTCACCATCCTCCCACAGCCGACTGAGATTGCGGTAGAAGGGGCTGCCTGGCTGTCCGGATTGTCCCGGGGTACTCGTGGCGACCGAGTTGTCCCAGTCGGCGACGTCCAGAACTTCGCGGAACGACGCACCGTGACTCCGGACGCCGACATTGACCGTCGTCCCGTCACCAGGTCGTTCAACGACGGGCAGATCGAAGGTGTCGACCAGCGCGTGCGGCCGCGCCATGCGGTTGCTCGCGCCCCACCGCCACTTCGTCCAGTCCGTCCCCTGCTCGGCCTCCATCGTGGCAATCGCCGTTCGCAGTGTCGCCGCAGCGTTCTCCGGATCGATCTCATCGGCATCCACCTCGGCCGCGCGGCACGCCGACTCCCACGACTTGTAGAGGGCCGCCCCGGCGCTATCCGTGCTAAGTGCCGCGTCCCATACCGCGAGTAGGAGTCGCGCGCGCTCCAGCGTGGCGTCCGCGAAAGTCATCGCGGTCAGACCGGCGACACGGCTCGACGCAACCTCGGAAAAGACGTCGTACTGGAGCGTCTCGAAGTCCGCACGGCTAAACGGGGCGGCGAATTCCAGAACCGAACGCAGACGGTCGTAGCGGACGGGACTGCTCCAGCGGTATCCAAGCGGTGGGGAATAGTCGGCCGGCATGATGTTGTGGTTCGCCGTTGTGATGAAGCCGCGCGATGGATTGAACTCGTGCGGCAACTCGAGCGTGTCGCGGAATCCCCGCCACTCGTAGGTCCCGTCGCCGGGGACGGGCAATCGCCCCGACCAGCCCTCGCGCACCGGCGCCAGTCCCGCGGCCAGCCAGCCGATATTCCCGTCCACATCGGCGTAGATCATGTTCTCGGAGGGCACCTTCCAGGCCTGGAGCGCGTCGGTGTAGCTATCCCAGTCCGATGCCTGATCGACCCGCAGCGAGCCAAGGTAACCGGCTGTTCCGGGCTCCGACAGCACCGTCTTGAACGCATAGGCAAGGCCGCGGTCAGGATCTTCCCAGAGCACAGGCCCATGGTGCGAGTACTTTAGCTCGACAACCTCGGGAGCCTGCCCGCGAACCGGGATCTCCTCGACCGTCACCTCGAGCGCTTCCCAGGCGTCGTTGTGCCAAACCTGCGTGGGATCATCCGGGTTCAGGCGCTCGACGAACATGTCGCCCTGGTCGATTCCGACGATCGTCAGCCCCCAGCCGATACGTTCGTTGTGGCCAATCGCAACGCCCGGCAATGCCGGCTCGCCCGACCCGATCACGTTCCAGCCCGGAGCGTTGAGGTGTACGAGGTAGCGCAGTGATGGCAGCGCGATGGTCCGATGCGGATCATTCGCCAAGAGCGGTGCATCGGTAGCGCTCAGTGCGCCGGCGACGACCCAGTTGTTGGATCCGTCACCAGGTTGACGACCAGCAACGCCGACCCGAGCCGCCAGCAGTGGAATCGCACTGGCGAGGGCGATCCCTGTGACCGGGTCAAACAGATCTTCGACGGCGGCGAACCGCTCGAGCAACGGGGGCGCCGGCAACGCGGCGCCCAGCACCAGCTGGCGAAACTCAGCTGGAACGGCATCAACGTCGAGCCCCTGCGGAACGGTCAATTCGCGGAAAGGGTCAGGAGCGGATCGCCGGTTCGCCTCGTCGAGGCCCACTTCGCTCACAAGCCGGGCGAGATCGAGCTCGCGCAGGTTGTCGCCCGTCATCCCCAGGCCAGCCATCCGCAACAACGGCACCTCGGACGACCAACGTCCCGGCTCGATTCCGGTCAGCTGGAACTCGACCGGCAAGCGATCGCGGGCGACCGACCAATCGATCCAGGCATTCACCCCGGCCGCGAACGCCGTCATAATGCGCCGGCCCTCGGGGTGATAGCTGGTGTACTCGGCCTCCATATCGCCGCGATAGCGCAGCAACCGAGCGAAGCGGTCGTGACGCAGTGCCACCGGCCCCAGCACTTCGGCGAGCTCGCCGGCACCGTAACGCCGCCACCACTCCATTTGCCAGAGCCGATCCTGCGCGGCCACCAGACCCTGGGCAAAGAAGAGGTCGTCGGGGTTCTGCGCGTAGATATGAGCTACGCCCCAACGGTCGCGTAGCACCTCCACCGGCGCCCGGACGTCCGCCAACTCGAGCGCACCATCGATCTGTGCCAGCGAGCTCTGGGCCAGATCGCGGAGTTCCTGCGCCCGGCCCACGCGATCGCGCGCGGCGCAGCCGAGCACCATGATCGCTATCAGAACCGCAACGGCGCCAATGCGCCCTCTTGCTTCCATCACTGCGCCTCGTTGTCGCGAGGGCGCGATTCTACAGCAGGTCGAGGACGTTCTCGGGAGGGCGGCCTAGAACGGCCGCGCCATTGGGCGCGATCACGATCGGGCGCTCGATCAAGATCGGATTCTCCGTCAGGACTCGTAGCCAGGCGTCGCGCGGGAATCCCGCGTTCGCAAGGTCGAGTTCCTGGGCGATCGGCTCACCCATCCGCGCCAACTCTTCGGGCGCCATTCCGAGCGCCAGCAGCACGCGGTCGAGTTGCTCGGCGGTAGGAGGGTCGTCGTAGTAGCGCCGGACCACGACTTCGACGCCTGCGTCCTCCAGGAGCGCGAGGGCCGCGCGCGACTTGCTGCATCGTGGGTTGTGCCAGATTTCGTAACCCATGCTCCCCTCCTCCGTTCGAGTAGCGGCGTCCACGGACAGGCTAGCAGGCCCGGTGTGGGCCGCACGGCCCCTGGCCGCGTGCGTCCAGAACCCTGGCATGACGGCTGCTAGAATCGACGCCTTCCCCTATTACCGACGATGATTCCCGACTCCGGAGGCTCTTCCATGCGGCGAACTATGCTCGCCATCGGCCTGGTACTGCTGGCCGGCGCTTCGAGCGTCCTGGCTCAGGAGGTAACGCCGATAGTTCACGAACTCGAGAACGGTATGACGTTCCTGCTCATACCTCGGCCCGGCGACCCCAACATTTCGGCGGGCTGGATCACGAAGGTTGGATCGGTCGATGAGAGCGCCGGCATCACGGGCGTAGCCCATCTGTTCGAGCACATGATGTTCAAGGGCACGGACACCATCGGGACGACCGATGCCGAGGCCGACCGGCGAGTCATCGAACATCTGGACACTCTTCACGCTCAAATCCGCGCGCACGAACAGGAGCTCCAACGGCAGGAACGCCTCGGGACGATCGATGACTGGAAAAACCCGGAGCACCGTACGGCAGAGCACCAGGAACTGCTCAACGACTTCGAGACCGTCCTGGCCGAACAGAAGGGCCTGCTGATCAAGGACGACTTCGATCGCATCTACACAGGCGCTGGCGCGTCCGGGATGAACGCCGGGACGAGCAACGACTTCACGGTCTACTTCATCAATGTTCCGGCCAACAAGCTGGAACTATGGTTCTGGATGGAGTCCGATCGCCTGCAGAATCCCGTCTTCCGTGAGTTCTACAGCGAGCGCGCCGTGGTTCACGAAGAGCGGCGACTGCGCGTCGACAGCACCCCGACCGGCCTGCTTGATGAGCAGTACAACGCCATGTTCTGGGAGTCCTCGCCCTACGGCTGGCCGGTGATCGGTTGGCCGAGTGATCTTTACGGGCTTACCCGTGAGGAGGCACTCGCCTTCTTTGACGTCTACTACGCCCCCAACAACCTCGCGGCAGCACTGGTCGGTGACTTTGATCCCGACGAGGCGATCGCATGGGCCGAGGAGTACTTCGGCGGAATTCCGCGCGGCCCCCGTTCGCCGGAGCCGGTGCGAACCACCGAGATGGCGCAGCAGAGCGAGAAGCGCATGACCGGCATGGCGGACACCACGCCGCAGGTGCAGATCCGTTATCACACGGTCGCTGACGGCCACGTCGACGAGCCCGCCCTGCTGGTGCTCGGTCAGATTCTCTCCGGCCGCACCGGGCGACTCTTCAAGTCCGTGGTTGAGGAGCAGGACCTGGCGACACAGGCCTCCGGCGGACAGAGCGGTCTCAAGTACGCCGGTTCTTTTGATCTCAGGGCCCAGGCCAAGGGCGATGTGCCCCCGGAGCAGGTCGAGGCCGCGATCTACGCAGAGCTCGATCGACTCAAAGAGGAACCCGTAGGCGAGCGCGAGCTGCAGAAGGTGAAGAACCGCAACGCAGCCGGCCAGTACCGCCAACTGCAGAGCAGCTTCGGGTTGATGGTGCAAATGCTGATCTTCGAGTCGGGTCGCGGCTGGGAAGTAATCAACACCTCCGGACTCGGCTTGGAGGCGGTCACAGCCGAAGACATCCAGCGCGTCGCGAACACGTACTTCGACGAGACCAACCGCACCGTGGCGATCTACTACCGCACCGAGAGTGACGAACCGGCGGATCCGCGTCTGGCGAGTCTCGATCCTCAGGAACAACAGCAGATCGCGATGGTGCAGCAGCAACTCGCTGGGGCCACGTCCGAGAACGCGGCCCAGCTGCAGCAGCAGCTGGTCGGCATGGAAGCGCAGGCGGGCCAGGTGCCCGCCGGAAACCAGGACATGTTCCAGCTGATGCTCGAACTCGTCCGCGAACGGATCGCAGAGCTCGAGGGAGAAGACGAATGACGCTCTTTAAGAGAAGCTACGTAGCAACGGGCCTGATCACGGTCGTGCTGGCGGGCTCCGCAGTCGGCGCACCGCAGGAGCGCGTCGCACATCCCCGCGATCTCGAATACCCCGACCTCACCTTCGCGCCCCCGAACGGGCTCGAGTATCGCCACGAGCTCAGCAACGGCGCCGTGGCGTACGTCGTGGAGGATCACGAGCTACCGCTAGTGAACGTCAGCCTCACGATCAGGACGGGCAGCTACACGGCCCTCGGCCAGGCAACTCCCGGCGTCACCGCGCTGACCGGTAGTCAGATACGGAGCGGAGGCACCGCCAACTTCGCCCCGGCGGATTTTGACGAAGAACTCGATTTCCTCGCCGCGAATGTGGGCAGTGGCTTCGGTTCGACCTCGGGCAGCGCCAACGTGAACTGCCTTACCAAAGATCTTGAGCGCTGCATGGATCTCTTCTTCGAGATGCTGCGCGAGCCTCGCTTCGATGGCGAGCGTCTCGATCTGGCCAAGAGCCAGACGCGGCAGTCGATGGAACAACGCAACGATTCCACGACCGGCATCGAAGGCCGCGAGTGGAATCGGCTCATGTATGGGCCCGGTCACTTTAGCACTCGCGCGCTGAGCGCGAGCGATCTGGACGCGATCACGGTCAGCGATCTGTCCGCATTCCACGGGTTCGCGCTGCATCCCGGCAACTTCATCTTTGCTGTGTCGGGCGACGTCGACACCGCTGCGGCAGTCGCCGCCCTGGACGCGCGCATGGCGGGCTGGCCCGTGGGCGAGACCGCCGGTCCCGTGCCGGCACCGGCCTGCGAGCCCGTGCCAGGCCTCTATCTGGTCAACAAAGCCGATGTAAACCAGGGCCGCGTGTCGATCGGCCATCTCGGCGCCCAGTTGAACAGTCCCGACCGGTTCGCTCTCCAGCTGATGAACGACATCCTGGGCGGAGGCGGCTTCACGTCGCGCATCATGTCGAGGGTCCGGTCCGACGAGGGCCTGGCTTACAGCGCGGGCTCCGGATTCGGTTTCGGCGTCCACTACGACGGCACCTTCCGGGCGTTCTTCCAGTCGCGTAGCGAAGCTGTAGCACGCGCGACAGCGATCGTGATCGAGGAAATCGAACGGATCCGCACGGAACCCGTGACCGACGAGGAGCTGGCTACTTCGAAGGCCTCGTTCATCGAGAGCTTCACTCGCAACTTCGCTTCAGCGGCCCAGGTCGCCGGTCTGTTTTCCAGCTTCGAACTGCAGGAACGCGACTTCGACTACCTGAGTACATACAGGGCCAAGATGGCGGCCGTAACGGCGGCCGACGTGATGCGCGTCGCGCGCGAATACCTGCACCCGGACCGTCTCGTAATTCTCGCGGTCGGTGATGCGGACACCATGTTGGCCGGTGACCCGGAGCATCCGGAGACGTCACTAGCAGCGCTCGCCCCGGGCGGCAACGTCACGCGAATCCCGCTGCCCGATCCGCTCACCATGCACTACCCGGAGCAGTAGTCGTTGGCAACCCGCACCGTAGCTGTACTGGGTGGTGGATCTGCCGGCTTCACGGCGGCCCGCACCGCCGCCAAACATGGCGCCAGAGTGCTGTTCTTCATGGGCGACAACGCCGACATGGCGTCGCTCTGTGTGAACCGCGGGTGCATGCCATCGAAGGCGATGTTTCAACCGATCGACACGATGCACCACGCGCGCAAACAGCGCTGGCTGCGGGTGGAACCCATTCAGCCCGAGGCCTATCTGGGGCAGATCGTGGCATGGAAGGACCACGAGCACACCGTCCACAATAGCGCCTCGGCGGAGTACTACCACCCGACGCAGATCGAACTGGTGGCGGAGATCTTCGACCGGATGTGCAAGCGGCTAGGCGGTGCGCCGCCGCGCCGGGCCGACGAAACCACAGGATGAGCGAGGAAGAGGATCCACCCAGCGGTCAAGACCTGCTGGGCGTCGAGCGGAGTCCTTTCGCCCACCCGCAGTGGGCCATCGGGATGGTCCTGGTCCTGGCGCTGCCGTTCCTGGTCCTCGGCCTCTTCGGACACCCGATCTGGCTATTGCTGGGAAGTCCGTTCCTGCTCGTGCTGGCGATCTGGATCGGCGTCAAGCTGGTCCAGGTGAACCGTCCCGTCCAGTCGCAGTCCGCGCCGCGGCCCAACGGGGACGACGCCTAGCCCGCGGGTAGCGAGGGTGCTAACCCTCAATCTGCGCTTCCAGCATGGCGATCATTCCTTCTACGTCAGCCTTGTCGGCGGCGTCGGGCGCGATTTCCAGGTAAGTGCGCAGCTCGGCAACAGCTTTCTCGTAGTACGCGGCGTCCTCGGCACCAAGCCGCAGGTACGCGTAGCCGAGTTGCTTACGCGCGAGCGGAAAATCGGACCGCAGCACGACCGCGCGCTTGAGCAGCGTGATGCCCTCTTGAACTTCATTCATCTGCAGCAGAATCGCCGCCGCGTTGTACTGCATGGCCGCGTCATCGGGAGCCAACTCGGCGGCGCGGCGGACATGCGGCAAGGCCGCATCGAAGTCCTGCGCGCGAACATGGGCCTCCGATTTCCAGGCATGCGCGGGTACCGAGTCCGGGTTAATTGCGAGCAGCTGCTCATACGTGGCGATTGCCCCGTCGAGATCGCCGGCCTCGAGCTGCGCGCGACCGAGCATCTCGATTGCGCTGGCCCGCATCACGTCGACCTCGTCGCCCGCCATCCCCTCGATGGCCCCGATCAGGGGTGCCATGGCGTCGCGCGTGCCCGCCCAGTCCTGCGCCTCGTAGGCCGCGAATCCTTCCTCGTATAGGCTATTGATATCGCCGTAGGCAACGTTGGATGGCGCTACGGCCCGCGGCAACGAGCCATCTAAGGTGTTCATCCCGAAGTTGACCTTGAGCTCGCGCTTGAACCCCTGATATCCCTCCGCCGTGATCGTGATCTCGAAGACAGCGGTGCGGAAGCCCCGACCCATGTAGTCGCCGTCGGAGTCGGTCTCGAACTCCCGCGTATCGCCGCGATCCGGCGAGTGGACCGACACCAGGGCGCCGGTGATCGGGTTCCCGTCGTTGTCGGTGATCTTGCCTGCGATCACCCCGTCACGTTGCGCGTAGGCCGGCGCCGCGGCCGCGAGTGAGAGCGCGAGCAGGATCAGGCTGAACTTCGTCAGGCGCGATAGACGACCGGTAGAATTCATGGCGACGGTACCTCGATGATTTCGGGTGGGAAGCACGCCAATACCTTAGCGCGCACGACCGCCGTCCGCCGCTCCGTGGTAATCCCCCGCCGTCGTCACGGTCGTGGCATGGATATCCACAATATCTTCCACGGTCCCGTAGCCGCCGGCCATGACGATCGCCACAGGCACACCGCATCGCGTGAGGCTTTCCAGTACGAGGCGGTCACGACGGCGCAGTCCGTCCTTGGTCACGCTCAGACGACCGAGGCGATCGCGACGGTGAGGATCCGCCCCGGCGACGTAAGCAGCTAGATCGGGTGGGGGCCCCGTCAGGAGTCGATCCAGGCCGTCCCGGACGGCATCCAGGTAGACGGCGTCAGCGGTCCCGTCGGGAAGCGCGATATCGATATCGCTGGCTTGTTTGCGAAACGGGTAGTTACGCTCACCGTGTACCGACAACGTGCGGACCGTCGGATCTGCGGCGAAGATGGCCGCCGTGCCATCGCCCTGATGAACATCGCAGTCGACTACCACGGCACGCTCGATTAGCTGCTCAGCCTGCAGAACTCGAACCGCGACCGCGACGTCGTTGAACACACAGTAGCCGCCACCGCGCCCGGCATGGGCATGGTGGGTGCCACCGGCAAGATTGACGCCCACGCGCTCTCCGAGTGCTGCGCGACAGGCCGCCAGCGTCGCGCCCGTCGAGCGCCGCGAGCGCTCCACGAGTTCAGGCGACCAAGGAAATCCCAGGCGGCGGACGGAGGCGCGATCGAGTGTTCCGCCAACGACATTCGTCAGGTATTCAGCGGTGTGAACTCGGAGTAGCTGCTCATTGGTGGCAGCCGGCGGCACCGACAACTGATGCGGGTGAACGGCGCCATCGGCGAGCAGGCGCTCACGCAGCAGCCGGTACTTGGCCATCGGGAACCGATGTTCCGGCGGCAAGGGCAACTCAAAAATGTCGGTGTAGAAGACCTGCACGGGGCTACCACAGGCTGCTAGGGTCGGCGCGCCATGTCAACAAGTTGCGGCACGGTGACGAAACGATACCCCTGTCGCACCAGATGGCCGACCATCCAGCGCGTCGCCGTGACCACGTGTTCGCGATTGCCACCGCCGTCGTAGAGCAGAACGACCGATCCTGGCTCGACTCCACGCACCGTGCCTGCAGCCACCTGGAGCGGTGACCGGATCGCCCAGTCGCGCGTTTCGGTGGACCACATCATCAGTGTCTGACGCAGATCCGGCGCAATGCCGGTGCGGCCGGTGATGCGGCCATTGAGCGCGCCGTGCGGCGGCCTGAACACGCGCGGTTGAACTCCAGCAGCGCGGCGAATCGCTTGCGCGCCCTTGCTGACCTCTGCATAGGCCCCGTCGCGCGTGAGCGTGTCGAGCGCCGTGTGCTCCAAGCCGTGATTGCCGATCGCATGGCCTTCCCGGACGATCCGGCGAGCAATCTCAGGATGCCGCACCGCGTTCTCCCCGATCAGGAAGAACGTCGCGATGATGCCCTGGTCGCGGAGCACGTCGAGAATCGCGTTCGTGAACGGCGGGCGCAGCCCGTCGTCAAAGGTCAGTGCGATCACCTTTTCGGAGACCGGAACGCGATAGACGACGCCCAGGTAGTCGTCGTCAGGCTCGCCGGCCGTGATCACCGATGCGATCAACGCGGCGACAGCAAGGAGCAGTGCGGCTGTACTGCGGGCGAGCCCCTCTGGGTGCATGGCTGCGGTCTCCGGTGGTCCCAGGCCCGGTGCGTTCGATTATAGC
>Ga0114999_10008710_pt1 | contig 11259 bp, 7 predicted proteins | sample ArcticOcean_MG_C_3_FD_89820 | JGI IMG/M metagenome (GOLD analysis project Ga0114999, IMG submission 89820) | Marine microbial communities from western Arctic Ocean - ArcticOcean_MG_CB8_126 | ecosystem: Environmental > Aquatic > Marine > Oceanic | place: Arctic Ocean: Canada Basin | collected...
GAACCTGACCACGAACAATCCGAGCCATCGTTAGCCATTCTACGGCACCAATAGCTATAAATAACAATACAATGTTACGTCCAAATACCACCATGAGGAGAATAACAAAAATAGTGAATGGTAATGCATAAAGGATATCTACAAAACGCATCATCAAGGAATCTGTTTTCCCGCCAACATAACCTGCAACTGCACCATATATTACACCAATCAATATAGACACTAGCGTCGCCATAAAACCAACCCCCAATGAAATACGCCCTCCATATAGCAGCCGCGTTATCAAATCGCGTCCGAGAACATCCGTACCCATCCAATGCTTTAAACTAGGCCCCTGTGCTCCATATATCAGATCCTGCTCTTCATATGTGTAGGGTGATAAGATAGGTCCACCCACACTTAACACAGTCATCAGGACAAAGGTGATGAGTCCAAATTGAGCCAATTTATTTTTCAATAATCGGTCATAGGCGTCTTTCCACAGTGAAATTGAATGATCTTTATTCATCAGTTGAATTACTACTTGAGAATATATTGTTCATTCATATTTCAAACGGGGATTGAGAATCACCTGAATAATATCTACAATGAGATTCAATAAAATTATAAGTGTAGCGTAAAACAGAACAGTGCCTAAGACCATCGTATAATCTCGATTGAACGCGGCCATGACAAAGAATCTGCCTAAGCCTGGAACTTGAAAAATTGTTTCCACGACAAATGACCCGCTGATTAAACCGGCGGAAGCTGGTCCAAGAAATGCCACTACAGGTAATAGACCAGTCTTAATTCCATGCACCAGGATAACACGCCATTCAGACAATCCTTTAGCACGAGCAGTGCGGATGTAATCACTGTTGAGAATCTCAAGCATTCCACTTCGCGTGAGCCTCGCGATGTAGGCTGCATAATAAATCCCCAGGGTTAAAGCTGGGAGGACCCGGTCGCTCCATAGTTCCCAACCCAGGGGATTAAACCATCCTAAATAGAGTCCAAAAAACAAAACGAGGATCGGGCCCATCACAAACGTCGGCATACAAATCCCCACCGTCGCGATTGACATTGGTAAATAGTCCAATGACGAATTTTTATTTACCGCGGCAATCGTGCCTGAAATTGTTCCCAATAAAACCGCGATTATCAATGCGAGCAATCCCAGTTCCAGGGAGACAGGAAAAGACTGTGCGATCAATTCATTTACCGTCCACCCGATGTATTTAAAAGAGGGTCCGAGATCGCCCTGAAAAAGATTTCCCATGTAGTGGAAATATTGCAGCCACAGGGGATCATCAAAACCATAATGCGTTTCCAAGTTAACCCGGATTTCGGGAGGAACAGCTTTTTCATCACTAAGCGGATCACCGGGTGCCAGGCGAATCAGAAAAAAAGTTACCGTCGCGATGATAAGAATGACAGGAATGGCATGGACAATTCGCCTGCAAATAAAAGTAAACATTACTTAAAATTCCAGATTAACTTTTTACTTACCTTCCAGAGACACATACTTATAGGGATGATGGTCGAGGATGTTTGAGTGCCAACCACGGACACTGGGTTGGATAAGTAAACTGCGCACATAAAAATAGATGGGCATGACAGGTAATTCCTCGAGAAGGATCGCTTCTGCATCTTGAAAATGATTAAACCGTTCCTCTTTAGCTAAAGTCTTACTGGCAAGGGAAATTAATTTATCATATTCGCGGTTTGACCAACCTGTTCGATTATTACCCCCATCCGTTACCCACATGTCGAGAAAAGTGTTGGGGTCGTTATAATCTCCGATCCAACCGAAGCGTCCTATTTGATAATTCTTACTATGCATGCTGTTGAGAAACACTTTCCATTCTTGATTCAGCAATTTAATCTCGATATTGAGCGTCTTTTTCCACATCTGCTGAATTGCTTCAGCTACGGTGCGATGAGATTCGCTTGTATTATAGAGCAACTCAAGCGCAGGAAAACCTGCACCCTCAGGGTAACCGGCTTCGGCAAGCAAATCCCTCGCTTTTTCAATATCATACTCAATCCGGGCCCTTGCATTATAACCTCCCGTATCGGGGGGGGTAAAGTGATAAGCAGATTGTTGACCCGCACGTGTTACATATTGAGTGATCTCCTCTCGATTCAGAGACAATGATAACGCCTTGCGTACACGGATATCGTTCAAGGGTGGTGAATTGACATTAAATAGATAGCAATAGGTACCGAGGTAGGTATCGAACCGGCTCGATTCAGATCTTTCGTTTCGGTAGTAATCGACACGATGTAAAGGAATTGTCTGCGTAAGATGTATATATCCCACGCGAAAAGCTCGTTCTTCAGTATCCCTACTATCTATTGGCAAAAAATTAATTCCCTTTAACCTCACTTTTTCTGCATCCCAATAGCGCGGATTCTTCTTAACGCTAATTCTTTGATTAATTTTCCAGTCGGTTAAAGTGAAGGGGCCATTAGAAACAATATTATCCGGCCGAGTCCACTTTGTTCCCCGTTCAGTCATTCCCCCAAATTTCTCAACAGTCGGGGGATGCACAGGCCACCAGGAATAATGGCTTTGAAGTTCTAGGAAATAGGGAATTTGACTTTCCAGAATTATCTCCAGTTTTTTATCATCCAGAGCTTTAGCTCCGACGCGTGAAAAATCAGTAAATTCGCCCGCATTAAAAGCACGTGCATTTTTAATCGCATAGAGCATATATGCATACTCGGCAGCTAATGCAGGTGAAAGTATCCGTTCATAAGAATAGACAAAATCATGCGCAGTAACCGTATCGCCATTTGACCAAACAGCGTCCTCGCGTAGATAAAAAATGTAGCGTTTCCCCTCATCGAATACTTCCCAATTTTGAGCCACGCCCGGGACTGGATGAAGATCGATTGGATCTTCCGATACTAAACCTTCAAAGAGAGCAGAAATAATATTATGCTCAGTAACACCTGTTACGATGTGTGGATCCAGGCCTTCCGGTTCAGAACCATTGCCTATAAAAAGTATCTGTTCACGATTGCCGCGCTCAACATTAGTTTCCTGTATCCCACATCCACCAATACTCAAACACAGGGCTGTTGTTAAGAAGCTCTTTATAATTATAGGATAGAATCTTCGCATCCAGTCGTTAATGCAACGGTGTGTTATATCATTCTGCAATATTTTACTGAGAGATATGTAGCTTATTAATTAAGTGTTTTATTTATACGCGGGATTAAATTACCGTTTGATCAGGTGTAGTCCCACCTCAAAAATAGGAAGCGATGAGCTAAGTTTCACTCTATTCAAAGCGCTTGCTAAAGGTAAAATAGGCCCCTAGTGATTATTCTAAAGTGATATCACTCAAGATAAGACGCACAAATAAATATAAACCGGGCCTCGCCTGGTTTTGTATATTTTCATTATTCTGGATCACGCTGCTTCTCTACGCCGGCGGCTTTACAACCAGTATTGAAGCTGGCATGGCTTTCCTCGACTGGCCACTCTCTAATGGGTCCATAAACCCAACGGGATGGACTGAGGATCGGGAAATGCGCGCTGAGCACAGCCATCGACTGTTGGGTATGAAAATTGGCATCCTATCGATTATTTTAGTCGTTTGGACACAAATTCGAGAGGAGAGACGCTGGGTCCGTCGTGTTGCCCTGATTCTTTTACTCATGGTTATACTTCAGGGGTGTTTAGGGGGAGCACGCGTAGTATTTGACCGATTTAATATCCACAGCGAAAGCAACTTTATCGCACAATCTTTTGCGATAATTCATGCTTGTGGTGCACAGATTATCCTTTGTCTCCTGGTAACACTTTCACTGGTCTGTTCACGTCATTGGATTGAACGAAACGGGGGACTCAATGAACCCGCCCCGAGCAGTGTGGGATGGGCCGGATCATTTGCCTGTATTATGCTTTTTATCGCGATCATCTTTGGCGCTATCATGCGTCACGCTGATGTAGGCCTGGCTATTAGCACCTTCCCCTACTCCACATGGGAGGGCAACTGGCTGCCAACCAATTGGAATTGGGCGGTGTCAATTAATTTCGCGCATCGCATAAGTGCTCTTTTAGCGTCCATCGCCATCCTTTTTTTCATTGGCAAAATATGGAAAATCGCACGAATTTCACCTGCTTTAAGCTGGATGAGTATCCTCCCTCTTTTATTGCTTATTTTGCAGATTTTTCTCGGGGCCACCGTAACTTGGAGTCGAATACATGAACATGCCGCCACCGCTCATATGCTAAACGGGGCTTTTCTTCTTGCCAGTTGCTGGATGCTCACTTTTTTAAGTATGCGTTTATCTGCCCTTTTTTTTATCCCCAATAAAGGTTCTAAACTTGCCACTTAGGATAGAAATTATTTAGAAATCACCCTCTTAATTGATGAGAACGAATCCCACCCAATATAATATTGAGACAGAATCGCAATCTGAGCTTATCACCAGAGAAGATTCTGATCGTGGAGTTCTCTTTCACGATTATTGGGAATTAACCAAACCGCGTCTGAGTCTACTCGCGGTCATTTCAGCCATTGTTGGATACCTTGTCGCTCAACCGGATAAAGATATTTTCTTATTCATGAACCTGCTCATTGGGACATCACTGGCAGCAGGTGGAGCAGCGGTACTTAATCATTGGCTTGAAAGAGAAACGGATGCTATAATGGTGCGGACGCGTAACCGTCCTATTCCCTCAGGATCTATAAGTCCGGAAGCCGCCTTGATTTATGGAATCGTAATTTCAATTACAGGCGATCTTCTGCTCTGGCTCGGGGTCAACAGTTTAGCTGCGAGCATGGCTCTTATTACCCAGGCAGCTTATCTCTTAGTTTATACGCCACTTAAACAGCGTTCCCATTGGTGCACGGAAATTGGTGCCATTCCTGGGGCCATCCCCCCTTTAATTGGGTGGGCTGCAGCTGAAGGTTCTATTTCCACCCTCGGTTGGATATTGTTTGCCATTCTCTTAACCTGGCAAATTCCACATTTTATGGCCATTGCGTGGAAGTTCAGGAAGGACTACGAAAAAGCGGGGTTTCCCATGCTCTCAGTTATTGACTTGAGCGGGGCTCGCGTCGCAAGACAATCTCTCATCTTCACTCTTTTATTAATTATTAGTAGTCTCATGCCGACAATTTTGGGATATACTTCTCTCTATTACGCTCTGATCGCCACCAGCTTGGGGACCTGGTTTCTAATCATGGCTTTGTGTTTCATGCAGGAAGCCAATCGCGATAAAACGGCACATAAGCTCTTCATGGTTTCAATCGCCTATCTTCCCTTATTGTTGGCCGCCCTTGTTATCGATCGCTGGTTTATCGTTTAGCTCATCATTTCTGCCAACCGGCTATCACTCTCATAGAATCTATCAGCGCTTTTTCTTAAAGCGGAGTCACTAGTCAAATAATTTACATGATGGAATTTCCATTTCCCGAATTAAACGCCAGCTTAAATGGTCTGGCAACCGTGCTGCTGACTCTAGGTTTTATTTTTATCAAAAAAAAAACCGTTAGAGCTCATCAGTATTTAATGGTCAGTGCTTTTTTTATCTCAATTGTATTTCTTATTAGTTATGTCACCCATAGAATCATTGCACAGGGTGTTCATACCCCTTTTAGCGGTGAAGGATCCTGGCGCACCGTATATTACAGTATACTTATCAGTCACATTATATTGGCAATTATCATTGTTCCATTAGTGTTGCGAACCCTTTTCTTAGCGGTTACAAATCAATTTGAAAGGCATCGCTTTTGGGCCAGAATCACCTTTCCTATCTGGTATTATGTTTCCATTACCGGCGTGCTAGTTTATTTCTTTCTCTATCAATGGTTCCCTTCAGACATTCAATTCTGACCAGCATCCACAAATCCTAAGCGCTTAAATAAAAAACGAATTCATTGAAGTCTCAATTGAACCAATCTTATTCTCTGCATAGGATTAATTAATATTTTTATGACTTGGGAAATCGCATTTATTTTGATTCTGCTCGTCTTGGCAATCACCAGCTTCGTCCTGGAAAAGATCCCTACCGATTTGACGGCTATTACCTTATTTATAATTATCCTCTTGGTAGGGTTACTGCCGGTAGCGAATACTTTGCCTTCGACGAGTATGATGCTAAGCGTTTTTTCTAATCCAGCTCCAGTCACTGTTGCTTCAATGTTCATCATCAGTGCTGCCTTGGAAAAATGTGGCGCGATAGAAGTGTTAGCTGTATTTCTAGAAAAAATCGCGGGGCTAGGCTACCGCTGTTTTTTACTTATTATGATCTTAGGCGTAGCTATCGCTTCTGCTTTTATTAACAACACACCTGTCGTGGTAGTTTTACTGCCTGTTATTTTAAGTCTTTCAAGGAAGATGGGGGTTCCGGCTTCCAAGTTTCTCATTCCACTTTCTTACGCTTCTATATTCGGAGGTATCTGCACGCTTGTCGGAACGAGCACCAATATCCTTGCCAGCAGCATTATTGAAGCCGCAGATCAACCACCCCTTGGGATGTTTGAAACAGCCTGGATCGGCGTGCCATTACTATTGGTGGGAACCATCTACCTCATTTTTTTCGCGAATCGACTGATCCCCGTTCGCGAAACGCTGACTTCTATCCTCTCAGAAGAAGAGCGAAAAGAATATATAACAGAAGCTTATGTTCAGCACGACTCCTCCGTGACAGGTAAAACACTCGCTGAATCAGGACTATTAAAAACTGGTAGCGCACGGGTGCTTGAAATAATCCGCGATCAAGTCGCTCTCTTTACTGATCTCAATAATTTGGAATTATGCGAGGGCGACCGATTGATCATGGCCCTTCGCCCCTCGGGCGTGGCACACACACGGACGATCGACGGGGTAAATCTGGCCGCGGAAATGGGTCAGGGACTGGAAACCATCGCTGCGCATGAAGGTTCAATTGTAGAAGGTGTTATTGGCACCAAATCAACGATAACGGGGAAAAATATAAGGGAAATCAATTTCAGACAACGCTATCGAATGATTGTTATGGCCATTCATCGAGGCAGCGTAAATTTACGGGATAAACTGGACCAGGCACCTCTCGAATTTGGCGACACCCTGCTGATGATGGGTACTGACACCGCAATCGAAGAGCTACGAAAGAGCGATGATATTCTCCTCCTTGACCGTCCAACCACTCCGGCTAAAAGCATGCGTCAAAAGATGCCAATCGTACTCTTTATCATCGTGGCAATCTTTATCTCAGCTTCTTTAAGTCTTGTTCCTATCGTAGCTGCTACTTTAATCGGCGTTGGCGCGCTATTTCTCACTGGTTGCCTCAAGCCAAATGAGGGGTACTCGTCAATCGAATGGAGTATCGTTTTTCTCATCTACGGCATGCTGGGTGTTGGCATGGCGATGCATTCTACGGGTGCAGCCACATTCCTTGTGAATGAATTCGCTATGCTTACTGAATCTTTATTTTCTGATCCCTTGAAGCCCTACATCATGCTCGCCGGTCTATACTTGTGTACTAACGTACTTACTGAATTTCTTTCCAACAATGCAACTATCGTCCTCATGGCTCCGGTTGCCATCGGTATTGCCGAAACTTTGGGTGTAGATCCCCGGCCTTTTATTATTGCCGCGGCGATAGCTTCTTCCGCTAGCTTTTCAACTCCTATCGGCTATCAGACCAATACTTTTGTTTTTGGTGTCGGCGGTTACCGTTTTGCTGATTTTTACAAGATAGGACTACCTCTCAATATTATTTTTTTTATTGTAAGTATGGCAATCATCCCGCGTATTTGGAGTTTTTAAAAAAAAGAGAATGAAAAATAATACTATAATTACGAAACTATTGTTCCAAAATCCTGTTATAACATACATCTGAGCATTCATCCTCGATGAAACTGAATACTATATTATTGATTGCTAATTTATAGCGCTAAAATAGCGCTCTAGCTAATTCCAAATCATTATGATTTATTATTATATTAGATTTATATTATTGATTTCTCTCATCGGTTGCAGTCTCACTCTCACTGCGCAAGATATTGACAGTGAAGCTGTTGTAATGGAGGACGACAGCGATAGCATGAATTCCGATAATTCAGAGGATCGCGTCGAAGATGATGGCTTGGAAGACGAAAATTTCGATGCTGATGATTCAGAGGGCTTCATGGATGAAGATGAAAGTGAGGAACTGGATTTCGAAAGCGATGAGCAAAGTAAATCAAAAGACAAAGTACAGCTTAAACCAACTGACCCAACTTCGATTAAATTAATTGACCTTCACCTAAAAGCGTTAGGAGGAGTAGAAAACTTAAAGGCAATTAATTCCCTTAAAATGGAGGGAGGATTTCGTGAAGGGAAAAAAAGGTGGAATATGACCTGGTTCAAGAAAGCACCGAATAAATACAGGGTCGAACGCCATCATCGTCTTTTAGGAAGAGACTATATTACGGTTAAAGCCTATAACGGTAAAAGTGCATGGGTAAGAGAGGTTTCACCTGAAATATTGCCTCCTGAAAATATGAGTAAAGGTGATACCACAGCCTTTGCTCAAGAAGCAGAATTTTATAATCATCTCATCGATTGGCGTGAAAAAGGTCACCGCTTTAATTACATTGATAAAATTAAGGTCCGCAAACAGCCGACGTATTTCGTGCAAGGAAAGCTCAAAGATGGGCGCGATGTATTTTATTATTTCGACCCAGAGAATTTTCTTCTCAAGCAATTTGGATTCAAGGAACGATTTGCCGGATCGCTTGTTGATGCTGATTATGTTCCCATTAAATTCACAAAAATCAACGGCGTGTGGATGGAGGAAAAAAAGCAATACCTGGTTGAAGGTCGGGTCTATAAAGAAATTAACTACAATAAAATTCTCGCCAATGTAGATATCCCTGACTCTTTATTTGAAGTCCCCGAGGTAAAAGAATTTATTCTACGACAGAAAAGTAGGCAGAGCTTTTCTCTTCAGCGTCTATGCGGCTTTTCCTGAACGATAAAAAAGTTTCATTAAGCGTAAGGGAATTTTCTGAGTTTCGCCTTGGGCCGAGCGATACTGATTATAGTAAAAGCGGGCTTTGGCGAGTTGAATTGGGCCAGACTTGGCACAAAGAGATGAAAGCCCAGACTATTGCTGAACACAGCAATGCGACCTTTGAAATCCCTATAAGTGCTACCTGGCTTCAAAAGGACTGGGCTGTTTCCATCCAGGGACGTATCGATCAGGTAATACCTCGGGGTAATAGTATTATTCTAAGAGAAATTAAAACAATAAATGCTACCCTGCCCTTAGCCGAAGATGAATTATTGGACAGATTCCGCTCCTATTTTCTTCAACTGGGAACATACCTCGTTCTCGCGGACAGCAATCCTTCCTACCGTGATCTGCTTATACACGGAGAGCTTCTCTTTATTGATATCACAGAGGAAAATTCACAATCAGTGATGATCGGTACGGATTTTAAAGATCATTTTCTAGATCAGATGGAGATCCTCTATTCATTTCTCGAGCAACGCTGGTTATCAATGCAACGTTTGCGCGGATTGGATTTTAATCTTCCATTCTCGTCCCTTCGCCCCGGTCAGGAACATACCCGTGAGTTGCTGGACCGAGCAGGTAATCAGTCAAAAATGATTCTCTTTGAAGCTCCAACCGGATTCGGTAAAACCGGTATCGTCCTCGAATTTGCCCTGGGTCGTTTGCGTGATGGACATTATGATCGTGTTATCTTCCTGACGAGTAAATCTACGGGACAAATCCAAGTTGTTCGTCAATTAGAGTCCATGATATCCGATAACGGAGGACTACAGTATTTCCAATTGCGCAATAAAACAGAACATGCCCAGGATTGTAATCTTCGCCATTGTGACAATGGATACGGTTGCAGGCATAACCTGGCGGAACAATGGGAGAAAGCGGGAATTGCTCCAATGCTCCTTTTTGAAAATGGATCGCTTACTTTAACCCAAATTAAAAAATTAGGGGATAGCCATCGAGTTTGCCCTTATGAAATTTCTCGATCGGCCTTGCCCTTTGCCGATGTCTGGGTGGCAGATTACAATTATGTATTCAATCCATTTAATAAAAATATCTTTTTTGAGCAACCTGGATTCGAACCGAGTCAAACTTTACTCATCATAGATGAAGGGCATAATTTACCTTCTCGTGTCGCTGATGGTTATTCTCTTTCCTATTCCCAGTCGGACGCTGAAATAGTGATTAACGAATTGCAGTTCGCAAACGTCTCTCACTCTCTCTATCTGGCTTTCGAAAAATGGCTTCACCTGCTTGATCAGGTAAAAAGCACTGACCGTCTTGATGAAGATACAGAGATTCAAGTGGGGGAATATATAGATGTGATAGTCAAAGAATTAAGGCAAAATCCAATTAATAAATCCCTCTTTACGAACTTTGCTTTTGAAAAGCTCTGGTCATGTACAATTCTTAAAAACTTCCTTGATCATGTGTCTCTCGAAAAACTTATCTGGGCTCCAGACTCTGGCACCTTAAATTTCACCTGTTTAAATGCCGCGACAGAAATTGAGTCGGTCATTCGTTCCTTTGGGCAAACGCTGATAATGTCCGCCACTCTCACGCCAAAAAAACACTTCAGGGACTCCTGTGGGATCGACCCTGAACTCTGCCAATGGGTGGAAGCTGAAGCCGAGTGGAGAAAAGGGGCTTATCAGGTTGCCATTGATTTAAGGGTGGAAACCAGCTTTAAAAACCGTTCCCGTCATTACACCACGACTGCTAAAACGGTTAGTCTTTTATGTCAGATGGCCAATGACCCTATAATTGTTTACTTCCCCTCCTACCGTTATGCCGAAACAATCGGCGAATATCTAAGTGCCTCCCCCTCCGGAATTCGAACTGCGATACAACCGCGCAATCTCGATCTTGCAGAGCAAGATCACTTTATCGAAGAGGCAATTCTTAATATGGATACATTATTCCTGGTCCTCGGCAGTAGTTTTTCCGAGAGCATAGACATACTCGGAGGACGTGTCACGACGGTGATGGTGGTCGGTCCCGCCCTACCCGAGGTAAATGCAACTCAACGGGCTAAAATGGAAGAATGTAATTACCTTTCGCGTGATGAAGCTTTTTTAAAAGTTTATCAAGCGCCGGCCATGGTGAAAATTAATCAGGCCCTGGGCAGACTTGTGCGCGCACCCGGGCAACATGCTCGTGTTTTACTACACTGTCGCCGGTTCGCTCAACAATCATACACCAACTTATTAGCAGAAGAATACCGGCAAGGCTGCGAAATAAAATCTGAAGAAGGCTTGCTCAATTGGCATCAAGGAAAA
>Ga0114999_10008715_pt1 | contig 11254 bp, 12 predicted proteins | sample ArcticOcean_MG_C_3_FD_89820 | JGI IMG/M metagenome (GOLD analysis project Ga0114999, IMG submission 89820) | Marine microbial communities from western Arctic Ocean - ArcticOcean_MG_CB8_126 | ecosystem: Environmental > Aquatic > Marine > Oceanic | place: Arctic Ocean: Canada Basin | collected...
GAGAGCCCACCTTGTCTGACGTCGAGGTCAGCATCATCTTCAAGGCATCGGTTTCGGCTGCGGCGCGAAGTTGGCGGCCCAACGCTTCCGCGCCCGGCATTTCGCAATCGATAATTGCCAATTCGAAGGGTGCAAAGTCGATCGCATCGGCCAGCACCGCCCGTGCCGCAAACGCGTCGTCCACCATCGTTACGTCGGCGCCCAGTGCCGCAAGATAATCCAGGCAAACCTGGCGGCTGACTGGATTATTGTCGACCACCAGGGCGCGCCGACCGGCACGGGCGGGGGCGAGTTTTACGAAAGCGGTCTCGTCGGTTGTCATTTGCTCGGACAGCCGAACCGTGAACCAGAAGGCACTGCCCTCACCGACCTCGCTTTCGATACCGATCTCGCCATTCATGAGATGAGCGAGGCGCCGGCTAATGGTCAGGCCTAACCCAGTGCCGCCGTATTTTTTCGTCACCGACGAGTCGGCCTGACGGAACTTCTCAAACAGCGTCGCCTGTGCCTCTTTGGGGATACCAATACCCGTGTCAGAGACCTCGAAGCGGAGTACGACGTAGTCACCGACAGCGGCGTCGCGGGTTACGTCGACCCGAACGCCGCCTTCATGGGCGAACTTGATCGCGTTGCCGACCAGATTGAGTACGATCTGCGACAGTCTCGATGCGTCTCCGATCAAGCCCATCGGCACATCCGGCGCGATGAAGCACGCCAGCGCAATCCCTTGTTCGTGGGCCCGGCCAGAAAAAATTTCGATCGCATCTTCGGTTACTTCGGCAAGATCGAAGGGCGCTATGTCGAACTCGAGGCGACCGGATTCGATCTTCGAGAAATCGAGGATATCGTTGATCAGCCGGAGCACGTGGCGGCCGCTCTTCCATATCAGCCCTATATATTCGCGATATTTCTGGTTGCCGATCGGCCCATGGGTCTCGCGATCCATCAGTTCGACAAAGCCGAGCATCCCGGTAAGCGGCGTACGCAACTCGTGACTCATATTTGAGATGAACGACGATTTGGCTTCCGTCGCCGACCTTGCGGCCACCGCATCCAACGTCGCCACCCGTGCAGCATCGCTGGCGAGTTGAACCCGGGCTTGCTCACGCTCTTCGCCCAGGGCGCGGATTTCATCGCCAGCCTGTTTGAGCTCGGTGATATCGGTGAAAGTGGTGACCCAACCGCCGCCGGGCATCGTTCGACGCCGATGGTCGAGAATCCGACCACTTGGCATGAGTAGATCGCCTTGAATGATATTATCGACACGGGATTTATGGATGTAATCCGAAGCCAGCTTTTCGGGATCGCCCGGCCCAAAGCAGCCAAGCTGGGCTGAGTGTCTAATCAACGTTTGATCTGAGACGCCCACTTGAATCATCCCCGGCGGCCACTCCATCAATTCCACATAGCGATCGTTCCAGATCGCCACGCAGCCGCGTTATTCAAAGACCACGAGTCCTTGTGCAATGTTGTCGACCATCGCATGCATACTCTTTTGTGTGGCCTCTAACTGCGCGTTAGATCTGGCGAGATCGGCGACTCGCGCTTCGAGCTCCGTCTGGGTAACGCGAAGCGCTTCCTCGGTGTGCTTGTGTTGCGTAACGTCGCGCGCGATTAACACGATCTGTTGGACCTGGTCGTCGTCATCCATGATTGGATAGGCGTTGGTCTCGAACCAACTGCCATCACGGCAATCTACTGTTGTCATGGGGCCACGGACGGACTCGATCATTTCCTTATGCAATGCCTGCCGCGATTCTCTCGTTTCGGGTGGCATGAAATCGAAAATCGATTTGCCGAGGAGCGTTTCGACCGTCTGTCCGAGCTGTGTGGCAGCGACTTCGTTCACGTCAAGAACCAAGCCGTTTGCATCTATTAAGATAGTGCTCTCACCCGCGGCTGCGAAAATCGCCGCTTTAGTCCCCTCACTATCGCGTAAGCGCTGTTGCGTCTCGCTTCCGACCGCCGGGCTTTGTTTCATGCGTACTTAGCCGCATTCAACCAGGACTATCGCGCCGCCCAAAGCCCCCTGGAGCTATCGACCGGACTGTCCCGATATTTGCTGCCGTCTCCTTCTAAGATCCAATACCAGCATACTCTCAAGATCACAGATGAGTGACTGGGGGAAACCCCCATAACACAGGGTCACCGGGGTCATAGTCTACGCGTCGAATGAGCTAACAAAATTCCCCGTTCCGGATGCCCTCAGAGGCCTGACGAGGAAGGTGGCCTTAGGTCATCGCTTCGCGCTCATGCCAAGCGTAACTTCGTTAGCCATCGGTGCAATAATCGCGCGATACGGCGATTGTGAAAGATTGGCTTCGTCTTCTTTAACGTGAGCGGGAGAAAGGCGCGACCTTGCGGTCTGTCGATCCCGACGGAAACTGGGCTTGGTCTGCTTGTCATAATCGTCGAATCGCCTGGTCGTACGCCTCGTCCTGCGCCTGGGAGCGGCATATCGCGGCAAACAGACGATATCGGACGGCAAGCGGTCCGCCAGTGACGATTGTCACTGAAGCCATTAGTGGACGTGTACAGGAAGAGTCCGGTTCGCCCTCGTGCCTGAACTGGATCGGCCATGCCTAAAAGGATAATACCTAGCCATTGAAACGGTCGCTAAAGGTGTGGTTGGGGTGATCTACGTAAAATCTAATGAAGGTCGTGAGTTCAAATGGAGAAGCGACCATGCCTTCTTAAAGGTATCTGCTGAGGAGTCTGGCGGTCTGTTCAGCATGATCGAGGATAATTTGACCTCAGATTTTGTGCTCCCGCTTCATAAACACGCAGATCACGCAGAGACGTTCTTCATCATTGACGGCGTAGTCGAGGTCACCATCGATGGGAGGAAAATTGAGGCTCAAAAGGGGGATACGCTTCCCGTGCCACCAAACGCGCCGCACGCCGTCCGATGTCTCCGGCCCGCGAAGATGCTGACGCTTTTTCAACCGGGCGGATTGGAAAATCTATTTGCCGCCTACGAGCTGATGAGCGCCGAGGATTTTGACGATCCAGAGAAAGTTCGAGCCGTCGACCTGCAACACGACAATATTGTGCTCTGAGTCGGAGCCGCGAACTCACTTTGCGTAAACGTGCTGCGAAGCGTAGCCCGGATCGCGACATGCAACGGGTTCCGTAAAATCAAACCACTTGTGCCGGCAGGCTAATTTGAGACTTTGACAATCTCCTTGGGCACGCTGGCGCAGATAATATTGGTGAGCCGGCGCACCAAATCTGCTCGTGGAAAAGAGGCGCAGCAGACCAGGCGCACCATTCTTCCGGCCGTGCGCGATGCCTCGGGCCGGGTGACAAACGTACTGGTCGTTCGGCCGCCAGAGGCCCTCGCCAAGGCGGGAACCAGGGTCACGCCGTCGCCGGCGGCCACGAGTGCCAACAGGGTTTCCATGCTTGTATCGCGGGTGTTGGCATTATGGGATCCGGTTACCGAACTACAGGCATCCAACACCTGGTCGCGCAGACAGTGGCCATCGGCGAGCAGCAGCAGTTCTTCATCGGCCAGATCCGCAACATCCACGGCGTCCCGGTTCGCGAGGTGGTGCTGCCCGGGAAGCGCGATCCAGAAAGACTCATGGTAAAGCACGCTGTCGTTTAGATGGGAGTCCTGCGGCACGGTCGCGAGAATCGCGCCATCAAGGTCGCTATGAACGACACGATCTTCCAGATCGGCGGTCAGTCCCTCAACCAACGTTAGCGAAAGATCAGGCAGGTCGCGCCGAATCGCCGATAGAATCAGGGGCTACAAGTAGGGGCCGATGGTCGGGATCAGGCCCAGTCGAAACGGGCCGGAGAGTGGATCCCTGGCTGATTGCGCGGTCGTGACGATCTCATCGGCCAGGGTGAGCAATTGCTTGGCCTGCGCGACAATTTACTCGCCGATCAGGGTTACCCGCACCGTGCGGTTGGTGCGCTCGAGCAGCGCGACACCGAGGTCGTCCTCGAGTTTACGAATTTAGCCGCTCAATGCCGGCTGACTTATGTGGCATCTGCTGGCCGCCCGGCCGAAGTGTTTTTCGTCAGCAACGGCGACGACATATCTCAGATCTCGGATATTCATGATCCGCAATACCTATCGAAATGATAGTAACAATCGATTTTACCGACGGTAAATCAATCCCTATCTCTTTGCTATCGACGTCACCAACCGGCTGAGCAAAAAGGACACGGACCAATGAGCAAATGCCCGATCATGACAAGCGCCAACGGCAGTCCCGTGGGCGACAACCAGAACAGTTTGACGGCGGGTCCACGGGGTCCGCTCTTGGCGCAGGACTGGCAGCTTTTTGAAAAGCACGCCCACTTCAACCGCGAACGCATTCCCGAACGGGTGGTTCACGCCAAGGGTTCGGGCGCGTTCGGTAAGCTGACCATCACCGGCGATATTACCAAATACACCAAGGCCAAGGTGTTCGAAGTCGGCAAGGGAACCGAGTGCTTCCTGCGTTTTTCGACGGTGGCCGGCGAGAAAGGCGCGGCCGACGCGGAGCGCGACGTGCGCGGCTTTGCGGTCAAGTTCTATACCGAGGAAGGGAACTGGGACGTGGTTGGCAACAACACGCCGGTGTTTTTCCTACGCGATCCCCACAAATTCATGGATTTCATCCATAGCCAGAAACGCGACCCCCGCACCAATCTACGCAGCAGTACCGCACAGTGGGACTATTGGTCGCATTCGCCGGAGGCGCTGCACCAGATCACGATCCTGATGTCCGACCGCGGCACGCCCAAGTCTTACCGGCACATGAACGGCTACGGTTCGCATACCTACAGCCTGATCAACGCCGAGGGTGAGCGCTTCTGGGTCAAGTTTCACTTCAAGACTGCCCAGGGCCACGCTTTCAACAGCAACGACGAGGTGGCCCGGTTGATCGGCGAAGATCGGGAGAGCCATCAGCGCGACCTCTACGAGGCGATCGAGAACGGCGACTTCCCCAAATGGGCGGTCAAGGTCCAGGTCATGCCCAAAGCGGACATGGAGACCACACCCTACAATCCCTTCGATCTCACCAAAGTGTGGCCGCACGAGGATTATCCACTGATCGACGTCGGCACCCTCAAACTCAATCGCAACCCTGAGAACTACTTCGCCGAGGTGGAGCAAGCAGCTTTCTCACCAGCCAACGTGGTGCCGGGCATCGGCCATAGCCCAGACAAAGTACTGCAGATGCGCATTCTGTCGTATGGCGATGCGCAGCGTTACCGGGTCGGCGCCAACCACCAGGCCTTGCCCGTGAACGCAGCCAAGTGCCCGGTGCACACCTACCAGCGTGACGGCGCCATGCGCTTCGACGGCAATGATGGCGGGTCGGTCAACTATCAACCCAACAGTTTCGCCGGGCCGGTCGAAGATCCGTCCGTGAAGGAACCGCCACTGCCGATCGGTGACGCCGCCGATCGTTACGATCATCGCGACGGCAACGACGACTTTACGCAAGCCGGCAACCTGTTCCGCTTGATGACGGAGGACGAACGGGAACGCCTGATGGACACCATCGCCAGCGCGATGGACGGTATACCGGCCGATATCGTCAAGCGTCAGATCGGCTATTTCCGCAACGCCGACGCCGCGTACGGAGACGGAATTGCGAAACGGCTAGGCGTGGGTTGAGGGACGGGAGGAGCAAATGAACATCCGAATTACCAAGGAGAACGTGGTCATCGCCAAGGATTTCAGGACAATTTATTTTAACGCCCAAAACAAGATTCGCGGTGAAATTTCCCAAACTTGCAAGGACTTCGAGAGCACGCAAATTGTTGTCGATCACCGTGGTTCACGACTGCAAATGAGTTACCTGGATCAATATGCATTCGGAAAATCGTTCTGGGAATCAGGAATTCAGCCGACCGCCCAGATCACCGTTCTGTTGTCCGAAGATCACCCAGATAAGGAAGATCTACTATTCTCAATAACGGTGGCTCACAATCGCGGTTCCTCATTCAATCTTGAAGAGGCTCGATGCAGGACGCCCTGAATACACTACGATAGGGATGGTTCACGCCGGCGGCACAGGCCGGAGCTTGCCTTGAGTTCCAGCCTCATCTTGGTCTTATAGTTGGAACGCACCGCCAGCCGGCGATCAGGGAATCAGCACCACCTTGCCGGTGGTTTTTCGCGCGGTGAGGTCTTTCAGCGCTTGGACCGCGTTTTCCAGCGGGTAGGTTTTCGAGGTGTGGCATTTCAGCTTGCCCTCTTCGAACCAGCGCATCAGCTCGTTGTAGGACTCCTGGAACAGGTCCGGCTTGTGATCGCGATAGGTGCTCCAGGCGAAGCCGACCAATGAGATGTTTTTAACCAGAACGATATTCATTTTGGCGTCGGGAATGCGGCCGCTGGCGAAGCCGATGATGAGAATGCGGCCCTCCCAGTTGATGCACCGCATCGCCGCGTCGAACACGTCGCCGCCGACCGGGTCGTAGATCACGTCGGCGCCGCGGCCATCGGTCAGCTCTTTGACCCGGAGGCGCATATCTTCGGCTTCATAATCGATGGTCTCGTCGGCGCCGAGCTCACGGGCGGTGGCAAGCTTACCCGAGCCGCGGGCGGCGGCGATGACCCGAGCGCCCAGGAGCTTACCGATCTCGACAGCGGTCACGCCGACGCCGCCGGCCGCGCCGGTGACCAGCAAGTTTTCGCCCGGCTGGAGCTGGGCGCGGTATTTGAGCGCTAGATGCGAGGTGCCATAGGTGATCAAGAAGCCCGCCCCGGTGGCGTAATCCATATTGTCCGGCATTTTGGTCACCCATTCGGCGGCGGCGACGGCCTCGGCCGCATAGCCGCCGGTGCCGGTGGTCGCGAGCACCCGGTCGCCCGGCTTGAGGTGCTTAACATCGGCGCCACAGGCGATGACATCACCGGCCACCTCCTGGCCCGGGGTGAAGGGCGGATTGGTCTTGGATTGGTAGGTGCCGGCGATTTGCAGGGTATCGGGAAAGTTGATGCCACACGCCCGCACCTTAATGTGGACCTGGCCCGGCTGCGGCGGAGCGAGGGTAATCTCTTCCAGGCTCAATGTGTCGAGCCCACCATGTTGATGACAAACGATTGCTTTAACCACGACGCTTTCCTTCTTTGATGTGTTTTGACCGACTTGGCAGTGGCTACCCAGGTTCTTTTTAAGATAGTCACCCCTCACCCCCGCCCTCTCCCACAAGGGGAGAGGGAGCTGTCGCGCACCACTGGATTCCCTCTCCCCTTGTGGGAGAGGGTTAGGGTGAGGGGTTTGTTGGTTTCTAAACTCACGCCCTCCCGTATCACTTATCTTGGCGGGTCCTTAGTTGGCCAGAACAACTTGAATAGCGCCGGTGCGGACGCCGCGCCAATTCTCTATCGCCGGGGCAGCGTAGCGCGCAAACGCGGCTGTCGCGGTACCGGTAACAGGTGCGAACACCGGCACCAGCGTCGCCATTGCCGCTTCGGCATCGCGGCGCGCACCATCGAGAGATTTCACGGCAATGGCCATCCCCTGATCGCGCAACAGGGCAATGGCAACCCCCTCGGCACCGCTCTTGACGACGATATCACCCGCCGTAGCGCGCGTGATATCGGTGCAGAAGCGGCCGCTCCCGGTGATAAGATCGGGGTGCTCGGCCATCACCCGCACGATCCGACGCGACGCGGCCGCGCGTTGCGGGCGGGCCGAATGGTCGGCCAGCAGTTGCGCCATCATCGCGGCGATATCGTGCAGCGAGACCGCGATGGTCGGGATCGAACAGCCGTCGATTGCGGTCGGCGCGGCGGCAAGATCTCGATTGAGCAGGTCGGCCAGCGGGCGGCGCACGCGCTGTTGGACGGGATGATCCGTTTTTTCGTAGCCCATAACCGGGTCCCCGCAGTGCAGCGCGGTCGTAAGCATACCCAAAGGCTTACCGCTGCAATTGTTGTGGAGCGACGAGGGCGCCCCGTCATGAGCCAACACCTCGCGGGCCGCAAATTCGTCATAGGGAAAATGTAGACCGCAGGCCAAGGCGTCAATATCGAGGTCGAGCCGGCCAAGCCAGGTTTCGGCAATACGGAGATGGACGGGTTCGCCGGTATGCGACGCACATGCCAGGGCGATCTCCTCGTCGTTGAGAGCAAAGGCAGCGGCGGCGCCGGTTTCGAGCAACGGCATCGCCAGCAACGGCTTGATCGTCGAACGCGGATAGACGGCGCGTTCGACCTCGCCATAGGCGGCCACGGTTTCACCAGCACTATCGACAACGCACGCCGCGACGGCATGCTCGCTTTCGACCATATCGCCACGCCGAATCTGCACTTCGATCGACGCGTGTCGACGGCGCGCCACAGAGCGCTGGGGTACGGATTTGGGCTTGGTCATGGTGAAACGCGCGGCCTATGTTATCGGGACTATGGCCAAGCCTGAGGACACATCAGCGCCGCAACGCGGCCGCGACGGCACCATGCGCGGATATTTCGGCATCGGCGTCGAGCGCGTTAGCAAGCCGATGAATGTCGGCAATTTGTTTCGCACCGCGCACGCCTTCGGCGCCAGCTTCGTCTTCACGGTGAATGCCCACTACGACGTGGCGGAGGCAAAATCAGACACGTCGCTCGCTCCCAAGCATATGCCGTATTACCGCTTTGACGATGTCGAGTCGATGACCCTGCCGCAAGACTGCAGCATCGTCGGCATTGAGATTGTTGACGGCGCGCGCGAGCTACCTTCGTTCCGCCACCCAAGTTGCGCCGCCTACGTGCTCGGACCGGAGCGCGGCGGGCTTTCCGGCCCGCTGCTCGCGCGGTGCGACCATGTCGTTCGCATCCCAACCGGGTTTAGCCTGAACGTGGCGACGGCCGGCGCGATCGTGGTGTACGACCGCGTGATCACGCTGGGCCGGTTCGCGCACCGCCCGATCGCGACCTCGACTGAGCCCGAGCCGTTGCCCGCCCACGTTAGCGGCGGACCCGTTCAACGCAAACGCAACGCCGACGGCGCCCGCACCAAGCAGCGCCATACCAGATAGGACACCGTTGGACCTGCTGGAAAAAAAAGAAGAGCCGGGGTATCTCTTAGAGCTATGACGGCCGTGCTTCGATTTTGTCTGGTTCTTGTATTTGCGTGCGCATCCCTGGCGGCGGCATCTGCGCAAACGCCCAAATCTGCTGGTTCGTTCAAGGATTGGCAGGCTTACACCTATTCCGACAAGGGCAAGAAGGTTTGCTACATCGCCTCGGCGCCGATCGAGAGCGAGCCCCAGAACGTGCGCCGTAGCGACATATTTTTCTTGGTTACCCATCGCCCCGGGCAAAACGTGACCGACGAGATCAATCTCTATCTTGGTTATCCGATCAAGCCCAATGGGCCGGTCAGCGTCGAGATCGAGGGCCAGCGGTTCAAATTGGATATCAAGGACGAGAACGCCTGGACGAAATCAGCCGACCAGGACGTCAAACTGGTCGCGGCCATGATCAAGGGCAACGACATGACCGTGCGGGGGATCTCGAAGCGCGGCACGCGAACCGTCGATCGCTATTCACTGCTCGGCTTCACCGCGGCGCACGAAGCCATCGACAAGGCCTGTGGCCTCTCGAAATAGATTCGCCAAAGGAGATTAACCGCCGGATCGGCCTGATGGCGCTTTCCCGGTGGTCAATGTCAGGTCTTCAATCGACGAAATAATCTGTAGAAAACGATCAGAACCAGCGGTTTGCACATGTAGCAAACGGCCTGCAGGTCAAAACAATCGTTAATGTCCTGTTCGGCTTGCGAACCCGTGAGAACAATAACCGGAATGCCTTTGAGGTCCGGATCTGCCTTAATTTCGGCCAGCACCGTCCTTCCGTCTTTTCTTGGTAAGCTGAGGTCGAGAAGAACTAGATCGGGACGCGGCTCATCATTATCTCTCAAGTAACTCATGATTATCTCTCAAGTAACTCATGGCCGCGTCGCCGTCGTTGACGACGTGAAGCGTGGTCGGAATATTCGACTCTTCAAACGCCGCTTGAGTCAGACCAACGTCTCCCGGATTGTCCTCTACTATGAGAATTTTCATTATGGGTGGTCTTTAGCATTCATTGTTCAGCCTAGTTAGTGGGAGATTGTGAATACCCTGGCAAGACACGAGGGCAAGCCTGTAGCGCAAGTCCAGTTGTAGCTTCGGCCCCTAAACCGACATGATTGGCCGGAAGGTCGAGTTTACCCCAATGTGTGGACGTGAGTCGTGGGCACCCGACAGTGTAGTTGGTAACCATTATTTGACTGTCGCCCAGATCGATATGGCCGTGCGAAATCGGCATATCGTTCCAGCGTTGCCGCGTAGCACATCCAGCTACTAGTGTGCATTTGAGCGTGACAGTGAGAGGGCGTTCTATGTCTTGCGTGTTTTTGACCGGGGCCAATCGCGGGATCGGGCTCGAACTCGTGCGTCAATACGCGGCCGATGGCTGGCGGGTGATCGCCACCTGCCGCAATCCCGACGGTGCGGGAGACCTAGCGCGGATCGTCGAGGAATCTAACGGCCGTGTCGAGCGTCATCAGCTTGAGGTCACGGATACATCGAGCGTGGCCGCGATCGCCGAGGCATTTGCGTCAGAGTCGATCGACGTGCTGATCAACAATGCTGGGATGGGCAGTATTACCAACGCGAGTTCCGACGGCGAAACCTGCTATCGCATCAGCAAGGCGGCGGTGAACATGCTGACCAAGTTGATGGCTGGCTACGTCGCCGATCGAGGGATCACGGTCGCGGCTATCGGCCCGGGCTGGGTGCGCACCGATATGGGTGGCCCCAACGCCACCTCCGGCGTCGAGGAGTCCGTGAGCAGGGTGCGAAAAGTGATCGAAGGGCTGGCGCCAACCGACTCGGGCGGCTATTTCGACAACCAGGCCAACCCGTCCCGTGGTGATCTTAGCCATAGCATCCACGACTAATTGGCCGCACCCAATGACCTAAACTTAGAGGTTGAGGGCGCGACGTGGGCCAGGCCGTGAGGTCTGCGGGCGGCGTCGCCTGGCCAGGCCGAGGATTGTCAGCACAGTTGCCAGGAGGGGAAGCGTCGCTGGTAGCGGTACGGTCGTTAGACTGGTTTGACCGAGCGAAATCTCTCAAAGTACGCGCCCGCCGGTGATGTTAGTATCTTGGTAGACGATGCGCCAAATCGGCGTATCGCTGATAACACCTAAAAACGCGTGCACTGGATTATTTCCGCTAGGACTAAAGCCCGCCAGAGTTAAGCCGGCCTGATCTTGGAAGAAGAAACCGTCCCTGAATGATCCATTTCCGAGGACGTAATGCCGAC
>Ga0114999_10008716_pt1 | contig 11254 bp, 9 predicted proteins | sample ArcticOcean_MG_C_3_FD_89820 | JGI IMG/M metagenome (GOLD analysis project Ga0114999, IMG submission 89820) | Marine microbial communities from western Arctic Ocean - ArcticOcean_MG_CB8_126 | ecosystem: Environmental > Aquatic > Marine > Oceanic | place: Arctic Ocean: Canada Basin | collected...
AAAACATGATTAAAGATGGTTTATCTGCCCCATTACATCCAGGTGCAATTAAATATTATAAAGAAGTTGGATTAATGTAATCCAAATACTTAATTAAATTAAAAAGGCCCAATATTTTTTGGGCCTTTTTTTTTATAATAGTGTATCATTTTCTTAATGAAAGAGAGCATAAACGCTAATAAAGAAAGTAAAATTAGTGAAGATTTGTCACCTACTAGAAATCTTACAGGCCTACATCTAAAAATTGTCACTGCTATAGCAATTATTTGGTCTTTATTTCAACTTTGGTATGCCTCTCCATTTCCTTTTATGTTTGATGTTGCTATGTTTAAAGGTCTACCTGCTAGAGCAATACATCTAGGTTTCGCTTTAACGTTAACATTTTTGATATTTCCTATTAACAAAAAGAAAAAAATTACAATAATTGATGTTTTTATTAGTTTAGTTTCGGCTTTTTGTTGTCTCTATATTTACTTTTACTATGATCAGCTTGTCGAAAGAGGTGGAATTCTTTTAAATATTAGTTTAGGTGAAAATTTGAATATCCCAATTGAGTTAATTATCGGCCTATGTGGGATTTTAATTCTATTAGAAGCAACAAGAAGAGCTATAGGTTTACCTTTAGTTATCATTGCAATTTGTTTTTTATTATTTTCATACTTTGGCCAATATGCCCCCGATATAATTTCGCATGGAGGTCTTTCACTAAAAAGACTTGTCGGATTTCAGTGGTTTGACCAAGAAGCTATATTTGGAATTCCTATAGGTGTTTCAGTTGATTTTATTTTTTTATTTGTTTTATTTGGTGCATTATTAGAAACAGCAGGAGGAGGAAAATATTTTTTAGATTTAGCTTTTGCTATGGTTGGAAAAATGAGAGGAGGTCCAGCAAAAGCGGCTATTTTAGGCTCTGGAATGACAGGATTAATATCTGGTTCATCAATTGCAAATACTGTTACAACAGGAACTTTTACAATTCCAATTATGAAAAAAACTGGTTTCTCTAAAGAAAAAGCTGGTGCAATAGAATTTTCATCTTCAGTTAATGGACATCTAATGCCACCAGTAATGGGAGCGGCAGCTTTTGTAATGGCAAGTTTTATTGGGGTAACGTATTTTGAAGTTGTTAAACATGCGTTTTTACCAGCAATCATATCTTATGTAGCTTTGTTTTATATTTCTCACTTAGAGGCATTGAAATTAAATCTAAAAGGAATGGAAGCAAAAGATGTACCAAATTTAAAAAATACTTTTCTGTCTGGATTGCACTTTTTAGCTCCAGTCTTTGTTTTAATATATTTATTAGTTTATTTAAGATTTACAGCTTCTTATTCTATATTTTATGCTATTTTCGTATTAATTTTCGTAAATTTAATAAACAAACTAATTAAACAACCTAATCTTCAAGATGGATTTAAAACTTGGTTTAATCAAACTGTTATAGGTTTTGAAAAAGGAGCTTTAAACATGGTTGGTGTTGGTATTGCGATTGCGACAGCTGGAATAATAGTAGGAGCAGTAGGATCCACAGGATTAAGTACAAATCTAATTGTCGTTATAGAATCAATTGCCAAAGATAACATAGCAATTTTATTATTTTTAACTATTCTCTTGTGTTTATTGCTTGGAATGGGACTTCCAACAACAGCAAATTATGTTGTGGTAGCGTCGTTAATGGCTGCGGTTCTGGTAGATGTAGGTAATGCATCGGGATTTATTTTTCCACTTATAGCAGTCCACTTATTTGTGTTTTATTTTGGATTAATGGCTGATATTACGCCTCCTGTAGGTCTAGCATCATATGCGGCAGCTGCTATTTCAGGAGGCGACCCACTTAAAACTGGAGTGCAAGCTTTTTGGTATAGCTTAAGAACTGGCATTCTTCCTATTGTTTTTTTATTTAATCATGAGTTGCTTTTAATTGGTATTGAAAATATTTGGCATGGTTTGTTAGTAATTTTTACTTCTTTAACTGGAATTTTAGTATTTACTGCAGCGACACAAGCGTGGTTTATTAACAAGTTAAGATGGTATGAAATTATCATTTTTTTAATTATTGCACTATCTTTGTTAGCTCCTGATTTTGTACTCAATAAGTTTTATCCAAAATATAATTATCAAGATTTAACAAAAATTCATTTATTAAATTTAGAACCAACTAAAGAAGCGCGTTTTAAAGTGACGCGCACAAGTGAATATGGAGAAAAATATAAATTATTTCTAATTGAAAAAAATACATTCCAAAATAAATTTACTTTAGAAGAGTATGGAATTAATTTAACTAAAGATAAAAAAAGAGCTGTGGTTGACACATTAAAATGGAATGGTGCTGCTAAAAAAGCCGGTTTTGAAACCGGAGATATTATAAGTGAATTTAAAATAGAAAATTTAGATCGACCCAATAAAGCTATAGTGTATCCAGTAGCTTTATTGTTTTTATCTATTTTTGGTTTTTTAAATTTTAAAAGAAAAAAGATTATTTAATTATGGTTAAAAAATTTTCTAAAGAAGGTGTAATAGAAGGTACATTTTATAAAATCAATAAAAAAATTAATCGTCAAATTTTAGCAAAATATGATAAAATAAAAGATTGGGTCATGGATCCAAAAGGTTATTTTCTTATAGATGTAGATAGGGGAAAAAAATTAATAAGAGTTGGGTATTGTAAATTTACAAGGTTAGGCGGTTCGCTGACTAATGATATGGTAGCAGAAGTTATAGGAAAAACTGCTATAGAAATTGTAAACACTTTAATTAAAGAAAAATTTATTACAACGCTACAACATTCAGCTGATATGGGAATTGAGCTTCATAAAGCCGAGCTCTCTTTAAAATTTGGATTTAAATATATTCAAGATAAAGACTTAGAAATTAAATAATTAAGTTTTAATCACCCGGGCCTGCCTTCGGTAACTTTTTGTTTAATATTTTCCATACACCTGATGCAGTAGCAACAATTTTTTTTTCTGCTCTTAATTCACAAGTTAAAAAAATCATAGATTTAGTTTTTTTTTGTATTTTTGTTATTCCAATTAACTCTTGAGCTAAGTGTACTGCAGAAATAAATTTTATTTCTAATGAAATAGTAACACACGGGCTGTTATCAGAGGATCTATGTGCAGCCGTTCCTGCTCCTGCATCAACTAAAGCTGCTATAAATCCACCATGAGTTATTCCAGCAGCGTTAAGATGATTTTTATTAATTGTAGTTTTAAACTCATATTCACTTTCTGAAATTTTTTTAAATAAAACACCACCATTATGTTTCATAAAACCTGGTTTTAGACTTATTTGTTCAAATTTATTTTCCATAATAATCACTTTGGCGGGCCCTGAAGGACTTGAACCCTCAACCTCGGAGTCCGTAGCTCCGCGCTCTATCCAATTGAGCTAAGGGCCCTCAATGTTTTCTACCAAATAATATCTCCTATTTAAAGCATCTTTGTGTATTATTTATTTAACAACAATAATGTTGTATCATTTAGTTAACCAAATTATTTTACCTTTAAAAAATTGTTAATTTATGAATTCAAAAGAAAAAAATATTGTAATAACTTCTGCCGTAAGAACCGCTATTGGCTCATACAAAGGTGCTTTAAAAGACATGCAAGCGTCTGAAATTGGCTCTCAAGTGGTTAAAGAAGCTGTTAAAAAATCAAATATTAAATTAAATGAAGTTGATGAATTAGTTCTGGGTCAGGTACTAACAGGAGGAGCTGGTCAAAACCCAGCTAGGCAAACAGCTGTTCAAGCTGGATTGCCATTTGAAAAAACGGCGTATGTAATTAATCAAGTCTGCGGATCAGGTCTAAGATCAGTTGCAGCAGGATATCAATCAATTAAATTGGGAGATGCCAATATCGTGATAGCCGGAGGGCAGGAAAGTATGACTAACGCTCCGCATACAATTAATTTTAGAAATGAACAACAATTAGAAGAAAAGAATCTTGTAGATACTATGATTAAAGATGGGCTCTGGGACTCATTTAATAATTATCACATGGGAATTACAGCCGAGAATGTAGCTAGCAAATGGGAAATTACCAGAGAAGATCAAGATAATTTTGCTCTTTATTCTCAAAACAAAGCAGAAAAAGCTCAAGAAGAAGGTAAGTTTAATAATGAAATTATTTCAATCATATCTGAGTCTCAAAATATTAAATTTAATGTTGACGAACATCCTAGGAAAAAAATGACAATAGAAAGACTGAAAAAACTAAAACCGTCTTTTAAAACAGATGGTACTGTGACTGCCGGTAATTCTTCTGGAATAAATGATGGTGCGGCTGCTGTTGTTTTAATGAGTGAAGATGAAGCAATAAAAAGAAATTTAGAACCTTTAGCTAAAATTGTTTCATGGGCGACTTGTGGTGTAGATCCAGCTCTAATGGGATCAGGACCTATACCTGCGTCAAAAAAAGCTATTAAATTAGCTGGATGGAAAATAAATGATTTAGATTTAATAGAATCTAATGAAGCTTTTGCTGCTCAAAGCCTGGCAGTAATCAAAGAACTAAAACTTCCTAAAGAAATAGTAAATGTCAATGGAGGTGCTATCGCATTGGGTCACCCAATAGGTGCATCAGGAACCAGAATATTTGTTACTCTTTTACACGAGATGATTCGAAGAGACTCTAATAAGGGTCTAGCCACTCTTTGTATTGGAGGGGGAATGGGAATTGCTATGTGTATTGAGCGAAATTCTTAATTATTTTTTAAGTATTTTTTCAAAATAATTTTTTGAATCCAAAATTTAGCGTCTAAATTTTTGTATTTAGGTACAAATAGTTTTTCAATATTTCGTATAATTAATATCATAATCAAATAATAAATAATTACATGGCTGAAAAAGGATAGAATTGTGTTATAAATAAAACAATTAACATGTCTATAGAAATACCGGTTCCAGATATTGGCGACTTTGAAAGTGTTGAAATTATTGAAGTACTGATCAAAGTAGGAGATATTATTAAAAAAAATGATCCAGTCGTTACTCTTGAAAGTGATAAATCTAGCGTAGAAGTTCCATCTCCATTTGAAGGAAAAATATCTGCTTTGAAAGTTAAGGTTGGAGACAAGGTTTCAAAAGGAAGTATTTTAGCTTCAATTGAAAGCAATAATTTAAAAACTAAAGAAATTAATACTAAAAAAGAAATTTTTGAAAAAAAAGAAGATAATGTGTTGCCAGTTACTGAAAAAATTATTAAACAGGCTGAAGCTACTATTGTTCAAGATGTAAAAAAACCAGTAACACAAAAAACTCACGTTCATCAAAATGGTGCTGATATTGATCCAGCCGAAACCCAAGAATGGTTAGATTCTATAGAATCTGTTTTAAAAAAAGATGGATCAGACCGTGCTCAGTATTTATTAAAAAAAATAATTGATGAAACTTATAAAGAAGATTCTAATCAGCAATTAACTCGTATAACGCCATATATAAATACTATACCTGTTGAATCTGAAGTTAAATCTCCAGGTGATCAAAATATGGAAAGAAGAATTAGATCTTTAATCAGGTGGAATTCTGCGGCGATGGTAGTTAAAGCAAATAAAAAAAATCCGGAACTTGGAGGACATATAGGAACATTTGCTTCAGCAGCCACACTATACGACGTTGGAATGAATCATTTTTGGAGAGCAAAAAACAATAAATTTGGTGGAGACTTAGTTTATTTTCAAGGACATAGTGCTCCAGGTATATATGCTAGAGCTTTTTTAGAAGGAAGACTTTCAGCCAAACAGCTTGAAAATTTTAGACAAGAAGTGGGTGCCGATGGACTTTCATCATATCCTCATCCTTGGTTAATGCCAAAGTTTTGGCAATTTCCAACAGTATCGATGGGACTTGGTCCAGTTTTATCAATATACCAAGCAAGATTTACAAAATATTTAATAAATAGAGGTTTGATAAAAGATGAAGGTAGAAAAGTATGGACATTTTTGGGTGATGGAGAAACAGATGAACCAGAATCCTTAGGAGCAATAGCTTTAGCTTCACGAGAAAAATTAGATAATCTTATATTTGTTATTAATTGTAACTTACAAAGATTAGATGGCCCAGTTAGAGGTAATGGAAAAATTATACAAGAGCTTGAAGGTATTTTTAGAGGTGCTGGATGGAATGTAATCAAAGTTATTTGGGGATCATATTGGGATCAATTACTAGCTAAAGACAAAACTGGTTTATTAATCAAAAGAATGAACGAATGCGTTGATGGTGAGTATCAAGCATTCAAAGCTAATGATGGATTATATGTAAGAGAAAAATTTTTTGGCAAATATCCAGAATTAAAAGATTTAGTTTCTACAATGACAGACAGAGATATATGGAGGCTTAATAGAGGAGGTCATGACCCACATAAAGTTTATGCAGCTTATGAAGAAGCTGTAAAAACTAAAGGAAAGCCTACAGTTATTCTGGCAAAAACTATTAAAGGCTATGGTATGGGAAAATCTGAGAAAGCATCAATATTACACACCAGCAAAAAAAATTAGGTGAAGAAGACTTGCTATATTATCGAGACCGTTTTGATATACCACTTACAGATAAGCAGGTAAGAGATGTAGAGTTTTATAAACCTGATGAGAAATCTGATGAAATAAAATACCTTAAAGAAAGAAGAATGAAACTTGGTGGAAATCTTCCAGAAAGAACTTCTTATGCAAAACCAATAAAAAAACCAGCAAAAAATATATTTGAAAATATACTCAAGTCCTCTGGAGGACGAGAAATGTCAACCACAATGGCATTGGTTAGAATGCTAACTAATTTATTAAGAGATAAAAATATTACCCAAAGACTAGTTCCAATAATTCCTGACGAGGCTAGAACTTTTGGTATGGAAGGTTTTTTTAGAAAAATTGGAATTTATGCCCACGAAGGTCAAAAATATGAACCCGAAGATTCTGAGCAATTAAGCTCTTATAGAGAAGATAAAAAAGGACAAGTATTAGAAGAAGGTATCACAGAAACTGGAGCTATGTCTTCATTTATAGCTGCAGGAACATCTTATACGAACCACGATTTAGAAATGATACCAGTTTATACTTTTTACTCTATGTTTGGCTTTCAAAGAGTAATGGACCTCATATGGTCAGCAGGTGACTCACAAACAAGAGGATTTCTTATAGGAGCAACATCCGGAAGAACAACTTTAGCAGGAGAAGGATTACAACATCAAGATGGACATAGTCAATTGCTAGCATCTACTATACCGAATTGCGTAAGCTATGACCCTACATTTGCATACGAACTTGCGATAATTTTTCAAGATGGCTTAAGAAGGATGCATGATGAACAAGAAAATATTTTTTATTATATAACAACAATGAATGAAAACTACAAGCATCCTAGTATGCCAAAAGGTTCCGAAACAGGTATTTTAAAAGGAATGTATTTATATAAACAATTTAAAAATAAAGGAAAAACAAATGTTCAGTTATTAGGAAGTGGAACAATTTTAAGGGAAATGATAATGGCTGCCGAAATACTAAGTGAAGAATATAATATTGATAGTGATGTATGGAGCGTCACTAGTTTTAATGAACTAAGAAAAGATGGAATGACAGTAGAAAGAAAAAATTTATTAAATCCCACATTAAAACCTGAGCAATCTTATGTTGAAAGTTGTTTAAATAAAAAAGACGGTCCAATTATTGCTGCATCTGACTATATGAGAAGTTTTGCAGATCAAATAAGACCATATATTTCTAAAGCATTTTATTCTTTTGGCACAGATGGATATGGAAGAAGTGATAGTAGAAAAAATCTAAGAAAATTTTTTGAAGTAGATAAAGAGCATATTGTAGCATATACGTTAAGTGCACTAGCCAAAGAACAGTTGCTGTCATCAAAATTTGCTGACGAAGCGATGAAAAAATATAAAATAGATCAAAACAAACCTATACCCACCGTATTATAATAATGAGTGAAAAAAAATCATCTATAATTAGCGCTAGTCCTATAACAAGAAAGTTTGCAAGGGAACTTGGCGCTGACTTGAGTTTAGTAAAAGGCACAGAAAGAGATGGAAGAGTTACCAAAAATGATGTTAAAACATTTGTTAAAGATTCTCTTTCAGCAAATACTATAAAAAAAAATGATCTAGCTATTAAACAATATGATCATTCAGAGTTTGGAGAAGTTGATGAAAAACCAATACCAAGAATAAAAAAAATTGCAGGACCTCACCTGCAAAAGTCCTGGAACGAAATTCCGCATGTGACACAACATGACGAAGCAGATATTACGGAAATGGAAAAATTCAGAAAATCATTAAGAAATTTATATACTGGAGAAAAAATTTCTGTTACTCCGCTAGCATTTATTATTAGAGCTGTAGTTAAAGCACTTAAAGATTATCCAAATTTTAATGCCTCCTTAGATATGGAAAAAGAAAAGATTGTTTACAAAAAATACTATCATGTTGGAATAGCAGTAGACACTCCGTATGGTTTAATGGTTCCTAAAATTAGAGATGCTGACAAAAAAGATATAACTACTCTTGGAAAAGAATTAAAAGTAGTGAGTAAGCTTTCATCAGAGCTAAAGATTAATAAAAGAGAGTTTTTTGGAGGCTCAATAACAATTTCAAGTTTAGGTGCTATTGGGGGTAGTTTTTTTACACCAATTATAAATCAGCCTGAAGTGGCAATACTTGGTGTGGGAAAGTCAGAAACCAAACAAGTATTTATTGGAAATAAATACGAAAGCAGAATCATGCTTCCATTATCACTTTCCTACGACCACAGAATTATTGATGGTGCTGAAGGTGCTAGATTTTGTGCACATCTCAAAGAGAGTCTGGGTAAAGATTTTGCTTACAAATTAGCAGTATAAATAAAGCTAATGAAAAAAATAATATCATTTATTTGTTTAATTATATGCACATTTATTTGGGGAACAACTTTTGTTGCTCAAGACGCGGGCATGGATAACATAGGTCCATTTACTTTTAATTCAGTTAGATTTTTTGTTGGATTTTTAGCAGTTGCACCATTTTTTTTAATTTTTGAAAGAACAAAAGTAATAGAACAAATTGCAGCTAAAAAAGGAAAATTTTATAAATCAATTATACCAGTTGGAATTTTTTTATTTTTGGGTACAGCATTTCAACAAGTTTCTTTGCTTTATACAAATATTGCTAACTCAGCTTTTTTTACAGTTTTTTATGTACCTATGGTTCCACTTATTGTTTATTTTTTATTTAAAAAAAAAATACACTGGGCTATTTGGCCGTCGGTAATATTCTGCTTAGTTGGAGTATATTTTTTAAGTGATTTTCATGATTCTAATATACGTCATGGAGATAGTTTAGTCATAATAGGCGCTTTATTTTGGTCACTACATATTATTTATATTGGAAAAATAATAGAACATTTTGATTTGCCATTTTTTATAGCATTATTACAAAATATTATAGTTGCCGCACTTTCGCTTATCTTGGTAATTCTTTTTGAAGAAATTGATTTTTCTAAAATTAAATTAGAAACTTTTGAGATTTTGTATGCTGGCATACTATCTGGTGGAGCTGCTTTTGCTCTACAAATTTTTGGTCAACGAAATATTTCATCGTCACCAGCTGCAATAATCATGTCGTTAGAAGGAGTTTTTGCTACTTCTGCTGCATGGATAATATTAGATCAAACTCTAGGTTTAAATAATTTAATAGGTTGTTTTCTTATACTTTTAGGAGTTATATTTTCTCAGATAATACCAGTTATAGAAAAAAATTATAGATAAACTGCTGCAAGTAAAGTCAAAGAAAGAATGATTCGATAAATTATAAATATTTTTAAACTAAACTTTTTTATAAAATTTAAAAAAAGTGCAATTGTCATATAAGAAAATATTGCGGAGAATATAACAGCTATAATTGCTAAAAAATTAAGTTCAGCACTTTTTTCTTGGTATATATTATATATACCCAGCAGGCTGGCTGCACTCAAAACTGGTATTGCAAAAAAAAAAGAAATTTTTGCTGAATCAAATCTATTGAAGCCAAGAAATCTACCTGATGTCATAGTAATTCCTGATCTACTAACACCAGGGACCAAAGAAAGCACCTGAAGTAAGCCAATGATTATTGAAGATTTTAACGTAAATTGATTAACAATCGTATTAGTTGTTTTTGATTTATCACTTAAATATAAAAAAATTCCGAATATTAAACTCATCCAAGCAATTGTTTCTAAATTTCTAAGATAATTAATTAGTCCTGTTTGGTAAAGAATATAACCAACTGGAACGATAGGTAGTGTTCCTATGATGATCTTGATTAAAAAATTCTTATTTTTAATAAAACTAAATAAATCTTTACGAAAGAAAATCACGATAGCTATTAGAGAGCCCAAGTGTAAGCAAATATCGATTAATAAATTTTGATTAGAAAAAGCGTAGTATTTTGAAATTAAAACTAAGTGAGCAGTGGAACTTACTGGCAAAAATTCTGACACTCCCTGAATTATTGAAAGAACTAAAATTTCTACTGATGACAGCATTTTTTTCACTATTGCATAGCAGGTATGCAATATAAATAACAAATTTGCTGCATTATTTTAATTATAGGTCAGTATTTATGTCCTTAAAATGCTTTTAGCGATATATATATTGATATAAAAATAGGTAGGAATAGAAAATTTATGACTGAAAAAATGTTAAAATTTGTAAAAGTCAACCAGCAAACTCCTATCAAAAGAAAAATTGATAATAGAGTAGATGATTTTAAAGAAATCTATGATGAATTTATTCATGCCAAAGCAAAAGAACAGTCAAGTAGATGCTCGCAATGTGGGATACCCTTTTGTCAAATTCATTGCCCTTTACAAAACAATATTCCTGATTGGCTAAAATTAACAGCAGAAGGAAGATTGCAGGAAGCTAATGAGTTAGTTCATAGCACTAATAACATGCCTGAAATTTGTGGAAGAATATGTCCACAAGATCGATTATGTGAAGGCAACTGTGTTATAGAGAAATCAGGACATGGAACAGTTACTATAGGGTCTGTAGAAAAATACATTACTGATACTGCCTGGAAAAAAGGTTGGATAAAACCAATTAAAGTTAAAAATGAAAAAGAACAAACAGTTGGTATTATTGGTGCAGGGCCTGCTGGAATGGCGTGCGCTGAAGAATTACGAAAACTTGGTTATAAAGTTACAATTTATGATCGCTATGATAGACCAGGAGGATTATTAATTTATGGCATACCTAATTTTAAGCTAGAAAAAATTGTTGTTGAAAAAAGAA
>Ga0114999_10008720_pt1 | contig 11251 bp, 12 predicted proteins | sample ArcticOcean_MG_C_3_FD_89820 | JGI IMG/M metagenome (GOLD analysis project Ga0114999, IMG submission 89820) | Marine microbial communities from western Arctic Ocean - ArcticOcean_MG_CB8_126 | ecosystem: Environmental > Aquatic > Marine > Oceanic | place: Arctic Ocean: Canada Basin | collected...
ACTTTGAGATATATGGTTAATTGTTCTAGAAGTAAGGCCTGTTATGAAATCCTGGTGCTCTGGGGTGCTCTGTGGTTTTTTACTTTAAAGTCTTTATTATCTTTTAAGTCCTTTGTGTCTACCAATTTCACCACGAGGGCCCGTTCTTTCTGTTCTTGTATAATAGTTTTAGTTTAGAATAACAATAACTGAATTAAGGACGAAAGCATAAGATGCCCATAAAAAATAAGGTACCATAATACAGAAACTTAATTTGTCTTTATGTAAATAAAATCTCATTAAAATAATAATAAAAATTAAAATAATAACTAAGTTAGCTAAAGCTAATTCAATTTGGTGAAAACCAAAAAAAACTATACTCCACGTTGCGTTAAAAAAAAGGTGATAAAAATAAATAGTAAGTATTTTATAATCAAAAAGCTTTACCCAAATTCTCCAAATAGCAATAGACATTAAAATATATAACGCTGTCCATACAGGTGCAAATACCCAGCTTGGTGGGTTAAAACTTGGAAGTATAATTTCTGAATACCAAGGTTCTTTAAAAAATGCTGTGGTAAAGCCACCTATGGCAGAAGCGACAAAAGTAATTAAAAGTATTAAGAGTAGTGATAAATATTTATTCTTCGTCATGTTGTGAGGTATAGAAGCAAAATAAAGTCGGCATATCTCTCTATCTTGATCTTAATTTTTTTCTTATTTTAGTTGACGAAATTTTTTGAATAACTAAAGGCAACTTAATATAATTAAATTTATATCCTACTGTTCTACCGTAGCAAATGTTTGTTATATTAGGAGCTTTCAGTATTTTAAACCTATTTTTATACAGTTTGTTTAGTTTTAATGAAATCATTTTTTTAATTTTTGAAAACTTGAAGGGATTATCTCTAATTTTATAAACGTCTTTTATAAAAATTAACACTTGACCTTTTTTGATTAAGATTTTTTCAAAAAGCTTATAATGGCCCTCATGAAATGGTTGAAATCTTCCCATCATTAACGACGTAGGTTTTTTATTATTCCATTTATAAGGCTTTAATTTATCCGATATTATAATTGAATGAAGTTTTGAATTAAAATCTTTTATTTCATAATCAAAGTTTTTAGGCTTTTGAAAAATTTTATTCATTCTATTAAATCTACCTTTTTTGATTGTATTCATCCAGATTGTAAAATCAGCTTTGAAAATTTCTCTACATTTCTTAAAAGGGCATATAAAATCTGCAATTACAATTTTTTGTTTACTTTTTATTGAAAGGTTATGCATTCTTAAACTTTGCCTGATTATACCTTTTCTTGAAAAATCCCAGTCTCTATATTGTTTTCTTATAACGTCAGCATTTATCCAGTCTGCATTTAATTTTTTTTTTAAAATTTTAGTAAAGTAAGTTTTTCCAGAACCTGGCAGACCCATAATTAAAATTCTAGTCATTTAAATTATTTAATTTGTAAACTTTTATAATTTTTTTAAGAAGGATAACAGATTGAATTGGATATTTGCCAATAGCAGTTTCTGCAGCAAGGACTAATCCCTTTACACCCATTTCTAATGTATTATATATGTCATTAACTTCTCCTCTAGTTGGATAATTATTTTCAATCATACTTTCCAAAAAGTTAGTAGCTACAAATATATTTTTTTTATATTTTTTACCTAATCTGCAAATTTTTCTTTGAACTAACGGTAGATTTTCAATACTAATATCTTTTGATAAATCTCCTCTGTCAATTAAAAAATTTTTTCCCGCTTTTAATATTTTTTCTAGATTAGTAATTGCCAAGGCTGTTTCAATTTTAAAGATTTTTGTTTGAAAAGGTAGTATTTTATTAAATTTTTGAATGTCCTTTCCAGAGCTAGTAAAAGATAAAGCAAAAAATTTAATTTTATTTTTTAACCCTATTTCAATGGCTTTAAAATCTTTGTCTGTTAAAAAATTTATCTTTATCTTTCTATTACAAACATGAACGCCTTTATTATTCTCCAAATAGCCTTGACTTATTACTCGACAATTAAAAAAATCTTTTCTTTTATTTAAAAGTTTTATTTTTAAACTTTTAAAACCAAAATCTAAAATATCTCCAGGTTTTAATTTAAAAAAAATTATTTCAGGATATAAAAAAAAAAAATTATTTTTATAAATTTTTATATTTTTGCCAAGTTTCAAAAAAATAGATTTTTTTATTTTTGTTCTTATTTGTGCGCCTTCTGTATCTATACATATTGGTGTTTTTGTGTATTTTTTTATATATTTAATATTTTTTTTTAATTGATCGATACTTAAATGGGACATATTAAGTCTTAACAAAGAGATATTTTTTGTAGAATATTTTAAGAATTGTTTATTTAATGTTGCAGGTCCAATTGTACACAAAATATCAATTTTTTTTTTCATTTTTATAATTATTATTTAATTGCAATATTGAATAATACTAATTGAAGATATAAAATTTTTTTAATCATTATATAAAAATCAAATAAGAATTTAATATTAAAAATATTATTTTTTAATATTAATATTTCACAGTTAAAAGGTAAAAAAATATAAAAAAAAAGCTTAAATTTATCAAAGAAACTAATTTTTTTTATGTTGTAATATCTTCTGTATTTTTGATACAGCATATCTAGAATCATCACTTCTTTTTTTTTAAAAAAAGTTTTCCATCCATTGTCTAATACACTGCTATTAAACAAGCCTTTGCTGCTTTTAAATTTAGACAGTTTATCACCATTCCATATTTTACTAGCAATAGTTGCAACCATCATCTTTTTATCAAACTTAATATTTAAAAAATTGCAAATTTTTTTTTTTGTTTTTAAAAGATTGCTTTCTTCCAATTTAATAAAAATTTTTTTATTTTTAACTTTTAGTGCAAAATTAAAATCATTTCTTATTCTTTTTAAATAAAAAAATATATGATTGATTGTTTTATATTTAACATCAAGATACCACCAACTTTCTAGGCCAGATTTAAGATTAGCTCTAGGGTCTCTTATTGTAATTAGAAGCCCGCATTCAGGAAAATCTTTAATAAAAGATTTAGTTGTCTTTAAACCGTGTGAATGATGAACTAATGCTCTAATATTTTTAAATTTTCTGTTAAGTATTGTATGGTAAGTTTCATATAATTTTAATAAAAATTCCTTGCTATTCATTTTTTTTTTACTAATTTTCAGGAATAAATCTTTAAAATTATTTATATTTATATTTTTGTCTATGTCTTCAATTTTATCATATGATAACAAATTTTTTTTTTTTTTTAAAAAATTGTAAATCAAAGTTTTTTGATTTTTTCTTTCAATTGAGTCTTTAAAAAAATAAGTATGGTCAAATTTGCCAGAGAAAACAATTACACCATTAACTCCATCAAGGCAGCTAGCCAAGTAATCACTACCTGTCCTTCCTGTAGTCATGATAGTAAATATTTTTATTTTTTTAGATTCTATTAATTTATCAATCATTTATTAATTACTTATAACTATAAATTATTTAAACAAAAAACTTTTATAAGAAATAACGCCCCTTAATATCAAATATACTGTAATACTTTACTAGTTATGTAAGATAATTTCTTTATTTAAATTATTAAAACAAAAGGAGAAATATAATGTTGTGTATAAATGTCTAATTCATTAATTAAATCTAATTATCATGGCGTGGACTGTGTGGGGTTCGAACCCACGACCTAACGATTAAGAGTCGTCCGCTCTACCAACTGAGCTAACAGTCCAATAAACCCGGAACCATGATCCCTAAAAATTTTCATACTGAATGATCTTAACAAAACTATCTCTCCATGTACTAGTGCTGTACTAGTCTGTCCTATATATTAAATTCGACCATTTGCTTCCATTGAGTTTTAACTAGCAACCGTATTATGGTCTTCTGGTGTATTAAGGCGTGGATCTGTATTAGTATAACCTCTTAGTAAATTGTAAGTTTAAACAAGTAAAAATATTAATATGTATAAAAAAATATTAATTTACAATTCGGGAGGTGGCTTGGGTGATACAATCCAGTTATTTCCTTTGATATTGTCTTTAAAAAATCACTTTAATAAATGTGCTCTTTTTTACTTGGGGGCTCATCAAAATCATTTTAACGAAAAACTAAAAGAGTTTAATATAAAATTAGACACAATTGATTTAGATCTAAAATATTTTGGATTTAGGTGGTGGCATTTACTAAAAATTAAAAAAAAAATTATTGAAAAGAAACTAGATAAATTTGATTTAATTATTGATCTTCAGTCAAAACTACGAAATACAATAATTTTAAAACAAATTCCCTGTCATAATTTCTTTTCTCATACTTTAAATTTTTTTTTTTGTACAAGAAAAAATAATTACTTAAATAACGAAAATAATTTATCTTCATCTATATTGTTAAACTTAGAAATTTTTCTTAATACAGAGATAAAAAAAATTGATTTCAATTTAAATGAACTTTCAAAAAAATACCTTGAAGAAGCCAAGAGATTATTACCTGAAAAAAATTATATTGGATTTTCTGTAACTCAAGGCAATGCATATAGAAAAAAAAGCTGGCCAATAAATAGCTTTATAAATTTAGCAAAGAAATATATTTCTATTGGAAAAAAAGCTGTTTTTTTTATTGAGAAGAAAGATGTTGAATTAATAAATTATATTAAAAATAATTTACCTACAGCAATGTTTCCAGAGCTTGAAAGTAAAATTGCGTGCCCAGCACTCGTAACAGCACTCGCGTCTAAATTAGAAAAGGCAATAACGATAGACAATGGAATTATGCATATGATCTCACTAGCAAAAATACCAATGATAACTTTATTTGGCCCAACTAGCTCTAAAAAATTTTCTCCAAAAGGTGATAATGTAAAAATTTTAGATAGCAATGAGCTTTATAAGACTAATGATATTTCAAAAATATCTGCTGAGGATGTTTTTAACTATTTTTAAATAATTTAATTTTTTTATTCTTAATAATTTTATTAAGTTTTTTTTTACAAAATTTTAGTTTTGCTTTATTTGAAGATCTTAATACTACTGACACCCCAACTTTACCTAACCTTAAAAAAGGATAACTTCCAATATCTACTTCTTTTAAATATTCATTTTGTAAATTTCTTAGTTCTAGCGCAATATAACTTTCTACAGTATATAAATTAATAGTTTTACTAAAAATAATAGAACCTTTATTCAAATATTTTTTTAAATTCCCCATCATAGATTTCAAAATTAATGGGACCCCTGGTAAACACAAAACATTTTTGATTTTAAAACCTGGTGCTGCACTTGTGGGATTGTAAATTAAAGAACAGCCTGCTGGCATTTTAGCCATTTTTTTTCTTCCTTCATTAAAATTGTTTTTTCCATGGTATTTTTCTAATATCAAATAAGCTTCTTTGTTGAACCCATATTTAACTTTAAAAGCTTTTGCGATTGATAAAGCTGTAATATCATCATGCGTAGGTCCAATACCGCCAGTTGTAAAAACATAGTTAAATTTATTACTTAGGTCTAAAACGCTAAGTATAATATTTTTTTCTACATCTGAAATAATTCTAACCTCAGCTACAGATATACCGCAGTTAATATTCAACCAATTTGAAATAAATGATACATTCAAATCTTGTGTCCTTCCTGATAGAACTTCATTACCTATTATGAGAATAGCTGCTTTAATTTTTTTTTTAGCTTTTTTCATTATTTAAAAATTTTATGAAATTTGAAAATCAATTAATACCAGGCCTATTTATAAAAAGATATAAACGTTTTCTTGCAGATATTAATATGAATAATAAAATAGTTACTGCACACTGTGCAAATTCAGGTTCAATGATGGGCCTTCTAAATAAAAATAATAAAGTCTGGCTAACAGAATCAAACAACAAAAAAAGGAAATTAAAATATACTTTACAAATTATTGAAGACAGTGGTTCAAAAGTAGGTGTGAATACACATCTAACTAATAAAATTGTTAATCACGCATTGCAAAAAAATTTAATTAAAAACTTTAGTAATAAAATAAAAATTAAAAGTGAGCAGGTTTTTGGTGAGAATACAAGATTTGATTTTTATTTAGAAGATGAAAATATTAAATCTTTCCTTGAAGTTAAAAATGTAACTTTAAAAAGAAAACCTAAAATTGCAGAATTTCCAGACTCGGTAACTTCTAGAGGCACAAAACATTTAAACGAACTAATCAACGCTACCAAAAAAGGTTTTGCAGCTTATCTCCTTTTTGTGATTCAGAGGGAAGATTGTAATAGATTTAAGATTGCAAAAGATATAGACCCTGAATATTCAAAAACATTAATAAAAGCGATAAAACACAATGTAAAAATTATTTGCTACGATTGTAAATTTTTGTCAAAAGGAATAATATTAAATAACGAAATTAAATTTCAAATTAATGAGTAAAGGCATTCAAGAAGCATTTGATGGTACAAGAGTTGCGGGAACAATAGCGGCTGGAGCTTTAGACGAAGTAGCCAAAATTGTAAAACCGGGCATAACCACAGATCAGATAGACGCACTTTGTTATCAGTTTATAAATGATAATGACGCCTACTCTGCTCCATTATTTTACAGAGGTTTTCCTAAATCGTGTTGCACCTCTCAAAACCACATCATTTGCCATGGTATACCTAAAGATAAATCTTTAACTGAAGGTGATATAGTTAATGTTGATGTCACTGCATTTAAAAATGGTTGGCATGGTGATACAAGTCGAATGTTTTATGTTGGAGAAGTTTCTGTTAAAGCAAAAAAACTAACAGGGGTTGCTTATAATTCAATGATGAAAGCTATTAAAATTTTGAATAAAGAAATTACTTTAGGAGATATAGGTTCAACTATACAAAGTTATGTGGAAAAAGAAGGTTTTTCCGTCGTTAGGGATTTTTGTGGTCATGGTATTGGAAAAGTATTTCACCAGGAACCAAATATTCTGCATTACGGAAGGAAAGGAACTGGTCCTAAACTTAAGCCAGGGATGATATTCACGATAGAACCAATGATTAATGAAGGTGAATACGAGAGTAAAATACTAAATGATGGATGGACAGCGGTAACAAAAGATAAAAAACTGTCAGCACAATTTGAGCATACTGTAGGTATAACAGAAACAGGATATGAAATTTTTACCTTATCAAAAAACAAACTGAACCAACCTCCTTATTTTATATGATTGATCGATATTCTAGAAAAGAACTAAAAAATATTTGGGCGAATGAAAACAAATATAAAATTTGGCTTGATATTGAGCTTGCGGCAGCTGAAGCAATGGAAAAATTAAAAATTATTCCAAAAGGTGTGGTTAAAAAAGTTAGATCAAAAGCAAAAATTAATATTGCCAGAATTTTAAAAATAGAAGAAACGGTTAAACATGATGTTATAGCTTTTTTAACCTCTATTACTGAAAAAGTAGGAAAAGAAGCAAGGTTTCTTCATAAAGGAATGACGTCATCTGATGTACTAGACACTTGCTTTAATCTACAGTTAAAGCAATCCGGTGAAATACTGTTAGCTGATATTAAAAATTTACTAGTCTCTATTCGAAAACAGGCAATTAAACATAAAAAAACATTGTGTATTGGAAGAAGTCACGGCATACACGCCGAACCAATAACTTTTGGATTAAAAATGTTAACATTTTACCAAGAATTTTTGAGAAATAAAAAAAGATTAGAAGATTCTATTAATGAAATCTCGACATGTGCAATATCAGGTGCAGTTGGAACCTTTGCTAATATAGACCCAAGAGTTGAAAGTTATGTTGCAAAAAAACTAAAATTGAAAGTTGAACCTGTGTCCACTCAAGTTATTCCAAGAGATAGACATGCTCAGTATTTTTCTACACTTGGAATAATAGCAAGTTCAATTGAAAGATTAGCAACTGAGATTAGACACTTACAAAGAACAGAAGTATTAGAAGTTGAAGAATTTTTTGGAAAAAAACAAAAAGGCTCTTCAGCAATGCCACACAAAAAAAATCCTATCTTAAGTGAAAATTTAACTGGGCTTGCGAGGCTGGTGAGATCAAGTGTAATCCCTGCCTTAGAAAATGTTGCGCTTTGGCATGAAAGAGATATTTCTCATTCAGCGGTTGAGAGGAATATAGGTCCAGATGCTACTGCTACATTAGATTTTGCTTTAACAAGATTAAATGGCATAATAAAAAATCTAAATATATATCCGAAAAATATGCTTAAAAATCTTAACCTAACAAATGGTTTATTTTTTTCTCAAAGAGTTTTAATAGAATTAACTACAGTTGGTTTTACAAGAGAACAGGCGTACGCTTTAGTTCAAAAACATGCTATGCAATCAAGGGATAATGGGTCATCGTTTTATAAAAACATAACTGAAGATCCTAAAATTAATAAAAAACTTCCTGTTGATAAATTAAAAAAACTTTTTGATTTTAGTTATCATACAAAAAGAATTAATATAATTTTTAATCGAAGTTTAAAAAAATAGACACTCATGAAAAAAGGCAATAAATTATATGAAGGAAAAGCTAAAATTATTTACGAAACAAATGTAAAAGGTTTGGTTATCCAGCATTTTAAAGATGATACAACTGCATTTAACGCTTTAAAAAAAGCAAACATTGAAGGTAAGGGTGTTTTAAATAATAGAATATCTGAATACCTTTTGAGTTCATTAAGTCAATGTGGAATACAAAACCATCTTATAAAAAGATTAAATATGCGTGAGCAACTTATTAGAAAAGTTGAAATTGTACCAATTGAATTCGTAGTTCGAAATATTGCAGCAGGTTCTTTAACTAAAAAATTAGGTATTTCAGAAGGAACAGATCTCGAAAGACCTTTGTTGGAGTATTATTTAAAGAATGATGAACTGAAAGATCCATTGATTTCGAAGGAACATATTTATGCATTTGAATGGGCCACAGAGAAAGAAATGAAAATTATAGATCTGTTGTCACTAAGAATTAACGATATACTTCAAGGCATGTTTAGAAGTATTGGTATTAAATTAGTGGACTTCAAAATTGAATACGGAAGAATTTGGAATAAAGATAAAGAAGTTAATGAAATAATATTAGCTGACGAAATTAGCCCTGATACGTGCAGGCTGTGGGATTTAAAAACAGACCAAAAATTAGACAAGGATAGATTTAGAAAAGATTTAGGCGGTCTTATTGAAGCGTATCAAGAAGTGGCAAGAAGACTGGGTATTACACCTGAGGAATCAAACGTACGTGAAGTAAATTTTGGTGAAACTGCATCCATAAAATTTAAAAAGAAATAAATTGAAATTTTCAGTGAAAGTTACTTTAAAAAAGGATGTCCTTGACCCTCAAGGCAACGTAGTGCAACAAACATTACAAAATATGGGAATGGATACACTTAAAAATTTAAGGCAAGGTAAATATTTTGAGATTGAAATTAATGAAAATGACGAGACTAAAGCTAAAAGTAAAATCAAAGATATGTGTGAAAAACTTTTAGTCAACCTAATTATTGAAGATTTTGAAATATCTAAAATTTAATAAATGAACTCATCGGTAATTGTATTTCCAGGTTCCAATTGTGATCGAGATATAGCTGTTGCGCTAGAAAAATTACAATTTCAAAACAAAATGGTTTGGCATAAAGATACTAGTTTGCCAAAATCAGACTTAATTGTAGTACCTGGAGGTTTTTCTTATGGGGATTACCTTAGGTCGGGTGCGATAGCTGCAAAATCAAATATTTTAAATGAGGTAATAAAAGCGGCTAATGATGGTTGTTTAGTTTTAGGGATTTGTAACGGATTTCAAATTTTAACAGAGACAGGCCTTTTAAGAGGAGTTTTGCTTAGAAATATAAATTTAAAATTTCTTGGCAAAGATATTTATGTAAAGGCAGTCAATATAGATAATAAATTTTGCAATAAATATAAAAAGGATCAACTGTTAAGACTTAATATAGCTCACAATGAGGGAAATTATTTTACAAACCCAAACCACCTGAAAGAATTAGAAGACAAGAATTTAATACCTTTTAAATATTGTGATGAAAATGGAAATATAAATGAACAAAGTAATCCAAATGGATCTTTAAACAACATCGCAGGTATTTTTAATGAAAAAAAAAATATTTTAGGAATAATGCCCCATCCTGAAAGAATGGTAGATCAAATTATTTCAAATAACGATGGGGCTAATTTATTTGCTAGCTTGCTCAATTAATAATAATGAAAATTACAAACGCTGTTGTTGAAAAACATGGCTTAAAAACTGAAGAGTATTCTAAAATTAAAGAATTACTCAAAAGGGAACCTAACTTATTAGAACTTGGAATTTTTTCAGCAATGTGGAATGAACATTGTTCTTATAAGTCTTCGAGGATTCATCTAAAAAATCTGCCCACCAAAGGAAAACAAGTTATACAAGGTCCTGGTGAAAATGCTGGTGTAATTGATATTGGAGACAATGATGCAATTATTTTTAAAATAGAAAGTCACAATCATCCTTCTTACATAGAGCCGTATCAAGGTGCAGCTACTGGAGTTGGTGGAATACTAAGAGATGTTTTTACTATGGGTGCTAGACCCATTGCACTTTTAAATTCTATTCATTTTGGCTCTCCTGATCACCCAAAAACAAGAACTTTACTTAATGGTGTTGTTTCAGGAATTGGAGGCTATGGAAATTGCATTGGTATACCGACAGTAGCTGGAGAAATAAAATTTAACAGTACTTATAATGAAAATATTTTAGTAAATGCTATGGCTGTAGGTTGTGTAAAAAAAGATAAAATTTTTTATTCAAAAGCTAAAGGTTTAAACAAATCAGTTGTCTATGTCGGATCTAAAACAGGCAGAGATGGTATACATGGTGCTTCAATGGCTTCAGCAGAATTTGATGAAAATTCAGAAGATAAAAAACCTACTGTTCAAGTAGGTGATCCATTTACTGAAAAACTTTTAATGGAGGCTTGTCTTGAATTAATGAAAGGTAATTCAATCATTTCAATTCAAGACATGGGAGCTGCTGGATTAACATCTTCAAGTGTTGAAATGGTGTCAAAAGGTGATTTAGGTATGGAGCTGTATTTAGATAAAGTACCCTGTCGAGAAGAAGACATGACACCTTATGAAATGATGTTATCAGAAAGTCAAGAAAGGATGTTGATTATATTAGAGGATAAAAAAGAAGAGGAAGCCAAAAAAATATTTGAAAAATGGGATCTTGATTTTGCTGTTATAGGTAAAACTACTAATACAAATAATTTAACTTTAAAATTTAAAAACGAAATA
>Ga0114999_10008721_pt1 | contig 11251 bp, 10 predicted proteins | sample ArcticOcean_MG_C_3_FD_89820 | JGI IMG/M metagenome (GOLD analysis project Ga0114999, IMG submission 89820) | Marine microbial communities from western Arctic Ocean - ArcticOcean_MG_CB8_126 | ecosystem: Environmental > Aquatic > Marine > Oceanic | place: Arctic Ocean: Canada Basin | collected...
CCAAGTCCGCACCACACGACGTGCAGTGGTAAGCGATCAGTCAGTCGTCGGCGAGCATCAGCTCCTTGTGGACAACCTGGCACTCTGGACAAGTCAATTTAGCTTCAAGAGTTATCTCTGCCATTAAGGCCCCTTTGTAATAGCCGTAAGACCCGCATTGTGACATACCGCCCGTTTTTTCGCCGAGCGCATCCTGAAATTTGCGTGTGACGTCGCTAATCAGGCGTCTCTAAACGCTCTGGTCTAAACGTTTAGGCCGGCGTGCTCCGGCAGTCCCAGCATCAGATTCATGTTCTGGATCGCAGCGCCGGATGCACCCTTACCAAGGTTGTCGATCTGGATGATCACCAGCACGTGTCCCAGTGCGTTCGGAATAATAGAGATGTCCAGGCCGTCGTTGTCGTTCCTGGCCTGCGGATCGAATGCCGGGTCTGAGTACGTAAGCGCGTCATCAATAGAGACAACGTTGATTAGCGGCTCGTCGGCGTAGCGTTGATCCAGCAGCTTCCAGATCGTCTCGGCGGTCGCTCCGCCCTGGATTATCGACTTGTGCAGCGGTATCTCGACGCGCATGCCCTTCAGGAAAGGGCCGACGGACGGCATGAACTGCGGCTCGTAAGTAAGACCGGAATACATCTGCATCTCCGGCACGTGCTTGTGCTTCGTGTGAAGCGCATATGGCGACTCAAACGGCAGCCCTGCTAGATCGGGCTGGCCGCCCTCCCACTTGGCGATCAGGTTTTTGCCGCCGCCCGAGTATCCGGAAAGGGCGTGGACAGTGATCGCTGCGTCGGTAGAGAGGATGCCCGCCTCGGTCAGAGGCCTGACGGTTAGTACTACGCCTGTCGGGTAACAACCCGGGTTGGACACGGTATCGGACTCGCGGACCGCGTCACGCTGATCCGGCGTCATCTCTGGAAGGCCGTAAACCCAGCCATCGGCAACGCGATGCGCTGTGGAAGGATCAACGATTTTGGTGTCGCTCTCGGCGGCCCACCCGGCGGCCTCGATAGCGGCATCGTCCGGCAGGCAGAGGATCGCTAGGTCTGAATTCACAAGCGCATCACGGCGCTCGCCAGCGTCCCGGCGCAGATCTTTGTCGACGACCACAAGATCGATGTCGTTGCGCGGCTCAAGCCTCTCGCGGATCCTGAGACCCGTGGTGCCGTAAGAGCCGTCTATGAATACCTTTGAGTTTGCCATCGTGACCTAAGTGCCCGCGTGCGGGGTTTATTTTAGAGAGCTAATTGTGCCATGTGTCTGGCTGCGCGGTGAAGCTAAGTGTTCCGATACGGGTGCCTAACCACACCCGGTCAACCGTATACTCGAACCAGTAATCACCCACGAAACGAGCCCGACTATACCTATGAAGATCGCCATCAAACTATTCGCCGGACTCCGTGACCGAGCGGGAGCGGGCGACCTGTCACTGGAGCTACCGGACGGCGCAACCGTGCGGGATGCCATCGATGCGGCGCAGCACAACGCTCCAAAAGAGTGGACCGCGCCCACAAGCCTGATGGCCGCCGTAAACAACGAGTACGTAGAGTTCACCGGCATCCTGTCAGACGGCGATGAACTGGCCCTCATCCCGCCAGTGAGCGGCGGCTAAAACACCATGATCATCATCACAGACCAGCCCCTTGATCCAAACGTTCTCACCGATGCCGTCCGAGACGACACCGATGGCGCAGTGATCACCTTTGAGGGCATCACGCGCAATCACAACGACGGACGTGGCGTGGAGTACCTGGAATACGAGGCGTACCGGCCGATGGCCGAGGAGAAGCTCCAGGAATTGATCGATGAGATCAAGGAAAAGTGGGAGATCGACAAGGTCGCAGTGGCCCACCGCATAGGCCGAGTCGATATTGGCGAGCTCAGCCTCGTGATCGCCGTATCAGCCGCACACCGACGTCCCGCGTTTGAATCGACCCTCCATTTCATTGACCGCTTGAAGCAGGTCGTGCCGATCTGGAAGAAAGAGTACTTCGAGGGCGGCGACGTATGGATCGGCGACCCGGGCTCTGAGCGCGCTTCCGCCTGAGCCCGAAGCACCTCCCCTACAGCGCTCAGTCGGATGGGTGCTCCGCGGAGAGCAAGAGCAACGTCATCCTGAGTCCGAAACGAAGGATCTCCCGGCTTGTACTCCGCCACGGTTGGGTGCCTCAGTGCAGCCTTTTTGCAGGACGGTCGTCCGGGTAGATGCGATCGACCCGAGGGCGGATAGTCATTCGCCCCTACGATGTTGATGCGAACCAGCGCTATTGCGGCAAACGGGCGGAGCAAGCCCCGCCCCTACAGTCAGCGCGTCTGCGAAAGCCCTCGCAATAGCCCTCAAAATAATTGCGCCGCTAACTCGGCGTCGCTATAGTCAAATGCGTAGGGCTAACCTGCCGCGGAGGGGTCGCATAGAGGCCTAGTGCGCCGGTTTGCTAAACCGGTATGGGGTGTTAAGTCCCATCGAGGGTTCGAATCCCTCTCCCTCCGCCACTTTTTACGACACCTAACGCCGACAATTCCCGGCCTGTATTTGGCTATGACGACGTATCACATCTGGACAGTTGGCTGTCAGATGAACAAAGCCGACTCAGAACGGCTCGCGAGCGGGCTCGAACAGCTTGGGCTGTCCGAAATCGACGACCCACGCTCGGCCGACGTCGTGGTGTTGAACACCTGCGTAGTACGTCAAGGCTCTGAGGACAGGGCCACGGGCCTGCTTGGCTCCCTTAAAAAAGCCAAAGATCTAGACCCGACAAGACGCATTGCCGTAATGGGCTGCATGGTCGGCCCGCAGAAAGACGAACTCAGCCGCCGATTTCCTCAAGTGGACGCATGGGCACGCCCGCAGGAGTTCGACCCAATCCTCCAGATGGCTGGAGAGACGGTTGGGATAGACCCGGACGGTTGCATCACAGAGCTGCTGCCGGCGGATCCCAGGGTCTCGACTTTCATCCCGATCATCCACGGCTGCGACAAGTTCTGCAGCTTCTGCATCATCCCGTACCGACGTGGACGTGAGGTCAGCCGATCGCTTGAAGAACTCGTCCACGAGACCGAAATGCTGGTGAGTAGGGGAGTACGTGAAGTAACCCTGCTCGGCCAGAACGTCGACTCGTACGGCCACGATCTCGCTCCTGCCCAGGACCTCGCCGACCTCATGTACGCCATTAACGAGGTCAAAGGGCTGGACCGAATCCGATTCCTGACTTCACACCCCAGCGACATGTCCGAAAAGATCATCCGCGCTGTAGGCGAGCTGCCGAAGGTGTGCGAGAACATCAACTTGCCCTTCCAGGCGGGCGATGACGTGATCCTGGATCGGATGCGCCGTGGCTACACCCGGGACGAATATCTACGAAAGATCGACGAAGTCAGATCGATTATCCCGGATGTCGCAATGGTCACGGACGTGATCGTCGGATTCTCCGGCGAGACCGAGGAACAGTTCGCAAATACTCTCGATATCCTCACGCAGGTCAGATTCGATAAGGTCCATTCCGCCGCATACTCGGTCAGACCGGGTACTATTGCGGCGCGTCAGCACCCTGACACAGTCTCGGTCGAGGAAAAGAAGCGACGCCTGGTGGAGTTGAACCTGTTGCAAGAGAGCATCAGCAGGGAGATTAACGCCGGGTTAGAAGACCGGGAGTTTGATGTCCTGATTGATGGACATTCAAAGGGAATGCAGCAGGGACGCACAAGAACAGATAAACTTGTTTACCTAAAGAGCTCTGAGACGCTCGAGACTCGCATAGGCGGATTCGCAAACGTGCGGATTACTGAGACCAGCCCCTGGTCACTACAGGGGGAGGTCATAGCGGCTGAAATGCTGGCTGCGGGAGATCGACTGAGGGTATATCCAGCATGACTATCGGGTCACGACAGACCGTAATACCGATAACCGAACTAGAGCAGTCTGCCTTCTGCAGAACAGATGGCAATCTGCGAACCCTGACCCTGGAAGAAGAATTCCAGGCAGGCGTCAGATGGCAGAAGGTACCGATCAGGTATCTTAAGATGACGCCCGAAGAAGTAAACGACGGCATCGCATCGGCGCGTGAAGCGCTGGGCGACCAGGTCTTGCTTCTGGGTCACCATTACCAGCGCGAAGACGTTTTTAAGTACGCAGACCTCTCCGGTGACTCGTACAAACTGTCTCGCCTGGCATCCGAGCGCAAAGATGCCCAGTACATCGTGTTCTGTGGCGTGCACTTCATGGCCGAAACGGCCGACGTGTTGAGCGGACCGGATCAGACGGTGATTCTTCCCAACATGGCCGCCGGCTGCTCGATGGCCGATATGGCCCAGACGGAAGACGTTGAGGACGCATGGGAGGATCTGACATCGGTCCTTGGTGGTGAGGACGAGATCGTCCCGATCACTTACATGAACTCGACCGCCGATATTAAGGCCCTATGTGGTCGCAACGGCGGGATCGTCTGCACCTCAAGCAACGCCGATCTCACGTACAAATGGGCGTTTGAGCGAAGCAAGCGTGTGCTCTTCCTCCCGGACCAGCACCTGGGGCGAAACACGGCCCTGAAGATGGGCATTCCGGAAGATGAGATCATCGTCTGGAACCCGTATGCGCCTATGGGCGGACACACCCCGGAAGCGCTTCGACGTGCGACCGTGATCCTGTGGCAGGGCCATTGTTCTGTACACACGAGGTTCACCCCGAATCAGATCCAAGCATCTCGTGACAAGTACCCGAACGTGAACGTCATCGTTCACCCGGAGTGCACACGGGAAGCCGTGGATGTCGCAGATTTTGTGGGCTCGACCGAATACATAGTCAAGATGGTTTCGGAAGCACCCGCCGGATCGGTATGGGGCATCGGGACAGAGATTAATCTCGTAAACCGCCTCGCCAAGGAGAACCCGGACAAGACGGTGTTTTGCCTGGACCCGGTCGTTTGCCCGTGCGCCACGATGTACCGGATCCACCCGGCATACCTGCTGTGGGTGCTGGACGGTCTGATGGCCGGACTGGTGATCAACCCGATCAGGGTCGAGGGACAGACGGCGATCGACGCCCGTGTTGCGCTCCAGCGAATGCTGGACGTGGCCGGCTAAGCGCATCTCTGAGTCGTTCGTGAATCAAACTGGGGACCATTTCGGGGGACTTCCGTATGCCGCGCTCGACGACGTAATCGAACGAGCGCTTCGGGAAGATCTGAGTCTTGGCGATGCGACCACCGACGCGCTAATCCCAGCGGAACTCCCCGGCGCAGCCAACCTTGTCGCACGCTCTACCGGCGTGCTGGCGGGCGTAGAGGCTGCATGTGAGGTGTTCCGACGTGTGGATGCCAGCATTGTGGCAGAGCCGCTGGTCAAAGACGGCCTACGACTGGAGCCAGGACAGGCGATTGCCCGTGTATCTGGTTCGATGGCCGGGATCTTGAAAGCAGAACGCACCGCACTGAATCTGCTGCAGCGTATGAGCGGTATCGCAACGATGACGGCCGAGCTTGTGGATGCCGTTAAGGGCACTAACGCTCGGATCATTGACACGCGAAAGACCGCTCCCGGGTTGCGTGCGCTGGACAAATACTCCGTGACCGCCGGTGGCGGCGCGAACCACCGCTTTAACCTCGGCGACCTCGTCCTCATCAAGGACAATCACATCGAGGCGCTGGCCGCTGAGGGCCTAGGACTGACAGATGTCGTCCGGCGGGCACGCCAGAACGCCCGACACAACCTTCGGATAGAGGTCGAGGTCGAGACCGTCGATCAGGCTGGCGAAGCGTTGGAGGGCGGCGCGGACATCATCCTGCTGGACAACATGTCGCCGGCCGATATGCGCAAAGCGGTGGAGCTGGTCGCAGGCCGTGCGCTCACGGAAGCTTCCGGAGATATCAGCATGGCGACCGTACGGGCCGCCGCCGAATCGGGCGTGGATCTCATCTCCGTCGGGGCGCTCACACACTCCGTAAAAGCGCTCAACATCGCCCTCGACTACGAGGCTCAATAAGTCCGCCGGTCACTTGCCAACGTAGTTACTGTATGACGCTGCGTCGGCGTCGCTGGATGACTGCTGGCGCAGTGTCCCAACACGATTCCAGGCCCGGTTAAGACGACCGGGGGAGGGCTACATCCGCCCGCACGGCTCCAGGTTCTTATTGACGATCGTCGCGATTATGGCGTCGCTCGCCGTTGCATGCTCCAGCGGTGGCGACGTTGAACCGGCTCCGGACCTTGAATCGACACCGGATTCGACAACGCCACAGGCGGCTACCGCCGCCGTTCCTGCAGCGAGCACGGCACCGACGAACGTCGCATCAGCCCTCACCCGGAACGATGACGACCCGGTTAATCGCATCGTTTACGTGACGCCTGATTTTGAGGTATTCACAGTCTCTCCGGACGGATCTGACGCCGTAAGGATCACGCCCGATCCCGAGTTAACCCCCGATGATCGGTACGTGTGGCCGCTCTGGTCGCCGTCGGGTGAGAGCGTGCTGATCAGCCGCATTCAGCCTCCCGACCAGTTCGGTACCCGCGTGGCGCTGGTGATGGCCGCGGCAGACGGATCGGACGCCGAGCCTGTAGTCGTGTACGAAGACGACCCGGCGACGAACGGCATCGGCGGCAGTGCACCGCACTACACCGAGTTTTCGCCGGACGGCAGATGGCTGGCGGCCGTCGTCGGCACGCGAAACGGCCTCGTGCTGAGCGTGTTCGATATGGCTGACCTCGGATCCCGTGGGACAGACCTTACGGCGGGCGCTCCAATCTACTACGACTGGTCATACGACTCAGCGACGCTCGTGGTGCATCACACGGGTGACCTGCTCACCTACGAGAACCCGATAGATGGACAACTAACGCAACAAGCGCCGGACGCCCCGCCCACCTTCTCCGCACCGGCGCTTTCGCCGGTGAAAGACCTGGTTGCCGCTGTCTTTAATCTGCCGGGCGGACCGGAATTATGGCTTATCGGGTCGACGGGCGGTTTCGTGACCGATGTCCCGGCGGAAGCACAGTTCTCGTGGTCGTCCGATGGCACAAAGCTGGCATTACTCAGGCAAACCAGAAACACGCTTCCGATCGGTCTCTTTGACGAGCTGGCGGTGATAGGGATTTCGGCTGAAGGCGAGCCATCCGAGCGAATCCTTCAGTTCAATCGTCCGATGCGCTCGGTGTGGTGGGCTCCCAATAGCGAGTCCGTGGCGCTTTCATCTGTCGAACTAGAAGACGCCCGGATAACGCAGTGGGAGGTGATCGATGTCGAGTCCGGAGACGTGACCCATGTCGCAAATATCGCTCACAGCGCTGACTTCGAGTTTGTACAGACTTTCCACGGACAGTACGAGCGGTCACACGCCATTTGGGCGCCGGACAGCAGCGCCCTCGTCTTGACCGGCTGGCTCCAGGAACCAGACGAAAGTGAAACAGCCCCCACCCTCACCGGCCCTTCTGACGTGTGGGTCGTGGCGGCAGACGACGTCACCCCGGCGCGCACACTCGGCCGTGGCGGAATAGCGTTCTGGTCACCGCGGTAGGGGCGATTTATGTACATCGGTCGTACAGGGCCGATAGTCAGCCGCCCCTACGGTGTCGTCGCGGGAGTTCGGGGTAGACCGGGTCAACACGTGCGGACCGCAGTCCGCACGTGAATCAGGCCAGATCGATCAGAGCTAGGACTAACCCCGGGCTGCTTCCATTCGTGCGATCGCTGATCCGTAAACAGCGTCGGGTCGGAGAATCATGGCGACTCGCTTGTCGTCGTCGACGGATTTGTCGTACTCGTCCCAGTTGGCGCTTTTACGTCGAGTCGTGGCGCTGAAAATGTTTCGACGGGCCATACGAAGCTCTTCCGGGTCGGTGTTTCCGGAGTGCTGCATCTCCATGTTGCCTTCGAATACCAGGAACCCTGACCACCAGTCTTCGTGCGAGATCAGGACCGAGCTGCGCGGGTCTCTGAGAAGGTTATTGAACTTGATTCGACCCTCGGTGATCGAGATGCCGACGCCACCGTCACGCGGGTATACGGTGACAATGCTGAGCTGCGGCATTCCGTTACGTCGGAACGTCGTCATAACGCCCTGCGGGTTGTCGTGAATGAACTGTTCGATCTGTGGTTCGAGCTGCATAGGTTGGATCTTTCTTATCTGGCGTATCTGATCTAAGTGGATAGCGGGAGTTTAACCCCGGCGAGGTGCATTCCGGTCGGCAGTGTCCAGAATGAACGTCGCCGGTCCATCGTTTGCCAATTCGACCAGCATCTTGGCTCCAAACACGCCTGTTTCTACACGCAGCCCGGATTCTTTGAACGCATCGACCACCTGATTAAACAGTGGCTCCGAGATAGGCCCGGGAGCCGCCTCGGTGAAGCCGGGACGTCGACCTTTTCTTGTGGAGGCGTACAAGGTGAACTGGCTGACCAGCAGAATGTCCGCTTTGACGTCCATCGCCGAACGCTCAAAGCCAATGTCGTCCTCATCGCCATGGAAGATGCGCAGGTTGGTGATCTTGTCGCGGAGATACTTAACCTCTTCCGGGCCGTCGTCATGGGTAACGCCGATAAGGATGGCCAGACCGACTCCCGCGCTTCCTGTAACCGCACCATCAACCGTCACCGACGCATGACTAACGCGCTGGACTACTGCTCGCAACAAACGACTCCCTGAATTGGAATGGTCTTAATTGCCGGACGACAAAGCTCCGACGAGTCAGCATGTTATCCCGTCTTGCGCCCGTCCTTCGAGAGCCTCAGGACACGGGCGCAACAGAAACACCGTAGGGGCGGGGCTCGCTCCGCCCGGCGGCTCGTCCCTTGGGAGCGACAGAAAACGAGTGCGTCAGGAATCAAACGTGCATACCGTAGGGGCGGGGCGCGCTAGCGTCATGCCGCTCTTCGGAGCGACACACCCCTCACCTGAATCCTCTCCCGACCGGGAGAGGAGGATTCTCCAAAGACTCATACCCGCTGATCACGCCGTAGGGGCGGCTGACTACCCGCCCTTCGGGGTCGATGTAATCGCCCCTACGATATCGGGGGTAATCGCCTGGCATGCGAGACACAGACTGGCGCGGACCGCTAAGCCAAGTCGACTAGTCGGAAGAAGAAGCGGCTTTGGAAGTGCTCTTGGAATCGCTAGACGATGACTTAGATTCCGTCTTCGATTTCGAGCTAGACCCCGAGTCAGAACTGGAACTTGAGCCAGAGTCAGACTTCTTCTCGGACTTCGACTCCGTTTTGGACTTGGAGCCAGAATCAGAGTCCGAGCTCGAATCCGAGCCAGAGCCGGAGCTAGAGTCAGATGTGCTTTCCGATGCACCGTTCGATGCCCGGTTGTCAGTCACATAGAAACCACTGCCCTTGAAGTGGACAGCGATAGGCGAGAGCAGCCTCTTGGCTTCATTGCTGCAGACGGGGCACACCGTGGCGGTGTCATCCGTGTAGCTCTTCGACACTTCAAACGTGTCGTTCTCGCAGGCGTCGTCAACGCACCGATAGTCGTACCTGGGCAATGGGGCCTCCGGGGGTCGCCGATCCCCGAAATTAAGCGTCGAGGGGATCGCGAAAAACGAGCGCCAAATGGCACTCGCGTACTTGAACTGCTAATGAAAATCTAGCATCGCGGTGAACGTGTGTCAAACGTAACGATTGGCCATCCAATCGAATGACCAATCGTGAGCTTCAACGTAAACACGTGACTCAGGCGCTTGTGGCTTCCTCAAATCCGGACATCCAACGATCTCCGGCTTCAGACAGCGACACATCGATGAGATCACCGATGGCAATCCGATCGCCGCCAGTGACGCCTATGCGAATCGACGGTACGCCCGCATTCGTTGAAATACTCTCCAGCTCAGAAGCCCTGTCAGCCGACACCGTCACGATGATGCGCGACTGCGCCTCGCCAAACAGCGCTGCGTCCCATCGACCGCCGACTACGGCGTCTACGGTTACGCCGCGCTCACCAAGAACTGCCGCCTCGGTGATGGCGACCGCTAGACCGCCGTCGGAGACATCATGGGCGGATAGGATCAGCCCGGCGGTGATCCCGTCACGGGCCACCTGCTGTGCCTTTACTTCCAGGTCAAGATCCAGCGACGGCTGCCCGGCGACACGGCCTGTGAACAGTTCCTGATATTCACTCCCGGCCAGCGTCGCCGCATCGCCGTCGAGTGAGCTCACTCCGATCAGATAGACAACATCGCCGTCGCCAGCGAACGCCGCTGCCGCGTGCTTGCGAACATCATCAAGGAGGCCCATCGCGCCGATCACAGGGGTCGGGTAAATGGGCCCGGCGGGGGCTTCGTTGTAAAGGCTCACGTTGCCGCTGATGACAGGAATGTCGAAGGCTTCACAGGCCTTCTTGATTCCGGCCACGGCCTGAACGAGTTGGAACTGACCGTCCTCGGTTTCCGGACTGCCGAAGTTCAAACAGTCGGTGATCGCAACCGGCGTACCGCCGGTTACTGACACATTTCGGCATGCCTCTGCGACCGCAATCTGGCCGCCGATATAGGGGTCCAGGTAGCAGATGCGACCGTTCCCGTCGGTCGACAGAGCAATACCTCGACGGCTGCCTTTAAGCCGCAGCACAGCGGCATCACCGCCGGGAGCTACGACGGTGTTCGTCTGCACCTGGTGGTCGTATTGGCGAAACACCGGGAGCTTGGAGGCAATATTGGGCGCAGCAAGAAGCTTAAGAAGTGCGTCGGAAGGAGAATCAGACGACAGAGGTACAGCGTCAAGATCGGCGGCCTGTAGGTCCGTGACCCACCTCGGTTGTGGCGGGTCAAATACGTACTCCGGCGGGTCTGTGAGGACCTTGATGCGGGTCTCGGACAGCACTTCATCGCCATCCATGATGACGACGGAATCCCCGGAGACAAATTCGCCGATTTTGGTGGCGTCCAGATCCCACTTACGGAATACTGCCTCGACCTCGTGCTCAAATCCCGGCTTCACCGCCAGCAGCATGCGCTCCTGCGACTCAGACAGCATCACCTCGTACGGCGTCATGCCTTCTTCTCGCCTCGGCACCTCCGCCACATCTAGGTTCAACCCCATGTCACTGCGCTCGGCCATTTCGATTGCGCCGCTGGTGATCCCGGCCGCGCCGCAGTCCTGAAGGCCGACCACGCTATCGAGCTGGATCACCTCCATGCAGGCCTCAATCAAGACCTTTTCCAGGAAGGGATTGCCGACCTGAACGGCCGACCGAAGCTCGTTCTGTTCCTCAAATGTGCGGGATGCCAGCCCGGATGCGCCGTGAATGCCGTCTCGGCC
>Ga0114999_10008723_pt1 | contig 11248 bp, 11 predicted proteins | sample ArcticOcean_MG_C_3_FD_89820 | JGI IMG/M metagenome (GOLD analysis project Ga0114999, IMG submission 89820) | Marine microbial communities from western Arctic Ocean - ArcticOcean_MG_CB8_126 | ecosystem: Environmental > Aquatic > Marine > Oceanic | place: Arctic Ocean: Canada Basin | collected...
GGATTATCACTACAAAGTAAAATTTCCTCACCATAAACATTTTTTTGAACTTTTTTCATAAACTTATCACTTCAATGGGTTAATTTTTCTACTTAGATTTTTTAATAGATCAATCTTATCTTCAACCTTTCTTGCAATTTCATCAGTCAACTTTTCTGATTTTACTGTATACAGTATCCAACGTGGGAATATAAATCTCATTTTAAAATAAATATCAGCATTACTTGTTTCAACATTTGCCTCTATATTACTCAGAGAAATAAAATTATAGCTAATTAACGTATACCCTTTTGCAGTAAAAACATAAGTTTTAGATAATTCAGAATCAGCTTTCTTCTTGAGAGTAGGATTATTATTGGAATTACTACTCTTATTAACAAGTTCATACAATTTAAAAATTCCTTCTGGTGTAACTACTTTCTTAACGGCTATGGAGATAGCCTTGTCTCCAAAGAGTAATCCGCCAAATTTCTTAACATCTTCCAGGATTCCCTCTACCGGATTATCCAGATCTTTTTCTCTTAATTTTTCTCTATTTTTTAAAAAGAGTTTCACATCAGATTTTAGTGACTTCTGTAAATCATTCCAATCCATATAAATATTTAAAGTTTGTTTATCTTGATTTTGAATGCTAACGCCAATCTTGTACAAACTGAAGAATGGGGAAATATAAATCAAAAATAATAATAATAAAAGAAAGGATAAAGTGGTTTTCATTTTTTCTTATTCTACACTTTTTTGTAGAAAAACAAAAAAAAGAGTTACTTTGTGAAGATAAGCCTGTTCCCTTTGTCTTGGTTAAAGTAACTAAGTGCCCATTTGGTAATAACTGACACTTTGCTTCCAAACCCAATTAAATAGAGTATGTGGATAAAAATCCAAAGGAGCCAAGCAATGAAACCTTTTGCAGTCATAAAACCTAAGTCTGCAACAGCTTTATTTCTTCCGATAACGGCCAAGTTTCCTTTGTTCTTATATTTAAATTCTTTCTGATAGTTGGTACTGCCCGATTCGCGTTTCTTTATCAGCTTTGCTACAAATTGCCCGGACTGCATCGCAACAGTAGCTACACCAGGGAGGTAATCATTCCCTTCTTTAAATCTCGCCAAGTCTCCAATGACAAAAATATTATCATGATCAGCAACTGTAAAGTCTTTGTTTACAATAACTCGCCCTACCTTGTCCAATTCTGCGCCCGTTGCTTCAGAAATAATCTTACCCATAACAGAGGCCATTACTCCTGCACCCCAGAGTATAGTCTTTGCCTCAATCTTTTTATTCTGATCTCCAGTCTTATAAAATACAGTATCGTTTTGAATATCTGTGACAATAGAGCTAGTTAGAACTTGAACTCCCATTTCAGTTAAATATGTCCTAGTTATTTCCGATAAGGTTTCTTTAAACGAAGGTAAGACATTAGGCAATCCTTCTATTATGTAAATTGAACACTCTTCCTTTGTATTTATATTATGAAATTGCTTTTCGAATGTTCTAAATGCCAAGTCTGCAAGTGCTCCTGCGAGCTCAACGCCAGTTGGACCACCACCTACAATAACAAATGTTAAGAGCTGCTTTCTTCTAGCGGGATCAGTTTCATTTTCTGCTAATTCAAATGCAGTAAATATTTTCCTCCTCATTTCGAGAGCATCTTCAATAGTCTTTAGACCAGGAGCATTCTTTTGCCATTCATAATGTCCAAAATAATGATGGCTAACTCCTGTTGAAATAATCAAATCATCGTATTTTATTCTTGTATGACTTCTTGTATTAATATGCCCACTTCTAACGTCAATACCTGTTGCTGAATCTAGCCTTATAGTCACGTTTTCTTTTTTTCCAAAGATAGATCGTATAGGAGCACTTACATCAGTTGCAGATATTGTCCCGGTTGCAACCTGATATAGTAGGGGTTGAAATAGATGGAAATTTCTTCTATCAATAAGTGTTACGTCTACGTCTGTATCAACTAATTCATTTACTGCGTAAAGTCCACCAAATCCCGCACCTACTACAACTACATGTCGCCTTTTTTCTCTAATACTACTCATTTTGTTATTATAACTAACCTATCCATTGATACTTAATTGTTCAGTGCACTTTAAACAAAGCCCAATATCCTTTTTGCTAAAATTTTCTTCATCAAAATGCATCCAACAACGATCACATTTTTTATATAAAGTTTTTTCGACATTTACCTTAATCCCTTCTTTTTCAGATTCTAAAATATCAATCTCTGAAGCAATAAGAGTTTTCTTTAGAAGCTGGGCATTCTCAAGAAAGAACGAATAGTCATCAATGTTGACAGTTAAGACAATTCTAGCCTCTAAAGAAGACCCAAGAATTTTATCTCCCCTCATTAATTCAATTTCCTTCAAGATAGGCTCTCGAACACTCAAGAGCTTCTCCCATTTTTCTTCTAAAGCATCATCGATAAAATATTGATCAGAGACTTGATTGTTAAATATACTCTCACTGTTGCCGTACCTCTCAGACCAAGCTTCTTCAGTAGTAAAAGATATTATCGGAGAGAGCATAATCGCTAACTCTCTAAAAATTATTGAAACTGCTGTTTGGGAAGAAAGCCTTTCATTAGAAGACTTAGAAAAAGTATATAGAACATCTTTTTGAGAATCTAAATATATTGAGCTTAGTTCCTTAGAGCAAAAGTAAAGTAGTAAGTTTAAAGCCTGATGGAAAGAATATTCATCAGATAAATTTAAAAACTTTTTCTTTACTCTAGAGAACTTAATAAGTATCCACTTGTCAATTTCCTCCAAGTCCTCAAAAGGAACGATTCTATCGTCTTTAAAATCACTAATATTACCGATTAGAAATTTAAATGTATTTCTGATTTTTTTATATTTATCTTTTATGCCAACTAAAATATTATCGGAAATACGAATCTCCGAAGTATAGTCCTCGCTAGCAACCCACAATCTTAAGATGTCAGCTCCACTATCATTTATAATCTTTTGTGGATCTATAACGTTTCCCTTAGATTTAGACATCTTTTGACCTTTATTGTCGACCACGAAACCATGAGTTAAAACTTCCTTGTAAGGTGCAATACCTCTCGTAGCTACAGATGTTAATAAACTGCTCTGGAACCAACCCCTATGTTGATCATTTCCCTCTAAATACAAATCTGCAGGATAAGACTTTGATTCATCTAGAACTGTCTTCCACGAAGTCCCGGAGTCAAACCAAACATCAAGAGTATCCTCTCCCTTTATAAGTTTCTCAGACTCATCCTTGAATTTATCAGGTAGTAATTCTTTAATACTGTATTTCCACCAGGCTGATGATCCTTCATTCCTAAATATAGAAATTATGTTATCGATTACTTCTTGATTTATAAAAACTTCTCCTGTCTCGAGATAGTAGAAGACTGGTATTGGCAATCCCCAGGACCTTTGTCTTGAAATACACCAATCCGATCTTTCCTTAACCATGTTTGTAATTCTATTAACAATCGATGCAGGGTACCATTGGACCTTTGAGATTTCTTCTAAAGATTTATCTCTAAACTTATCTACCGAAGCAAACCATTGAAAAGTTGACCTGAATATAGTCGGTTTTCCAGTTCTCCAATCATAGGGATATTTATGCTCATAATCTTCTCCTAATAAAAGAAATCCTTTCTCGTCTAAAATCTGAATCACCTTATCATTCCCTTCAGTCAAAACATTTAATCCAGTTAATGTCTCTGATACTTCGTCAGTGAATCTGCCTGCTGAATCAACAGGAGAGAATACTTCGAGATTGTTCTTCATTCCTGTTACGTAATCATCTGTTCCATGACCTGGAGCTGTATGCACAAGACCTGTGCCAGTTTCGCGTGTAACGTAATCAGCCAAAAGAACAGGAGATATATCGTCAGAAATTGGCGAGATATAGTTAACACTAAGAAGGTCAACACCTAGAGTTTTCGATTTGAGGACTAGCTCCCTATTTAATTTGGTCTGAATATTTTCAGATAAACTTAGTTCTATTATTAGAAAATCCGAACCATCCTGGAAAATTCCATACTCAAAATCTTTATTTATACATATAGCTTTGTTAGCAGGAATAGTCCAAGGAGTAGTTGTCCAAATCAAAAGAAAGACAGGCCCCTTAATTTTAAAATTAAGACTAGGGACTGACTCTTTGACGATAGGACATTTAACATAAACGCTTTTAGATACATGCTTTTCCGGATATTCCAATTCTGCCTCTGCTAAAGCAGTTCTAGAGCTTGGACTCCAATTAACAGGCTTTAAGCCTCTATAAATAAAACCACTAAAAAACATTTCAGAAAAGACTTTAATTTGGTTTGCCTCAAAGTCTTGATTCATAGTTAAGTAAGGTTTCCCCCAGTCACCAACTACACCTAAACGCTTAAACTCTTCTTTTTGACTATCTACAAATTTCATTGCGAAGTCTCTACAATTATTTCTTATTTCTATTTTCGTAATATTTTTGGTTTTTATTTTTTTTAGAACTTGATGCTCAATGGGTAGGCCATGGCAATCCCAACCAGGAATATAATTAATACCTCTCCCAATAGATGAATTATATTTCAATATCATATCTTTCAGTATCTTATTAAAGCAATGCCCTATATGAATCTTTCCATTAGCAAATGGTGGTCCATCATGTAAAACAAACACATCCTCTGATTTTGACTGCATTATTGAGTAGATATTTTGGGATTCCCAAAATTTTAATATTTCAGGCTCTTTAAGAGGCAAGTTTCCCCTCATCTGAAAATTTGTTTTAGGAAGGTTTAATGTTTCGTTATAATCTTGGCTCAATCATTTTCCTTTAAGAATCTTGGAAATATTATCATATATTTTTCTAGAAAAAAGGACCCATTGATCCCAGATGTCATTATTATAATTTTCCTGACTTACTGCCTTAGATATTCTAATACCAAATTCTTCTTCTTTTAATTCTATATCATCATCATTCTTAATCATAGACATAAAAACAGAGCTGAGTTTATGCATTATTAAAACATTCTTTTCATCTTCATCTCTAAATTCAGTTATTAAGATCTGAACACCTCTAATTTTAGACCCTCCTGCCATCATTGTTGAGCCCATACCCCAACCTTTTTTTGCTCTAGGAGTTTCTGACCTTATTTGCATCTCCATAAAATTATATGATACCCACTTTTGTAAATAAATTTAAAGAAATAAGTAAAATATGATAGATTTACTATTAATATGTTAACTTATGATATAGCTATTATTGGTGGTGGTCCTGGAGGATATGTAGCTGCAATCGAGGCTTCAAGATATGGTCTTAAGACTGCCCTAATAGAGAAAAAGTCACTTGGTGGTACATGCTTAAACAATGGATGCATACCATCAAAATCACTTCTTAAATCAGCAGAGATTGCTGACCTACTAAGAAATAAAGCTACAAAAAGAGGTTTTTCTTTTGAGAATTTAGCTTTCGATTATGATTTGATAATCAAAAACAGTAAAAAAAACACTAAAAGACTAAAGAGTGGCCTCACAAGCCTGCTATCAAAAAAAGACATCTCAATATACGATGGTGAGGCATCATTTATAGATAGAAATAATTTAAAGATACAAACTAAAAATGAAGAAATTCAAATCTCTTCTAAAAATATAGTTGTATCAACAGGATCCAGACCTTTTTTCCCAGAGAACCTAACTCCCAATGGAGAAAAGATTATTGATAGCGATTTTGTCTTAGATTCTAACAATTTACCGGATAGCATCTGTATACTAGGCGGAGGTTATATTGGAATTGAATTTGCTTATCTTTATAATAGCTTTGGTGTAGATGTAACAATAGTCGAAAGTAGCAACTCAATATTAAGCTTTGTGGACAAAGAAATTATTGAAGAACTTAAAAAAAGTTACTTAAAAAAAGGTATTAAGATATATGAATCTACTCAAGTGACTATGACAGAAGAAGTGGGAAACAATATTGTCATACATCTTAGTAATTCCGAAGAAGCTCTTATAATAGAGTCAAACTTACTTCTTCTATCAACAGGAAGAGTACCAAATACTACAAATTTAAATCTAGATGCTTCTGGAGTTAACACGGATAGCTTTGGTTTTATTTTGGTCGATAAAAACTATAGTACAAATATTAAAAATATTTTTGCTGTTGGAGATGTCATTGGAGGTTCAATGTTGGCTCATAAAGCTTCCGAAGAGGGCTTTAGAGTTATAAATAAAATTTTAAATAGCGATTCTATTGATACTGAATACATAGTCCCAGCATGCATATACTGCCAACCTGAAATTTCGTACGTTGGAATAACAGAAGAGTACGCAAAAGAAAAAAAATTAGCCTATAGAGTCGCGAAATTTCCTTTCAAAGCTAATGGAAAATCCCTTGCTGATGATAATCTGTCTGGGTTTTGTAAAATACTAATAGATAAAGACGACTTGATACTAGGCGCTCATATTATTGGAAAAGGTTGCTCTGAAATGATTTCTGAAATTACACTTGTTATGCAGAATAAATTAAAAATTGATTCAATAATAAGAACTATTCATCCGCACCCTACTCTTTCTGAGATGCTCCTAGAAACTTCACTAAATTTGAAAGATAAAGGTAGAAATTCTTAGTGATGATAAATCAAGCAAGACTTGTTAAAACATTTACCGATTTAGTTAGAATAGACAGTGAGTCAAAAAACGAGATTGACGTGGCAATTTATATTAAAAATAAATTAAAGAAACTAGGAATAAGCTATAAGATTGATAGCTCGAAGAAATTAACAAAATCTAATCATGGAAATATAATCGCTACGCTGGGAAAAAATAAAAAGTATCCAACAATCTTACTTTCTTCTCATATGGACACTGTCACGAACGGAAAGGGTATTAAGCCTGTTGTTAAAAAAAATTATATTACTAGTGACGGAAGAACTATATTGGGGGCTGATGATAAAAGTGGGCTTGCGATAATACTTGAAACACTAGAGGTATTAAAAAAAAATAAATTAAAGCACTGTAATATTGAGGTTGCTATAACAACTTGTGAAGAAATAGGACTGCTAGGAGCAAGATACCTGGACTATAAGCTTCTAAAGGCAAAGGAAGGTATTGTTCTTGATAGCACTAGCCCTGAAAGATTAGTATTCAAAGGCCCTAGCTCTGATTATTTTAATATAACAATTAGAGGTATTGAGGCTCACTCAGGAATCAATCCTGAACATGGTTTAAGTTCTATTGCGGTTTCAGCAGAAATTATAACTAAAATGAAAACAGGAAGAATAAACAAAAATACTACTATAAATATTGGAAGAATTAATGGCGGCTCAGCGGTGAATATTGTACCAGGCCAAACAGAAATTATGTGTGAGATAAGAAGTCATAATGAAAGAAAAATTAAATCAGAATTAAACAAAATAAAAAAAACTCTTACAGCTGCAAACAAGAAATATAAAAAAATAAATAAAAATTTTAATGCAAGTATCAAAGTCAATCGAATATATAACTCAATAAATATCCCTAAAAATATTTTCATAATAAAAAGCATTCTAAGCACATGTAAAGATTTTAATTATAAAGTTGATTTAGTTGAAACAGGCGGAGGAGCAGATGCCAATTTCTTTGTACAAAATGGTATCGATACTGTAAATTTAGGAACAGGCATGAGAGAGTTTCATACAACAAAAGAAAAACTTATACTTAAGGAATTCTATCAATCAGCAAACATAGTTTTAAATTCACTAATAATAAAAAGCTAGCTCTAAATTTCGTTAATAGATTTATCAGTAATCTCAGAATAATCAGATATTGTTAAGTCTGCATTATTAAGAAGTTCTGATCCTACAGAATTAGTAATAGCAAAACACTTCATCCCAGCAGTTTTTGCAGCTTCAACACCCTTAGTTGTATCCTCAATAACAACACATTCGTCAGGGCTAATCTGATATGTTTCATTTACTCTCTCTAGCAATAGAATATAAGTCTCTGGATTAGGCTTCGGATGACTTGTATCATCTGAAGAAACAATTTCTTCAAAAGAAGACAACAAATCCTCTTTCTTTAAAACTCTTACAATCTCCTCTCTTCTAGCTCCAGATCCGATTCCTAAAATATAACGTTTTGATAATTTTTTAATTAATTCAATTGATCCAGGGAATATTGATGTTTCTGAATCATAGTTTTTATCAAAGAAAAAATGCTTTTCTTTAATTAATTTTAGAATTAAATCTGAATCAAAAGTAATATCGTTATCATTTAAAAAATTCTTAAAAAAACCTTCATCATCATAAGAACAGTAAGATTCATAATAAACTTCTTTAGTTATTGTCAAACCTGTTGGTTCAAGTGCAAAATTGAATGATTTAAAATGGAGAGGTTCAGAGTTATATATAACTCCATCAAAGTCAAAAATTATAAGCTTCTTTTCACTCATAAATCTTTATGATATCTCCTTTTATTAAGTAAGTGAAGTTAAATTTAACTTTAAAAAGGAATTAAAAAATAATATAATAGAATCCTATGTTTATAAGAGGTAGGAGACTAAGACAAAACAAAAATATTAGGAATCTTGTGGAAGAGACAAATTTGTCTGTTAATGACCTTATAATGCCCATCTTCTTAACAGATGGGAAAAGTAAGTCTCAGAAAATTGACTCAATGCCCAACATATTTAGAAAAACATTGGATAATCAACTTAAAGATATTAGTTCTGCAATCAAACTGGGAATTAACGCGATAATAATATTTCCTGCTATAAATAAAAAGCTAAAGGACCCTCTAGGTAAGGAGGCTCTCAACAAGAAAGGCTTAATACCGAGAGCAATATCAACTATTAAGAAAAAATTTCCTGAAATTCTTGTCATAACTGATGTTGCGCTTGACCCTTACAACTCAGATGGACATGATGGTCTTCTTAAAAATGGAGAAATATTGAATGATGAGACCGTAGAAATACTATGTAGACAAGCATGTATCCATGCAGAATTTGGAGCTGATATAGTTGCTCCTTCAGATATGATGGATGGTCGTGTAGCAAAAATAAGAGAGGCTTTAGACAGAAAGGGTTTTTACAATACTGCGATTATGTCTTATGCAGCTAAATTCGCCTCATCACTTTATGGGCCTTTCAGGGAAGCCTTAAATTCAAAACCTAAAAGTGGCGACAAGAAGTCCTACCAAATAAATCCTAAGAACTATAGGGAAGCCGTTAAGGAGATTTTACTAGACGAAGCTGAAGGTGCAGACCTATTAGTTGTAAAACCTGCTTCCTTTTATCTTGATGTAATAAAAACTGCATCTGAAACATCTGTCCTTCCAATTGTTGCATATCAAGTGAGCGGTGAATATTCTATGATTAAAGCTGCGGCTCAAAAAGGTTACATAGACAACGATAGCGTTATGTGTGAATCGCTTGAATCAATAAAACGAGCTGGTGCTACTGCCATAATTACTTACTTTGCACTTGAAATAGCTAAATTGCTAAGAAATCAATAATTTTCAACAGAATGGTTCCAACTCCCCACTTGTCTTACATTTATTGTAGCTCCATCTATACCAGCCTGCGCTGGAAGAACTAGAGTTTGAATAACCAATTGTATATTTATACATACAAGTGATATTGCTATAACTGTTAATAATGTTTTATATGTTTTATCTATAAAACACCTCCTATAAAACCATTATATCAAAAACTAATTTTCAAAGTAATCTTTATAATTAAGTATAAAAACGCCCGCTACAATTAGAACTGTCCCTATTATCTTTTCTGTAGAGAAGTCCTCTTTCAAAAAAATATAGGCGTAGAAACAAGTAAATAGTGGGTAGACGGCTGTTAGAGGAACGATCTTAGATACTGACGAATCGGACAATGCATTAAAGTATAGGAATATACCTAAAACAGCTAACAAGCCCGGTATTAATATAATAAGAATATTCTTAATATTCAGCTCTGGCAGCAACATAGCTTGGTTTGTAGAAATAAAAAATGGAACAAGTAAGGCGGTTACCAAGAAGAATCTAACACTCAGTATAAATATGGGGCTCATGTATTGAAGACTAATTTTTTCAAATATCGGCGCAAGTCCCCAGAGGGCAGCAACTATTAAGGCCAAGAAGTTAGGATTAAGATTCACTTAGAACCTCAAAAATTTTATTAAAATCATTGCTCTTACAAATATCAATATTTTTATCAAATTCATTATCTCTATCTATCAAGATGGGTCTCATTCCAATCTTTAAACTTGGAACATAGTCGAGGTTATAATTATCACCAACGTGAATAGATTGTTGAGTAGTTACATTCGCTTTTCTAAGTGATATATAAAATAATTCTTGATCTGGTTTTGAATATCCGGACTCAGATGAAATGGTAAAATGATCTATAAATTTATCTATGTCAAATTTTCTACAAACACCATATATTCTAGAATCAAAGTTAGAGGTAATAATAACATTGAGACCATCATCTTTTAATTTACTCAAGGTTGGAATTACATCTGAATAAACCTCCCATGCTTCGTCTGAAAAATATTCATACAAATCATCAAAATACTTATCAAAATTATCGAACATTCCTAATTCATTAAAAACATCTTCGACTAGTTTGAACCACCACTGTTTCTCGGCGACGTATAATTCTTTACCTTTTATTCCATTAAAATGAAGTCCTTTTCTATTTACAAAAAACTTTTTAAAAGCAAGAGAGATGTCCTCAGGTTTGTAAGCAACATCATAATTCTTTAGCACTTCGTAATAGCTCCCACCCAATCCTTTTTTTATATAGAAGAGAGTGTCTGCAGCATCAAATGAAATTGTGTTATATTTGCTCATAATAAGAGGAATATTATGATTATACCAGTTGTAACAAGAGATATGATTTATTTTTCAAAACTCAAGTCTGTTATTATTGGAGATTACATAATTATACAAATAAAGAATGAAGAAGATGTTGATAAATTAGATCTTAATGATGGTGTACATATATTCATAGCAGACTTAAACGATACTCTTATCAAAAAAGTATTGGATAAGAATAATAAAATAGCAGTTATAGGATATTATCCTCATGTTATGAAGGATCTCAAAGATTGGGGTGAGGAGCTTGGGTGCGTTAAGATTCTACCTAAGGGAAAGTTAATTAAAGAGGTTAACAAAACTATTAAGACAATCAACGAAAGACTTCGAATGAAAAACTAGTCTCTAGGGAATGAGTCTTCAAAGCTATAGTTTTCAAGGAACTCTTGAACCAAGCCAACAAGTCCTAAGTCATTAGAAGTTGAATTTAC
>Ga0114999_10008724_pt1 | contig 11248 bp, 15 predicted proteins | sample ArcticOcean_MG_C_3_FD_89820 | JGI IMG/M metagenome (GOLD analysis project Ga0114999, IMG submission 89820) | Marine microbial communities from western Arctic Ocean - ArcticOcean_MG_CB8_126 | ecosystem: Environmental > Aquatic > Marine > Oceanic | place: Arctic Ocean: Canada Basin | collected...
AACTCATCATGAAAATCACCGAACCAGTGCTTGCCCCATTGCGCCAAATCTTGCCCGACATGGGCGGCATTGACTTGTCGCCATTGGCGGCCATGGTGATCATTTGGCTTTTGATGTCTGTTATTTAATCATGATACTCGCAATTGACATTGGCGGCACCCAGTTTGGATTGATGCTGGCTACAGAAAAAGGGGAAATCGTCAAACACCTCCAACGCAGCACAGACCGCACAGGAGGTGCGCAGTGGATGATCGATCAAATTGTGTCAGAAAGTCGCGCACTCATACACCAATCACCCCAACCCGTCGTGGCCTGTGGCATCGGCTTTGGTGGCCCGGTAAACTTCGATACCCAGCACATCATCAACTCCACCCACGTCAAAGGATGGGACAACTGCCCGCTGCCCAGAATCATCACCCAAGAACTCGGCATTCCCGCAATGGTTGACAACGACGCCAACGTGGGCGCACTCGGTGAATTCACATTTGGCGCGGGCAAAGGCAGCACCAACCTCATCTACTACACCATCAGCACAGGCATTGGAGGCGGCATCATTATCAACGGTCAAATTTATCGCGGATCAAATAGCAATGCAGGTGAGTTAGGCCACTGTCCCATTTTACTCAACGGCCCCCTCTGCGACTGCGGCAACCGCGGCTGCCTCGAAGCCCTTTGCTCGGGCACAGCCATTGGCAAGCGCGTCCAACAGGCCGTCAAAAAACATCCCCGCAAAGGACGCGCCATTCGTCACCTTGCAGGGGGAAATTCAATCACTGCCAAAACACTCTTTGATGCCGCCAAACAAAAAGATCCGCTTGCCCAATCACTCGTTGAAGAAACCTGCACCTACCTCGGAATGGGCGTGGCAACGGCAATGAACGCCTTTGCACCCAACGTCATCGTCATAGGCGGCGGCGTCTCCAAAGCAGGTCGCGTCTTATTCGATCCATTACGCAAAACAACCGACCGATTTCTCATGCCCATTCACCGCCCACACCTCAACATTCGCCCAGCCAAACTCAAAGGTCGCTCAGTCCTTTTAGGCGCTGTTGCTTTGGCCAAAGAAATATTATGAAACGACTTGTCGCACTCCTTCTCATCCTTCTCGGAATGACTGTTTCTTTTGCCGTCATTGGCCTCATTATTCTATTCGCCACCGGCACAGTGAACAACTTAGAGGAGGTATCAGACCTCCTCGCTGGCAAAAAGCCCGGTGCAGACACCCCCCTCATTTCTGAACAACCCACCCAAATACAAGACGCTGTGCAAACCCTCACGCAGCACAAAAATGAAATCGAGCAAGACATCTCGCAACTGCAACAAAACTCAGCCGACCTACAACAACAAACAGCCAAACTGCAAGAAGACCTCAAAGCCCTCCAAGAAGAACAAGGTCAACAAGGCACTGATGGGGCCGAACAGCGCGCAAAACGAAAAGAGGCAACCGTTGCCCTCTTTAACGGAATGCGTCCTGCTGCTGCTGCAGCCATAATGGACAACCTCGGCGACGACCTCGTCTTAGAATTCTTAGCAGATATGGACCCAACCCAAGGGGCAAGAATCCTAACAGCACTCGGTGACGACCAACGCAAAGCGACCCTCATTGAAAAATTCTTACAAAACAAAAACTAAAGTCCCAAATAAAAAAGCACACCGATAGAAATAACGGTGTGCTTTAACAATCATGATGAAGTGGATCTAAATCGGGTGATGTCACAAAGCTGCGGTAAAAGCGGGCTTTGCTTCGAACAATATAATTTCTACCTAATTCTGATTTCAGAAAACATTTTTTATATTTCCCTAAACTACCTTATTTTATGCATTTAAATCTACACTCACTATAAATTATTAAACTTTATCTGTCGGCACCAAACGCAATGGCATCAACAACCCTTTCCAATCCAAATGTTCGGGCGGCAGAAACACAATCGCCTTGAGTGCACCCCGAAACTCCAACACCATTTCTTCACGCTCTTGAATCTCCAAGGCGTGTACCATATTCTTGAAATAGCTAAAATTCACGCCAACCCGAAGCTCCTCCTCCTGTTCCAAAGCATCTAACACCCCCGATATCGGCACCTGAAACATCCAGTCTACCAGTCCACCGGGTGACACTGCTTCATTAGCTTCAGCAAAAGACTGAAGCTTGCCATCTTCTGTCGGGCGTCTGTAACCCAAATCCCGCGACGTCAAAAACGTCAGCGTCTGAGCAACCGGAGACAAATGCAATTCCATTTGGGGACAATATTCCCACGCACCCGAAACAGGGTGACGAGATTCCATATGATCCTGCAGCAAATCCAACGCATTCAACAACATTTCCGATCCTATCGAAAAACGCATTGTAGGTCCTTCTTTGGGCATCACCTGCTCATAGTGCACAAACGGCCCTTCTATCAAGGGCACCCGAATATCCGCCTGTCCTGCAATTTGAATCACCGCCTCAGATTCATCAAGCACCAACGTCGCTTGATCCACCAGAGGCACCTCTGTCCCACTCCACGGCCCCAAAATAACGGGCGCACCGAGCCCCTCTAAATTATCCACCGTGCGCACAAGCAAAACGTGGCCATTTGATGCCACAATACGTCCCCCAACGTCCAAACATAGCCCCTGCAAAATGGGCCGTTTTTCATCTTCACTCACAAAATTCCCTACCTTATTCAAAGCATCCAAATCAGCCCGATTCAGTTCAAATATTTGCTTTTCAATAGTAACCATTGTTTCCAACTCCTTTTTAAGCCGAACACGCGCCCGCTTAAGCCGCCCGCGCACAGTATCCACTGTTACATCCAGCAACGTCGCCGTTTCGGCATAAGAATACCCTTTGAGATAATGGTGGGCAATGACCTCGCGATGTTCCCGTGATAAAACTTGAAGCGCAGATCGAATCATCAAATGAATGTCATCCTGAGAATCCTTAGGATCCTCAACCACCACTTGAAATACATCTTCAAAACGCAACTGAACAGTCTGCCGACGATGCCACGAATACACAGCATTGCGCACCAACTGATGTAACCAGGCCTGGAACTGATCGACATTGCGAAGCCGATCCAAATTGCGAAACACTTTGATAAACACAACCTGAACCAAATCTTCAACATCATCAGACGAACGCACCAAACGGGCCACGTGGGCATACACCCGCCGCGAATGCCGGTGAACCAACACGGCAAACGCACGTTCGTCACCTGCTCGAATTTGTTGAATTAAATAGCGATCTTCAACCTGTTCCATAAACAACCCATTGCTAAAAAAATCACGCGTGTTTATTATAAAGACGCTGTCTAAACAAAGAAGTGTCGCTCGTAAAAAAGAAAAATTAGAGGTTACCATGAAAATTACGTACAATTCTGAAGTTGATATCCTCCGTATCATACTCAGCGATACGCCGATAGAAGAAAGCGACGAAGACAAACCTGGCGTTATTTTAGATTATGATAAAGAAGGCAATATCGTTGGCCTTGAAGTCTTAGATGCGTCTAAAAAGATAAAAAACCCACGCTCGGTAGAGTATTCTGTCGCTGGGTAATAAAAGATTGGTCCATAATTCAAAAAACCCGATACCATTAAGGTATCGGGTTCTTTTTTTCCTAAAATTGCTCCCATTTACTTATCAAATCTATTTAGACTGAGACTCCCAAAGACTGACATTATTATTATTCGCTTCAATCTCTTGGTCTATTTCTTTTTGATGATCAAAATAAAAAACCAGTGCAGAATGGACTTGAGACGGTGTCAAATGTGAGAGGCTACCCAAAATTTCATCGACAGTCATTCCCATCTGATAATAACCCACAATACACCGCACTGTAATACGTGTCCCTTCAATTATCGCTGTTCCCCTCGAGATACCGGGGTCAGAAGTAATGTAAGGATATCTCATTTCCTGATTAAACGTGCGGACACTCAAAATCCAGCCCGTCCATAATCACCTCAATTTGATCCTTCGGTTTAAAATAATCTGTCGCAGTATAATTCTCACCCATATCGCCCATCAAACGACGACGGCGCGGTGTCATTCGGGCCAGCACCTCTTCGGGGCACTTTTCATAATCATAAGCCCGACACCACATCTGACCGTAGCGAAAGGTCACACTGCGCCGCACCACGTCCGATTCATTCGCCGCCACAGCGTGCCACAGCGTATTGGGGAAAATGGCACAATCGCCCGCCTCTGCTATCAACTGCACCGCACCAGCAGGTGTTTGACCCCGTGGCAAACCGCCTTCTGGCACAGGACGTCTGTGACTGCCTGGCACCACACAAAAGTTTGCGTGATTTTCTTCGGGAATATCTGTTAAGAAGAATTGAATCTTAAAGTTTAACGGCAAACTATCTGGCGTCACCCGAATTTGCGCCAAAGACCGCCCCGCATCGGTGTGCCACCCCTGCAAATTTTCACCCGTATCATTTGGGTAACGCACATAAATCTGTGACCCCATAATTTGCAAATACGGCCCCATCAAATCCAGAACAATGCCAAATAAATTGGGGTGATCCATCAAACCATCTATCCCACCCGTATGCTCCAATGCCTGAATAATCGTATACACACCCTTGTCACGCACCTGAGGTTTATCTTTTTCATATCGTGCAATCACCTCATTGGCCGCCTCCAAACACCCAGCAGCCTCATCTTTGGGAATCACATTCTTCAAATGCAAATACCCATTGTCCATCCATTGCTGTTCCATCGACTTTGTCAAACGATTCATCGCGTCACTCCTTCAGGTGATTGGGCCAAAGCCACACCGATCATACTGTCTCGCGTCACCAGACCGGTCAGCGCGTCTTCACTCAAATCTTCGGTGCCCTCTGGGCGTTGTGGAATTACAAGATATCGAATATCTGCCGTACTGTCGTGCACACGCACCTCAACATCATTGGCCAGCGGCAATCCAAATTCTTCCAGCACAGGTCGTGGATTGGCCACCACGCGCGATCGATAGGCCAAACTCTTATACCAAGCCGGTGGCCGTCCCAAAATGGCAATCGGGTAACACGAGCACAGCGTACACACAATCACATTATGTGTCACATTCGTATTCTCCACAGCCACAATCTTACTCGTATGCATCGTCTCTAAACCCAACTCCAGAATCGCCGTCTCCCCATCGGCCAACAACCGCGCTTTATAATCAGCGTCTACCCACGCCCGCGCCACCACCTTGGCCCCCAAAGCAGGCGAACGCCCCACCATCATCTCCACCTGCTGGCGCAATTCATCTGCCGTAAAAATCCCCTTCTCAATCAACAACGTCCGAATCGCCGTCTCTCGCACCACAAACGGACTGCTGTCTGCCTCATTCGTAATGGGATCATGACTGTGATCGTCGTGATGGTCGTGACCATCACGACTATGGTCCTCGTCGTCGTGCATATTCATCCTCACTTTTAGGATCGCGAAGCGCAAGGAGCGGAGCAGGTTTTTTAACGATCTGCGCCCTGCGCTTCGCGCTCTGCCTCTAACCAATGTTCAAACAAATCAATACACAAAGTATCCAGCTTGGGCCCCTGATAAGCTGCCCACAAATCAACCTGATCAAACCGCACCTGATACAACACCTTATACGGCAAACCATCGCCCCCATAAGCCCGCTGCTCTGGGTTAGGAAACCGCCCAAAAACACCCACCACCTCCCCCGTCTTCCCCTGCACAAAATGCGGCGTCCGACAATGCCCCGACGTATGGTTTATCCGCACCCGAACCCGATCACCGGGCTGAAATTTTGTTTTTTCAATCAAAGCCATCCCCAACTTCGTCTATTCGTCTATGCCTCACTGCGCTCGTAAGCTGCGGGGCACCTTCGGTGGGTTCCCTACGGGAACTTGCGCGTTGCGCACCCGCAGGTTCGTCTATTCGCTTATCTCTGCCACCCTCTCATCCACCTCTTCCCGCGTCAGTACACCCTTTTGTACCAAACACGTTTCAATCGCCGTCAACCAACGCTCATAATACGTCATCGCCTCATACGTGTCTCGCTCAATGCCTTCAATAGCCCGACGAAACTCATCCAAGTTAAAATGATACTTCGGCCCAATCAGCAACTCCAACATCGCGTGCGTATGGTCTTCCCACTGTGCAAACGCGTGCTCAGTACGGTCAATGAGCGTCTCATCGGCCCAACCACCTCGATCGTGAACATGGGGCATGTTTTCTCCTTATTGCATTTATAGGTCAGATACAGTAATATGAAGACAAAAGAAAGAAGACAAAAGAAAAAAGAAAGCCGATTTCCTCTTCCTTCTCTCTACGCTCTTCTTCCTGCCTAAAAGGAGTTAAAATGCAGTGGATTGATTTTCCTGATACACGCTTTCAAATCTGCGGTCTAAACTGGTTCAACGAAACAACACCCAAACTGCAACGCTTTCCAGATCGATATGAAAATGATTTACCCGAATCCGTCTTTAACATCGGCAAACAAACCGCCGGCGTCAGAATTCGCTTCCAAACCGATGCCGCCACGCTCTCCATTCGCGCCCAATATCCCAAATTTTCACCCCGCACCAATATGACCCAATTCACCGCGCAAGGCATATCCACCTATGTCAACGGGCGATGCTGGTCTGCACGTGTGCCCGACATGGAGGGCGGCGAAGCCGAATTGTCCCTTTTTAATGACGTGCCCCGAGCCATGCGCAACATCTGCCTCTACCTCCCTCTCTACGGTCCCATCGACATCTTATCTATCGGCGTAGACGAAAATGCCAAATTTGAAAAACCCACACCTTTTGCCCTTGAAAAACCCATCGTCTTTTACGGCACCTCCATCACCCAAGGCGGTTGCGCATCGCGCCCAGGTCTCAGCTACCAAGACATGCTCGGGCGCAAATACAACCTTGATTACCTCAACTTTGGGTTCAGCGGGCGTGGCAAATGCGAACCCGAGGTCGCCGATATATTAACAGAAACCGACCCCAGCTGCTTTGTCATCGACGTAGGGCAAAACAACAGCCTTGAAGAACTCCAAGAACGATACCGCCCCTTTATCGACATCCTAAGACAAAAACACCCCAACATCCCCCTACTCGCCACCACCCCCATTTTTTACAATGCCGAACTCTGGTCACAAACACACATCCAAACCATCACCAAAAAACGCCAAACCATCAGCGATGCCATTTGGGATCGCATGGGCGAAAGCGACCTCAACCTCCATCTACTCGAAGCCAAAGATTACTTAAGCGACGCCTTCACCGACGGTGCCGTCGATGGCGGTCACCCCAACGACCTCGGTTTTGCACACATGGCCGATGCAATGGGCAAAAAACTCGCCCAAATCCTAAATCTAAATCCACAGTCCTAATTTATAAATTATTCATTGCTTCTCCCGGAGTTCCCATGCCCCTACGCGGCATCTTATTCGACCTCGACGGCACACTGGTAGATCGCAAAACCACCCTCGATCTATTCGCAAACGAACTGGCAACCACCTACGCCGAAGACCTCAACGAAATCGACACCGATAACTTCATAAACATTATTCGCAACGCAGACGGGCAAGGGTGTCGCCCAAAAACCGAAGCATTTCAATTGATCATACAAAATTTACCTTGGATCAATCCACCCACAGTTGAAGAACTCAGCGACTGTTGGTACACCACCTACCCCAAATGCGCCCAAGCCATGAAAGATGCCTATACCGTCCTTGAAACCTTAAAAACCCGTGGTTTCAAACTCGGCATCGTCACCAATGGCACCGAACGAACTCAAAATGGGAAAATTGAACGCTTAGACTTTCACACCTACGTCGAAACCATCCTCATTTCCGAAACAGCAGGCATCAAAAAACCCGATCCCAAAATCTTTCACATGGCCCTCGAAGACCTAAACCTATCCCCTTCCGAAACCTACTTCGTCGGCGACCACCCCACAAACGATATCGCCGGTGCCGAAGCCATCGGAATGACAGCCATCTACCTCAGCGGCCACCTCCCCTGGCCCACCGACACACCGCCACCCAAACACCAAATCAACCACCTCATCCAACTCCTCCATTTAATTGACAAAGAGGATCAATAATGGCCGACCCAAACATCAAACTCATCTCCATCTCACTCGTCAACAGCCCCGCACTCCTAACCATTGCCAAATCCATCCTTGAAGACGCCGACATCCCCTACATCACACGCGGTGAAGGTTTTCAATCTATTTACGCAACCGGCCCAGTCACTCTGCTTGTCGCCGAACAAGATGCCGATCAAGCGCGCGAACTTTTAGCCGATTTATAAGAGGCAATGCCATGCCCATTGTTACAACACCATCCACTTTTTACCAAGAGGACAATACCAATGCCTAACGTGGTCTTAATCGGCGATTCCATTCGCATGGGTTACGAAGCCACCGTGCGTGCCCAATTGCCCAACCTCGACATATGGTCCCCCAAACAAAATGGCGGGGACAGCCGCCGTATCCGTGAAAACCTTGATGCCTGGGCAAAAGCACACACACCCCAAATCATACACATCAACTGCGGCCTCCACGATTTAAAAAAAGATTTTGAAACAGGCACACCTTCTGTACCGCTTGAAGAATATCGCAAAAATGTCACACATATTCTCACACACCTACAAAAGGAAACAGAAGCCACGCTCATTTGGGCACTCACCACACCCGTCAATGAAAGCTGGCATCACGAGCGCAAAGGGTTTGACCGATTGGAAGCAGATGTCTTATCTTATAACCAAGCCACCCAAGAAATATGTACCACCCTCAAAATTCCCGTCAACGACCTCTATGCTGTTGTCAACAATGCAGGGTGTGACACCCTTCTCAAACCAGACGGCGTACACTTTAACGAAACAGGATGTGACCTACTCGGCAAAGCTGTCGCCCAAATTATTCAAAGCCAAATTTAATGTTTACAGAAGATCCAACCATTATAACAACCCCAACAGATCGAGAACGCCTACTGTCTGGGTTTGAAGAAATCAGCCAAACCATTCTCGAATCTTTAGACTTAGACCGGGTATTGGATACGTTGGCCGTCCAAATTGTAGAAACAGGCATCTTCCGCAGCCTCATGATCGCACTTGTCGATGAAAATCAAGAGACACTGCAAGTGCTACGCAGTGTCAATCGCGTTTTAGACGCCAAAGATAATACCATCAAATCCAAAGTATCTTCTCACAAAATGCTCGGGCAATCTTTCAATGTAAAAACAGATAAAGGGTTGACCTCTGCCACTATGCGTGCAGGTGAAATGATTGTCATTGAAGGATGGGATGACCGATACGGCCAAGATTCCCCTTCCGATTACGACGATAAAATATCCTATTTCATACCCGTCAAACAACGCAACAAAGTCCTCGCCGTATTAGCAACCGGCAGTACGTTTGCAGACAAAGAAGCCGTCTTGCACCGCGTAGAAATCATGCAACCCTTTCTCACCTTTGTTGCTGTAGCGCTCTCTAATGCAAAGATGTACCAACAATTACTCAAATCACAGACACAGTTGCGAGAAACCGAAAAAATCAAAGTACTCATGGAAACAGCGGGTGCGGCAGCCCACGAAATTAACCAACCCCTCCAAAGCATTATCGGCTTTGCCGAAATACTACGCACCGACCCAGACCAAACAAACAGAGAACAGATGCTCGACAACATCATGAATGCCGGTATGAAAATCAGCCAAATACTCACCAATATGCAAGACATTCGACAATATGCCACCAAAGCTTACGCTGGAGACCATGCCATTGTCGATTTAGACCAAGCATCAAAAGACCCCTCTCAATAAGTCACACCCTTAAAAAACAAAGAAGGCCCTCTGGCATAAACCAGAGGGCCTTTTACTTTTTTCTTATGTATCTAATTATACCACAACAACCTGCCCTCGCTTCAAAATCGCATCATCTGCACTCACAGGACAAGGCCGCTCTTCAAACGTCTTCTTATCGCGCAACTGAGGATTGTTCAGTGCATTATAACACATAATAAAAGACCGACGATGAACATCCGACACATTTGCATCCGAGGCATGAAACAGATTACAGTGAAAAAATAAAACGTCACCCGGATTCATCTCAACATGTACTCGATCAAAAAAATCGATCACTTGTGCAACACGTTCAGGATCTGCACCCGTTTGTTTGCCAACTTGCATATGATCCAACCGCCCCATCAAATGCGACCCTCGCAACACCTGCAAACACCCATTTTCTTTTGTCGCTGGGTCCAATGCCACAAACGCACTGATCATACGCGGAAACACAAACCCCTGATTATACCAATACCCATAATCCTGATGCCATTCCCAAGCCCCCCCTTCACGCGCTTCTTTCAACATCACCTTCCCATGGAAAAACGCCACCTCTTCACCCAACAAAATCCGCACCCCATTCACAATGCGCGGGTTCGTCGACACATCCGACCAAATATCATCTCCCAAATCATGCCAAATAGCCAACTTAGATGCCCGCCCCGTACCATCCTGCGATGCCTTTGTCGTCTCCCCCACACGATCCCCCCCTTCCACCGCATCCAACATCGCCGCCACTTCATTTTGCCCAAACACATCCCGCACCAACAAAAACCCATCCCGATGAAAATCACTCACCAACTCAGGTGTTAACGACATCTCCACTCCTCTATCATCATTCTTGTTTTTAAATTTGCCCTATTGCCCAAAAGTCGACTTCTTCAACACCGTCTGCGATTCATAAATCGACCCCGACTTCAACGATGGCGGCAACGGCATTCGCACAGGCACCGGTGTCACACGCGGAATATTCGACGGTTCCCCCTGCACAATCAAGTCGTTAAACCCATCATAGTCCTTAACACCCAACAAGGGCCACGCATCCATCGCACAATATTGAAACAACATTAACCGCCGTGGTTTGTCCGACGTATTGGCCACAGACCCGTGCAACATCCGCACATGATGAATCGTAATCCCACCCGATTTCACCATCACAGGCACCGCCGTCTTATCACTAAAAGCCGGATCGGTCACGGCCCCACAAAAATGCCCTTCATAATGATGATCATAAATCGGCCCCCTATGTGATCCAGGAACCACCAACAAAGGCCCATTCTCTTCTGCCATATCATCAATCGCCACCCCCACAGCCAACAAATCATCATTCGTATGCGGGTAAAACGACCAATCCTGATGCCACTCCACTGGGCTGCCAAACCCAGGTTGCTTCAGATTCAACTTATTGCCATTGCACCGCAAACCAGGCCCTATCAGCTGCGTCACAATCTCCAAAATCTTTTCATGATACAATGTTTTTC
>Ga0114999_10008729_pt1 | contig 11244 bp, 16 predicted proteins | sample ArcticOcean_MG_C_3_FD_89820 | JGI IMG/M metagenome (GOLD analysis project Ga0114999, IMG submission 89820) | Marine microbial communities from western Arctic Ocean - ArcticOcean_MG_CB8_126 | ecosystem: Environmental > Aquatic > Marine > Oceanic | place: Arctic Ocean: Canada Basin | collected...
GGAATGATACCGGAGTGGTTTACTAATGCAGCTTGATGATTTATTTGAGTTATGGAAAGTAGATAGTGAGATTGATAGAACAGAACTAGGTGAAGCGTCTACTACTATACCTAAACTCCATTACAAATATTATAAGCATTATGCTCAAGAAAGATTAACTCTTAAAAAGTTAGAAGCTGAGTATAAAACATTACATAAAAATAAATGGGATTACTATCACGGTAATATGTCTGATGAAAATTTAAAAGAATTAGATTGGTCTCCCTTTCAAATGAAAGTACTAAAGTCTGATCTGAGTATGTATATTGATAGTGATAAACAAGTAATAAATCATATGTATAAAATTGAGTATCAAAAAGAAAAGATAGACTTTTTGGAAAGTGTAATAAGAACAATAAACAATAGAGGGTTTCATATAAAGAATGCAATTGACTGGGAAAAGTTTAAAGTCGGCATCTAAAATTTGTGATGTAGACTATACAGATCAGCATGTAGAAGAACTACATGAACTAATGTTAAAGTTAAATTTTGGTAGGCATGATAAAGTTGACAGAGGTACTTACATGCATAACTACCATAGAGTATATGGTAAGATATTAGGACCTGAAAGATATAAGATACAAAATGTACTAGAGGTAGGTATATGGACAGGCATGGGTTTACTTACTTGGGCAAACTACTTTCCTAATAGTATGGTTGAGGGTGTAGATAAATTATTTCAATGGGAATCTAAAGTAAAAAGATTATTTACATTAGATGGTTCATATAGAATAAATTTAAATTGGTGTGACACTACTAATGAAGAGGTACTTAGATTACATTTTCCTCAAAAGAAATATGATACATACTTTGATGTTATATTTGATGATGGTAATCATTTTGCTAGTGGCCAGCTGGCAACACTAATAAACCTATGGCAATATTTAAAACCTGATGGTTGGTATTTCATTGAAGACATTACAGAGAAGCATGAGCCTTCAAGAAAGTTATTAGAATACATAGATATATTAGGTGAGCAAGGGCATGAGATAGGATGGTTCCATTATCCAGATGATTTAAAAACTCATTTTGACCCTGAAGTTTTTATGGGTAGCATGCATGCATCAAATTTAATTGCAATTAAAAAGAAACCAAAAATGAAAGAGGAATAAAATGTCAGTAAAAGAAATATTTTACAGAGCACTAGAGGATAAATTTGAAGCTGATAAGTCTAAAGCAATAGCAACATTAGAATTATCATTCAATCATCCTGTAGCAATAGGAGAACATCCACAACTACTAGATGATATGGCTAAGTTAGTATCAGATGTAGCTGCAGCAGAAGAAAATCTAGCAGCTCTTAGAGATAACTTTGGTCGCAAAACATATCCTGATGGGGTAACAGCAGAACCTCCATCTGAAATACCAGATGCACCATGGTCGCCATGGAAGGGTGGAACACAAAGAGATATGTAACAATTTAATCTTTGGGAGGAATTAAAATGTTTGAAGTACTAGGTCTAATAACAATATTAATATTGTTTGGAATTATAGTTTACACAGGTGGGGTAAAAACCTTCTGGTATTACTATGATATAGGTGATTTTAAATGGACGAAAAAAAAGAAAAAGTAATATATGTTAACTGTAAGTAAAGTAAATGATGTACACTTAAAAATAGAATGTGATCCTGGTACAAGTCAGGAGCTTAGTGACTACTTTACATTTACTGTACCTGGTGCTAGGTTTATGCCCCAAGTTCAAAATAGATTTTGGGATGGTAAGATTCGTTTGTTTAATCAGATGACAAAGCAAATATACTTTGGTTTGTATCCTAAAATAGAAGAGTTCTGTAACCAAAGGAATTATACATTAGACATAAAAGAAGATACATCTTTCCTTCAAGCAGAATTTTCATTGAAAGAAGTAGATGATCTTGCTAAGTCTGTTAGGTTACCTAAAAAGTTTACAGTAAGAGATTATCAGAAGAAAGCTATTGCACATGCAGTAAGAAACAAAAGATGCTTACTTCTATCACCAACAGCTTCTGGTAAGTCATTAATCATTTATATGTTAAGTAGATACTATCCAGCTAATAAACTTATCATAGTACCTACCACAGCATTAGTACATCAGATGGCTTCAGACTTTGAAGACTATGGTTATCAAGATAAGGTACATAAGATAACTGCTGGAGAAGATAAAGAGACAAGAAGTGAAATAACTGTTACAACATGGCAATCAATTTATAAGATGCCAAAGAAATGGTTTAGTAGATTCAAAGTAGTAATAGGAGATGAAGCTCATTTATTTAAAGCTAAGTCTCTATCAACTATAATGGGAAAGCTAGAACAGTGTCCATGGAGATATGGTTTTACAGGAACATTAGATGGTACAGTGACACATAAGTTAGTACTAGAAGGTTTGTTTGGTCCTGTTGAGAAAGTAACTACTACTGCAGAGCTTATTAAAAGCGAGCATCTATCTAAGTTTAAGATAAATATTATTACACTGAAGTATTCTGATCAGAGTAAAATATTATTAAGACGAGCTAAGTATCAAGATGAGATAGATTTCATAGTTAGAAACGAAGCACGTAATAGATTCATTAAAAATTTATGTACCAGTTTAGATGGTAATACATTAGCATTATTTAATTTTGTTGACAAGCATGGTAAAGTGTTGTACAATATGTTAAAAGATCAGAAGCGTTCTGTGTTCTTTGTACACGGTGGTGTCAAAGGTGATGAGAGAGATAACATAAGACAGATTGTTGAGAAAGAAAGTAACGCAATCATTGTTGCATCTTATGGAACATTTAGTACTGGTGTTAATATTAAAAACTTACACAATATAATATTTTGTAGCCCAAGTAAGTCTCGTGTGCGTAATCTTCAATCAATAGGAAGAGGACTTAGAACAGCCAGTGGTAAAAAAGAAGCTAGACTATTTGATCTAGTAGATGATTTAAGATACAAAGGATGGAAAAATTATTCTATAGAACATTTTGGAGAAAGACTAAAAGTATATAACGAAGAACAGTTTCCATATAAGTTATATCAGATTGATCTAAAGGAGTAAAGATGAGTTATGCAGTATTAAAATTAATGAATGGTGATGAAATTATTGCTGAAGTACTAGAAGACAATAAAGACACGTATAAGGTATCACAACCAGTACAAATACATAGACACGTAACACATATACATCAAGAGATGGTACGTTGTTCATACTGGTTATTGTTTAGTGAGAGTGAGAACCCTGAAGTGGTAATAGATAAAAGAAATGTTCTAGTATATTCTGGAGACATTAATCAAAACGTCGTTAAACATTATGAGTATTTTAAACAACATGCAAAGTATGATTTAATTGATAATGATAGTTTTATTGGAAAAGCTGAACAGGAGTTTAAAGAAGATATGACAAATCGTATAAGACAAAAATTAGATGAAGAGGGTGACGACAGTTCATCATTAAGAGACTTAATGTTAAGTCCAGCCAATACGACAATACATTAGGATGGCTATATATACAAAACATCCAGTCCATTATGTTGATAATAAACTTCTTTATGCAACTATGGTAACATTTAAAGAAGCTGTTATTGAAGCAGAAGAGTCTGGTGAAGAAGGTCCTCCTATTCCTGATTTGGTTGGAGCAGCCTTACTTAAAATAGCAAATAGATTATCAACTAAACCTAACTTTATAAACTATACGTTTAGAGAAGAGATGGTAAGTGATGGAATAGAGAACTGTATTAATTATATTAATAACTTTGACCCAAAGATATCTAAAAATCCTTTTGCATACTTTACACAAATAATATATTATGCTTTTCTAAGAAGAATACAAAAAGAAAAGAAACAATTATATATTAAACATAAAGCAATAGAAAATCATATGGCGTTTGATGAGTGGATAGATCCTATTGATGGAGCTCGTTTAACAGCAGACCCTCATAACTATGAGCCTACTGAATATATGAAAGACTTTGTAGTTAATTATGAAGCAAAAGAAAGAGAAGCAAAACTAAAAAAGAAACCAGTACCAGCACGTGGTGTGGAAGTATTTTATAAAGAGAAGTAAATAATGAAAATAGCGCTTGTGACAGATCTCCATTTTGGAGCTCGTAATGATAGTGTGAAAGTAGCTAAGCATCAGAAGAAGTTTTATGATGAAGTATTCTTTCCGTACCTCAAAGAACATAACATTAATACCATTGTAGACCTTGGCGATACATTTGATCGTCGAAAGTATATCTCTTTTACATCTTTAAAGAGTGCAAGGGATATGTTCTTCAACCCATTAAAAGAAAACAATATAACTACGCACATGATTGTTGGCAATCATGATACTGTGTATAAGAACACGAACGAGTTAAACTCTGTAAAGCTATTGCTACAGGAGTATGACAACATAATAGAATACGAAACACCTACAGACATAGAAATAGACGGGTGTAAAATTCTCATATTGCCTTGGATTAATATTGGTAACCATCAAGAGACTATGGATATGATAAAGATGACTAAAGCTCAAATAGTATTCTCACACCTAGAGTTAAAAGGTTTTGAGTTTATGAGAGGTCATATAATGCATGAGGGTATGGACCATACTATATTTAATAAGTTTGATCTTGTATGCTCTGGACACTATCATCATAAGTCTACTGAGAAGAATATTAATTATCTAGGTACACCTTATGAACTAACTTGGCAAGACTATCATGATGAAAAAGGCTTTCATATATTTGATACAGAAACAAGAGAGATGACTAGAATTGTAAGTCCTCTTAATATGTTTTATAAGTTATGGTATGATGATACTAATATGACATTTGAAGACATAGAAGCTATAGACTTCTCACAATATAAAGATTGTTTTGTTAAAGTTATTATAACAAATAAAACTAATCCTTATTTGTTTGATAGTTATATCGATAGATTAGATAAGAATGATTTAGCTAACCTACAGATTGTTGAAGATCATTTGAACTTAGACTTAGAAGAAGACGAACATATTATTGATGAAGCAGAAGATACTGTAACAATCCTAGACAAGTATGTAGATGGCTTAGAGATTAGTTCAGACAAACAGAAAGTAAAAAACCTATTGAGAAATTTATATGATGAGGCTATTTCTATAACATGATATATTTTAAAAAAATTAGATGGAAGAATTTTCTATCTTATGGTAATCATTGGACAGAGTTAAATTTAGATGAGAATAAATCGTCTTTGATTATTGGAGAGAATGGTGCAGGCAAGTCAACAGTACTTGATGCATTAACATATGTGTTATATAATAAACCATTTAGAAAGATAACAGTACAACAATTAGTCAATTCTATTAACACTAATCACATGGAAGTAGAAGTTGATTTTACTATTGGTAAAAATAATTATAAAGTATGTAGAGGTCAGAAGCCTAGAATATTTGAAGTGTATCAAGATGATATATTATTAAACCAAGAAGCACATGCAAAAGATTATCAAGATGTACTAGAGAAACAAATACTGAAACTTAACCATAAGAGTTTCTGTCAAGTGGTTGTGTTAGGTAGCTCCAGCTTTATTCCTTTCATGCAGTTACCTACCAATCATAGAAAAGAAGTCATAGAAGATTTATTAGACATAGGTATATTTTCTATCATGGGTTCACTATTAAAAGATAGAGCAAGTGAGAATAGAAAAGTATTATCTAATACAAGTAATGAGATAGCCCTACTTCAAGAACGAGTCAACATGCAACGTGATTATGTTAAGAGAATTATGCAGCAGAAGGATGAAGCTATTCAAGAAAAGAAGATGTCTATTGAAAAGTTAACCAACGATAATGGTATAACAGAATTAAATTTAAAAGATAAACAAGATGAGTTAGATAACTTACGTAAAGAAGTTGAAGAAGAAGAGGCTGTAAGAAAGAAGTTAAATAAACTAAACAATTTAGATAGTAAGATAGGTGATAAAGTTAAACGTCTTAAAAAAGAGATAGCATTCTTTGAGGCACATGATGATTGTCCTACTTGTTATAGACCTATAGATAAAGAAACTAAAATACATTCTATAGAAAATAATAAAGATAGTATCAGTGAATGTGAAGAAGGATTTAAAAAGTTAGAAGAAGAAATAAATGCTGAGCAGGCTCGTGTTAATCATATGATGGATGTATGGAAACAAATAGATCAAGTAAACAGAGTAATCAATACATACAATTCTGAGATGAATGCTAATCGATCTGTTATAAATTCTATGCAAAATGATATTGATAAGACTGATAAAGAAAATGTTAATATAGAACAAAAAAAGATAACAGAATTGAATCATGAGATGCTTGAGCTAACAAATAATAAACAAGATCAGACTGATGACCAAGAAATAATATCTATAGCTACAGGCTTGTTAAGAGACACAGGAATAAAATCTAGAATTATTAAACAGTATATTCCAATTATTAATAAGCTAGTGAACAAGTACCTAGCAGCAATGGACTTCTTTGTACAGTTTGATTTAGATGAGAACTTTAATGAAGTAATCAAGTCAAGGTTTAGAGATGAGTTTAACTACCATTCATTTAGTGAAGGTGAGAAGATGAGAATTGATCTATCATTATTATTTACTTGGAGAGCTATTGCTAAGATGAAGAATAGTGCAGCTACTAATTTATTAATTATGGATGAAGTGTTTGATAGTAGTTTAGATACACAAGGTACAGATGAGTTCTTAAAAATAATAAATGACTTGACTTTAGACACAAACATCTTTATAATAAGTCATAAGACAGATCAGTTAGTAGATAAATTTACTAACGTAATTCGTTTTGAAAAGCATCAAAACTTTAGTAGGGTAGCAGCATAATGGAAAAGAAAATACCAACGATAGATGACAAGTCTGTAAAGCCTATAGACTATACGGACATGGGAATGAAGATAAAAGAAACATTAGATGGTAGAGCAGATAATATAGGTCTAGTTGAAGATAGTATACAAATAAAAAATACAGATCTCAATATACAATTAAAAGATGATTACTTATGGGATGTGTTACCAAAGTTTGATTTTGCAAACCCTCCTATAGATCCAGTAGAGTTATCTATAGCAATGGTTGTTTTTATGAGAGAGCAAGGCGGTATAGGTTTAGCTGCTAATCAAATTGGATATAATTTTAAGATGTTTGTTACAGAAGGAGAACCAGCCTTTGCTGTATTCAATCCTACCATTACATTCCAAAGTCCTAATAGTGTATTATTAGATGAAGGTTGTCTTTCATATCCTAATTTATTATTAAAAGTATCTCGCCCGGCATCTATTCGTGTTAGGTTCCAAGACCCATATGGCAATTGGATAACTAGACAATTTGCAGGTATGTCAGCAAGAGTATTCTTACATGAGAACGATCATTTATTAGGTGTTGACTTCACTGATAAAGTAAGTATAATGAAATTAAAGATGGCTCAGAAGAAAGCAAAGAAAAGGAAAGCTCTTGGCAAGTAATGAAATAGAAATTCATGATAAGATAGTAAAAGTCTTAACAGCAGAGCTAGATATTAAAAAAGATAGAGTACATCCTAAGAGCCATATCTGGAATGATCTTGGTGCAGATAGTCTTCAGATATTAGATATCATAATGAGCTTAGAAGAAGAGTTTGATATTGTAATCTCTGATGAAGCTATTGATATAATTGAAACTGTTGACGACATCTTTAACGAAGTGAGGAAATTAATTGCCCGATAAACAATACTTATATAGTGAAATATTCCATTCAGCTCAAGGTGAAGGATTGTATACTGGTACACCTGGACCTTGGCTAAGATATTTTATGTGCAACCTACAGTGTAATGGATTTGGTCAAGAGGATCCTACTGATGAGAGTACATATAGATTACCTTATAAAGATTTAGATACAAGTAAGTATGAGAAGCTAGAAGACTTACCTGTGTTTGAATTTGGATGTGATAGTAGTTACTCTTGGTCAGCTAAGTATAAAAAATTACAACGTAAAGGTACACCTAGAGAGATTACAGATAGAATATATGATAGTATGAAGAATGAGTTTAATGTAGATGGTAAATTTATACATCCTGGTAAAGGAGCATACTGGCAGCACTTACATATAACTGGAGGTGAACCTTTAATGCCTCATGCTCAGGAATGTACTATATGAGTCATTCAATGTATGATGAATGATGCTAATGTGCCAGCTAGTATAACATTTGAAACTAATGGGACACAAAAGTTAACAGAACCATTTATTGAACAGATAAGTAATTATGGGTGTCCTGTACATTGGTCTATTAGTCCTAAGTTATGGAACACTGCTGGTGAGAAAGAAGAGAAAGCATTTCATCCTAATCTAATAAAGGAGTATCAAGATACCTCACCACACGGAATGATAAAATTTGTTTGTAATGGTACAGATGAAACATGGGATGAGATTGATGTTAAAGTTAATGCACTGAGAGACTTTGGAATACAGTTTCCTATATCTATTATGGCTGTAGGAGCAACTGTAGAAGGTCAGAATAAAGTAGCTAGTAAAGTATACTCTGAAGCAGTAGATAGAGGATACCATATATCTGCTAGAGTGCATACTTATATTTGGGGGAATGTAATAGGTGTTTAAAAGTTTATATAGTTTAAATTGTTTCTATTCAAAAATTGAGGGTCTTAATAATGAAGCATTAAGAGACCTATCGATAAAACAATCAGATAAAAAAATTGACGATAGTGCTTCGGCAACTGGTTATGAAGACTCACCTTTGGATTATGATAACGTACATGTAAAATTATTACGTGATACTGTAAAACGTACTGTACATAAACATATAGATTCTAGATTAGTTGAAGGAGAAATATGGGCTCATGTATTGAAAACTGGTGAGACAACTATGATACACAGTCATAGAAATAAAAGTGATTGGGGTTTCTTAGGAGTGTCTTGGGTGTACTATGTACAGAATCCAACAACAAAAAACAGTGGTGGTAAGATAGTATTTCAAACACAGATAGGTGGTACAAAAACTATTAATGCTGACTTTGATCCTAAAGATAGAGACCTTATAATATTTCCAGGATGGCTACCACATTTTACAACAAGAAATAATTCACCTGATGTACGTATATCTATTTCTGGTAACTACAGAATACAACGAGAGAATGAACACAGGTATAATGATATTGCAAACGATCCTAACTCTGGGATAAAAAACTAACTGGATTTTAATATGGCAAAATATATTTCAACTAAAACTTATAAGCAATTAGGACCTGTAGCATACAGACAATGGAGAGCTGACTCTCATTGTAATATGGTTCATGGTTATGCTCTATCATTTCATTTTGAATTTGAAGCAGATACTTTAGATGCTCGTAATTGGGTGATGGACTTTGGAGGTTTAAGACCTTTGAAAGATAACTTAGAGGATTGGTTTGATCATACATTATTAGTAGCAGATGATGATCCACAAAGAGATCACTTGTTAGCTTTAGGTAAAGCTGGCATTGCTAAGATAACACAAGTAGAAAAGACTGGTTGCGAAGGTATAGCTACTTGGCTATATGAATATATTAATACTATCTTTTTACCAGACTATGGTAAAGAAGAAGCTAATCGTATCTGGTGTTGTAAAGTAGAAGTAAGAGAAACAGATTCTAATATGGCAATGAAAGTGGGACATAGAGAAGATGGAGAATTCAGCTGAGCTTAACTATACGTATAAGAAATTTACAAACGACATAATAAAAATTGCAGACTGGCTTAAGCCTCTGCGTGTAGGTTATACACCATATGATGTAGAGCCTTGGGAACCTGATTTTATTGTATCAATTAATAGAGGTGGGCTTATTGCTGGTGTGTACCTATCACATGCATTGAACTTACCTCATTATCCGTTACACTACCAGACAAGAGATGGGGATAATAAAATGTTGTTTCATAAACCTGAAGGTTTTGATAAAGAGAAAAATATTCTACTTGTGGATGACATAAACGATTCTGGTAAAACATTCACACGAATAATTGATACATGGGAATGTAATAATATAGGTGTCGCTCCAATGAAGTCGAGGATTAGAACAGCAGTATTGTTCTCAAGATATAATTCTAAATATGCTGTTGACTTTAGTGCAAGAACATTGGATAACGATAATTGGATAGTCTTTCCCTGGGAAAGAATTTATAATGAAAAGGATAATGTAGATGGCATTAAATAAAGATAAGACAGATAGTATACTTGGTTGGGAAGTACATGATCATTTAAGATCATTAGGTATAGAGACACCTATGAATCCTAACGTAACTGATATGATGGATAAGCAGAAGCTATCCTTATTAGAAGATCACTTTGAAAAGATTATGGAGCTACTAGGTTTAGATATGCAGAATGATTCTATGCAAGACTCACCTAGACGTTTAGCTAAGATGTATGTTAATGAATTGTTCTGGGGTTTAGATCATCATAACTTTCCTAAGTGTACAGCAATTAATAATTCATTAAAAGATATTAATACTAATCAATCTTTTGTATTAGAAAGAGGTATTAGAATTAACTCTACTTGTGAGCATCACTTTGTTCCTATTCAAGGTAAAGCTACTGTTGCTTATCTACCTAGAGATAAAATGTTAGGCTTATCTAAATTAAATAGAATAGTTGAATATTTTTCTAGAAGACCTCAGGTTCAAGAAAGAATGACTGAGCAGATTAAAGCTGCTATAATGTACGTGGCTGAAACGTCTGATGTAGCTGTCTATATTGATGCAGAGCATTTCTGTGTGAAGACTAGAGGCATACAAGATCAAGATTGTTCTACTGTTACTTTAGCTGTTGGTGGAATCTTTGCTGGTGATAGCTCTGATGTTAGAAGAGAGTTTTTAAACTTAGCAAGAGGTCAATAATGCCTTTTGATAATCCTGAAACTAAACATAAACAATTATTAAATAAAAGAATATTTGTGACCTGGCAGAAGGAAGGTATACATCAGTACCCTGGTGCACCAGAAGGTGTAGAATTCTTAGCCTATCCTCATAGACATATCTTTCATTTTAAAGTTGAGATAGATGTGTTCCATGATGATAGAGAAATAGAATTCATACTATTTAAAAGAGAGATGGAAGATTTATATTATAAAGGTACTATGCAAGCTGATCATAAGTCATGTGAGATGATGGCAGACGAATTATCTGAATATATCTATACCAAATATCCTGGTCGAACATTTGTAATTACTGTAAGTGAAGATGGGGAGAATGGAGCAATCTGTACTTACCC
>Ga0114999_10008733_pt1:0-10000 | contig 11243 bp, 10 predicted proteins | sample ArcticOcean_MG_C_3_FD_89820 | JGI IMG/M metagenome (GOLD analysis project Ga0114999, IMG submission 89820) | Marine microbial communities from western Arctic Ocean - ArcticOcean_MG_CB8_126 | ecosystem: Environmental > Aquatic > Marine > Oceanic | place: Arctic Ocean: Canada Basin...
ACAGGCGAATAAATAGGTTGCGTAAACCGGGCACCATAATAGTCTATTGGTATGAAGTAGTGCTTCATTGAGCAGCATGCCTCGAAGGAATCCGAGAAATCATGCCCAGCCGAAGAGCGAAATTTAGATACGTGGGCTATATCACTAATCTTTATATGTGAAGCCGCGATGAACTTAGGAAGCTTAATATATGCCCATGATTCTAAATCCTTAACTAGTCCCCCACTTCCAAATTCGTCTCTGGGTTTAGCAACGGTATCTACAACTTTCGTAGGAACCTTAGATATAGGTGATGTTGGTGTAACATCTGAGGCAGGTTCAAATGTAGCGGTAGATTTAATAGCTATCGTGGTAGATATGGGAGCAGATATCACCATAGCAGAAGAGGGCTTTTGTGTAGGTACAATCTCTTGCTGGTCGCTTTCGCCGCAACCTACTAAAAAGATTAGTGATGCACTGATGATAATTAGTGATATTAATTTAGACAGCATTATGAGTAAATTTCTTTCCTAGTTTATAACCTAAAGAGGTATCCCTATATCGTTCATGAACTGACCTCAGGTCTCCTAATCAAAACCCAACAAAAACAAAACAAGTACTTATCTAGACGGATTAAGAAGAAGGGAAAAACATTAACATTCCGTTGCCTCCATCATAGGTGACTTTGTTTTTAGATTCCTTTATTGCCAACATAATGAAGCTGTCTCCACATTTCGTACACAATAATTGCAACTGCGTTTGCGAGATTTAAACTACGATTAGATGGCATCATAGGTATTCGTAACCGATTTCTGGCAGGTAATTTCTGAATAATATCTGTGGGTAAACCTGTGCTTTCTGATCCGAAAACAATCGTGTCGTTTCGCTCATAGACAGGTAGGTCATATAAAACCGGTCCATCTGGAACAGTTCCATACACTCTATCTATCTTTAACGGCAAAAGTACGTCATCGAATGATTTGTGTACAACAACATCGGCAATATCTCTATAATCTAACGAAGCCCTGCGTACCATCGCATCATCCAAACTAAAACCTAACGGTTCAACCAGATGAAGACGTGCACCCGTATTCGCACACAAACGGATAATGTTTCCGGTGTTTTGAGGTATCTCAGGAGCTACGAGGACGATGTTTATCAGAGTTAGTGGATTCAGGATCAATCTTCCTTACCCGCAATGTTGCGATAGAAAGTATATGTATTCATAGGTTTCACTTTCATTCCTTGACTGGTTTGGTTTTATCACCAATTAGTTCTATTGCTTTATAAATACACCCAGGTGCAGGCATTTCTTTCTCGTTATAGGTAGAATTGTTGCCTGACCATTCTTCATAGCTTTCCATAAGTTCTGAAATTGTGTCTTTGAAATCGATCTCAACTTCTTTAGCAATGTGTAAGGTTGGGCAATAACTCATAGCCCCATCTGTTCCATCAAGATACTTGAATACTGTCAGTTCCGTTCGGCCATTAATACCGATATTTCCATGGTCAGACCACATTCCCATATAGCCAATAACATCCCCTGCAATAACCGGAATCCTGGTAGATATAACGGTGCCACCTATTTTAAGAGGTAGGTCACATATATCAGCAGAGCTTGTTGAACGAGAGCAATCAAGGCTCACAATATGGTCAATGCCAAATTTCCATTCCGAGTCTGTCGCTGATTCAATATGAATTTCCCAATCACCCTCAGAAGGTTGCCATTCAAAGTGTGAGATAACACCCGTAACTGGAGCGATTAATTGCGTGCTTGCCGGTGCTCGGAATTCGAAAGCGACGTTATAATGCTTATTTCCCTGACCATCAATACGAGACGTGCCAAAGTGATTAAAAACAAGGCTTTGAAATCTAAGATCATATCTAAGATCTCCAAATGTCGAACTCGATGGATCGTAAGGACCAAGATTTTCGATCAGAAGGTTTTGTAACTTCGGAACTTCCACCGTTTCCTTAACACCTTCAGGTTTTTTCATAAGAGTTGCAGGTGTTATCGTTACAACACTATCTTCGTTACTGATGATCGTTGTTTTAGTAGTCGGGTAAGGAAATTGAGTAGGGTACATTGTGGGATATGCCACATATGCCGATTGATCGTCTTTACTACAGCCCAAAGACACAGCAAGCACTATGAATAATAATGCCTTTAGGAGCATACTGTTATTCATATATATAATGACCCCGTTTGACTTCTTTTAGATGTGGCAGAAAGATAAGAGGAATCATTGCAACCGAGCCACCAATTATCCCCATCATTGTAAGTCCTGATACATCGACAACAAAACCGCCAAGGAGAGGCATCCCAATTGAAAGAATTCCAGACAAGGTTTCATTAAGACCAATTGCCCGTCCGCGTTCTTCAGGTAGTGTTGTGTCAGCTAGAAGAGATGTTCCTGCTATATTGACCGCAGACCATCCAATGCCAATAAAAAAAAGGGCTAGTGTGATTATCGTATAGGATTGCGTAACCGGCACAAGAAAGGCCCCAAAAGCTTCTATAAGCAACCCTACACCTAGCAGCGGTTTACGACCGATACTGTCTGCCAACTTCCCAAAAGGTATAGAAAACGCAAACATTCCAAGTACGTGAATAGACACCGCTATAGAAATAGACCTGATAGGATGTCCACCTTCTGCCATAACAAGAGAAGTCATCACCATCATTAATGACATTGTTCCTTGTGCAGCAGCGTAGCATGCATATGTTATTTGTTTGGGTCGATGGCGTAAAAACGTCGAGATAGCTGCAGGTGGAGTTGTGCCATTGATGGATGGAGGTGGATCATAGGATGGCCAATATTTCCTTAAACTTAAAGCTATTGACCTCGGATCAGGTTTAATAAGTAAGATGAAGAATACTGTTGGAAGAAGAACGAGCAACATTAAATACCATGAAATTCCAAGAGGGTCTTTTCCAGTAACGCGTCCGACTGTTTCTCCTATAACAACTATTAAGGGGGATATAAAGGCGCTTGCTATGCTTCCAGTCAGGACATAGCCTAATCCCTCGCCGCGGCGAGTTGACGGATACATATCAACAGCAGCAACATTTAACTGCCTTGCCGAGCCTATTCCCAACCCAAGGATTATCATACCTGCAAGAAAGACTGGAAATGAAGATATGGTTATAGAAGCACCTAAAAGAAAGCCACCAATTAGGGAGCAAGCAAGAGAAATTACCATCCCTGGCTTTCTCCCATAAATATCAGTCAGTTTCCCCATAGGATACGGCATAAGGATTCTGCCAGCACTAAGTATGCTCCCTCCAACGCCGGCCAGAGTTGCTTTGCCAAGAAGCTGTACTACCATTAACGCTCCTAAAGTAACAGCTAGTTGCCCACCAAGACCTTGTAAAGCAAGCACTATGGCAATATATATGGTGTTTTTCCGTATCAATCTAGGAACGGGCATAGTTTGCCGGGGGGGGTAAATCATCGTATTTCCCAAACCACTTGTATTTATAACTGTCGGGGGGAATGTTCCTGTTGATTTCTTGGATTCTTCACTATTCTAAGATAGGGTTTAACTGAATTCCAGCCATCAGGGAATAATTCCTTAGCGGAATCATCATCTACTGCTGGAATAATAATTACATCTTCTCCTTGTGTCCAATTAGCAGGAGTAGCTACTTTGTAATTTGCAGTGAGTTGGCATGAGTCTATAACTCGAAGCATTTCTTTGAAATTGCGTCCAGTAGTCATTGGGTAAGCAAGATTCATTTTAATTTTCTTATCAGGAGAGATAAGGAATACTATCCGAACCGTTCTATTATCAGATGCTGTTCTAGATGTCGATGTTGTATCTTCTTCAGAAGTCAACATCTCGTACAGTTTCGATATACGTAGCTCCTCATCCCCAATTATGGGAAACTTTAATTCAACCCCACTTATATCCTCGATATCCTTTATCCACTTAAGATGATCCTCTACACGGTCTACGCTTAACCCGATAACTTTACAATTACGTGCAGTAAACTCATCGTTTAACTGTGCTACAGACCCAAGCTCAGTAGCACACACCGGTGTGAAATCTTTCGGGTGAGAAAAAAGCATTGCCCACCCATCTCCCATCCAGTCATAGAAGTTGATTGTTCCTTGGCTTGTTTCTACGGTAAAGTTAGGAGCAGTATCCTCAATTCGTAATGGCATTAACTTCTTCTTCCCTCTTAAAATTATCCTTATTTAATTACGATTCTCCTTATTTCCTTGCATCGTTATCTAAAACTTTCTTTCGCAGTCTAATAGATTTCGGTGTGATTTCCACTAATTCGTCCTCAGAGATAAACTCCAAAGCCTCTTCCAAACTCATGATAGTTGGAGGGGTAAGTCGAACGGTAATATCTGACGTTGAAGAACGGACATTCGATTGTTTCTTTTCCTTACATACGTTAATAACAATATCATTCTCCCTTTGATGTGTTCCTATAACCATCCCCTCATACACACGAGTTCCCGGTTCAATAAACGTAAGCCCTCTACCTTGAGCATTATGTAAGCCATATGTAACAGCAACTCCTTCTTCTGATGCAACTAGTGCCCCAGTTCGTATCGTCTGAACGTCTCCTTCAACTGGTTCATAACCCACAAATTCTGTATTCATAACTCCATCCCCATGCACTACACGTAAAAAGAAACTCTGAAAGCCTATAAGCCCCCTGGTAGAGATTTTAAACTCCATGTGGACATTACCATCATTATCCGCACGCATGTCCTCCATCTTTGAAAGGCGTTTCGCAAGATTTTCAGTTATAGGGCCAATATATTTAGAGTCAGTGTCAATATAGAGTTTTTCATAAGGTTCAAGATCAACACCGTCTATTGTTTTAATTACAGCCTGAGGACGAGATGCCTGTATTTCATATCCTTCACGACGCATTGTTTCCAAGAGTACCCCTAGATGAAGTTCCCCTCGACCTACAACTATGAATTCACTTGGATTTGATGTTGGCTCGACTCTCAAACTGACGTTAGTTTGAAGTTCTCTCATTAATCGATCAAGGAGTTGACGTGCCGTAATTGCAACCCCGTCTTTTCCAGCAAAGGGAGATGTATTAACACCTACCGTTATAGTGAGTGTCGGTTCATCTATAACGATGGGAGGAAGAGGATTTGACATAGACGAGTCCCCTATTGTATCCCCAATTGAAACTTCATCTACTCCTGCTATGGCAATGATTTCACCCGCTTCGGCAAAGGGTACTTCGGTACGTTCAAGATCTTGGAAAACATAAACTCGTTCAACTACAGATTTAGTTACTTTTCCCTCACGGTTAATACGTATAACAGGATGACCTTTACGTATCGTTCCACAATAAATACGCCCAATGGCAATTTGACCCAAATGGTTATCGTAATCTAGGGCAGCAACTTGAAACTGAAGTGGTGCATCAACAATCCCATTTGAAGCAGGGATTTCTTTAATAATCGTGTCAAACAACGGGGAGATATCAGAACTAATTTTTTCAGAAGTTAAGCCTGCATAACCTTCTCGAGCAGAAACGTATACGAGTGGATAGTCAAGTTGTTTCGTTTCAGTCGCAATTTCAAGGAACAGGTCTTGTATAAGTTCTTTCACTCCGGCAATTCGTGCAGATGCACGGTCTATTTTATTGATAACCACGATCGGTTTCAGTCCTCTTTTTAAAGCTTTATGGAGGACGTATTTAGTCTGAGGCATAGGACCTTCTACCGCGTCTACTAATAAGAGACATCCATCTGCCATATTAATAACACGTTCGACTTCACCACTAAAATCAGCGTGTCCAGGGGTGTCAATAATATTGATTTTCACTCCCTTGTACATGACGGCTGTATTTTTCGCCAAAATAGTAATCCCACGTTCCCTTTCAAGTGGATTGGAATCCATGATAAGTTCAGTAATATGCTCATTTTCACGGAAAACGTGGCTCTGCTTTAACATCGCATCAACCAAGGTTGTTTTACCATGGTCGACGTGAGCAATGATTGCAATATTTCTTATTTCTCTTGGTTTATTGTCATTCATTATTGTGTTTCTCAAATATATGCTGACCTTTTGGTCAATATATTACCTTTCTTTTACTTAAATGATGAAATCCACGCTTCCTATTCACACTACCTCTTTGCTATTTCACAAATGCTAACTTCTGTTGTTGTTCCCATTCGATTAAGGGATTGATTATTTGGTCTAGGTCACCTTCTAGGACAATTTGAAGGCTATGCACTGTAAGCCCTATGCGATGATCGGTAATACGGTCTTGAGGGAAATTGTACGTCCGGGCTTTTTCGGATCGCTCCCCACTTCCAACTTGTGATTTCCTATCTTGGCTAATTTCTTTTTGCTGTTGTTGAACGGCTATAGCTAAAAGACGAGCTTTCAGGACGGCCATTGCCTTTTGTTTATTACGAAGTTGTGAGCGTTCATCCTGACACACTGCCATGATTCCGGTCGGTACATGCGTAATACGTACAGCAGTAGCAACCTTATTCACGTTCTGGCCGCCCGCTCCCCCAGAGTGAAATATATCAATCCTGAGTTCGTCATCGACGATACCTATATCAACGTCTTCTGCTTCTGGAAGCACTGCTACCGTTACAGTTGAAGTATGTAAACGACCCGAGGATTCAGTAACGGGTATTCTTTGAACCCGATGAGTACCACTTTCGTGCTTCATTCGGCTGAACGCACCTTTCCCTTTAATCTCAAAAACGATTTCTTTATAGCCCCTTATACCAGTCTCACTAGCATCAACAAGATCTACATCCCACCCTTTACCTTGAGCATACCGTATGTACATCCGATATAAATCTGCTGCAAAGAGTGCAGCTTCATCCCCACCAGCAGCAGCCCTAATTTCAATAAATGTGTTTCGCTCATCTTGAGGATCTTTTGGTATAAGAGCATTCTTAAGTTCTGATTCAAGCTGTAAACCCTTATCCTCAAGTGCGGCAAGTTCATCTTGTGCCAATTCTATAAGTTCTTGATCATTGCCTTGCCGTATAATATCGCTTGCGTCTTTTTTGGCATTTAATACATTGAGGTACTTACTATACACGCTTACAATAGGTTCGATTGACGCGTATTCCTTTGCTAGAATTGAAACCCTTGAGGAATCTGTGGCAATAGCTGGATCAGCCATTAAGGCCCCAATTTCCTCATATCGATCCTTAATTTGATCCAGCTTCTCCAGCAAGAACGTCACCTTGTACAGAGTAAATCTGTATATAAACTCTCCAAAGTATAGCGATGCTAACTTCTTAGGGCAAGGAACCCTATGAAAAGTTTAGCGTTCTCCTAATGCACGTTGGAAAGCCCGGCTTAGTCTCGGACCAACTTCTTGGAGTTGTTCTAAAGTTGCAGTGGCATAAGCTAACCGAATATGAGTTGTATTATCGAGTTCCCCTTCTAAATAGAACAGCGAACCTACAGGGAAAATCAAACCTTCTTTAGCTGCTTCTTGAGCAACTTCCCGTGCAGTTACCCCAATACATTCCACCCATAGAAAGAACCCACCTCTCGGTTTGTGAAACTTTACATACGGGGAACAATGTTTTTTCAACGATTCGCACAAGGTTTCACATTTTTCTGCATATACTGGCCTCATTCTTCTCAAATGTTCTTCCAATGCACCAGTATTGATATAGTTGGCTATTGCTCTCTGTAGTAACGGGCTATTGCCCATATCAAAGCGAACATTGATTAATGCATTGATGAAATCTACAGAGCCTTGTATCCAACCCAAACGTAGACCTGTAGCGATCACTTTACTAAATGTACCTGCTTTAAGTACACCTTCACCTTGGGCAATTGTGTAAATAGACGATGGATTTCCTTGATCAAAGAATATTTCTGAATAAGCTGCGTCCTCAACAATTACAGCTTGAAAAAGAGAACAAATTCGTATAAGTTCTCTTTTTCTCTCATTAGTTAAGGTAGACCCAGTTGGGTTATGGAAGTCTGGAATTGTGTAGACCATTTTCACCCTCTTCCCAGCAGCTTTCACACGTTCCATAACCTCGGCAATCGAGTCAACATGAACCCCATTCTCATCAACTGGAACCGGGATTATTTCTGGTCTACGTCCCCTTATTGTTCTCATCGTACCTGAAAAGGTTGGCTTCTCAACTATGACTACGTCACCAGGGTTGATGATAGCATTGCAGATTGTGCTGATTGCCCCCGCACTTCCATTGTCAATTAGGAAATTTTCGGGAGAAAGAGGAAGTTTTTCAATCAAACTTTGTCTTTCTGCAAGCAAAACTCTCAGGCCATCGAATCCTTGTACGCCACCATAACGAAGTGCTTCAGTGGGACTCAAAGATAGCACCTGATGGAAGGCCGATTGCAAGTCATCGACAGGTAATCTGTTTGGATCAGGAATTCCCCCTGCCAGTTCTATCGGAAACGGGTGATCTGGAGAAGCATTCCAAGGCACCCCTGCATCCGTAGGGTTACCCGCTCCTACGGCAAGAGCACCTTCTGCCAAGAGGCTTAGCAATAAATCGTTTTTCCCCAACTAACACCTAACTTTTTATCTAAATGGGTTTTTAAAAAGTGCCTACGTATTATCCCACTGGAAACAAAGTAAGTTCCATTTCATCCCTAGATCAAGCGCACAACTAATGCAAGGTTGCATCTTATCACAGACTTACAAACTCCTGATTAATTCATTGACGGAAATCTAGATTTGTTTTATACGATACGTTCACCTGCATGGAAAACCGCAACCACTTTATTGATATTATCAATATTCCGATGAGGTTCCCCTTTAAATACAGCTATATCTGCTTCTTTACCAGGTTCTAATGTCCCTACCAATTCACTTAATCCTAGCGCCTCAGCAGCATATCGAGTAGCTGTAAGTATGGCTTCCATTCGTCCCATACCAGCCTCAACAAATAATGCCATCTCTTTGCTAATCCTGTTGAAAGAAACCTCACCAAAGCCAGAATCAGTTCCGGTAACAAACTTAACTCCTGCCATGATCATTTTCTCAATCTGTTTAATCCTTTCTGGATATACCTGTTCAATAGCGTCAAGGCGAGCTTGCTCCATAGATGTTAATCCATCGGTAGCCAGTTTGTTCAACAGTGTCTCTCGAGGTGCTCCAATATGTTGGTCTAGTGTTGGGTTTATCCAGGTTCCATTTTCGACAATTCTGTTAACAACGTCTTCACGATATTGCGAAGAGCCATCTGGTTCTCGCCACGTACAGTGGATAATCATATCGGCTCCCGCGTCTAACGAGTTAATGATTCCTTCTGTAGCATGGCAATGTGTTGCAACTAATTTTTTGAATTTATGAGATTCATGCACAATCGCCTGAAGCTCATCAAGGTTATATGAAGGTGAATTTGGATATGTTCTATAGGTTGTTCCTCCAGTCGCAGTGACTTTTATGTAATCTGCTCCCCGTTTTACGAGCTGACGTACACCTTTAATAGACTCATACACTCCATCTGCTTCACCACCCATTTGCCACATGTGTCCACCCGTAATAGTTAGGGGATTTGCACATATAACAAGTCTTGGACCAGTCGCAAGTCCCCTAGTAATGCCTTCTTTAAGAGACAATGTTGTATTGTTTTTCGCTCCATTATCCCGAATCGTAGTTACTCCAAGTTTCAGATAATTCTGCGCATTCTGAATCGATCGCATGAGAAGAATGTCATCGCTATCATTCATAACATCATTTGTGTGTGTTCCGTCACCTGGGTAATTTAGATGGGTATGGGTGTCAATAAGTCCCGGCATTATTGTGCATCCAGGGAAAATATGCTTTTTTATCTGGACTCCCTCTGGCACAGATATATCTTCATGTCTTCCTACCGCACGAATCTTTCCGTTTTCAATCAATATTTGCCCATCTTTTACAGGTTCCCCCCCCACTCCATCGAGCAGATAAGATCCTTGTACTATTTGAAAAGAGAGGTTGCTCATAATTGAATTTTCCTCCATGACTAGTGACGACACACCCATTGACCTTCATGGTAAATATTCAGTTCGAAATCGTCAAATTCAA
>Ga0114999_10008739_pt1 | contig 11241 bp, 10 predicted proteins | sample ArcticOcean_MG_C_3_FD_89820 | JGI IMG/M metagenome (GOLD analysis project Ga0114999, IMG submission 89820) | Marine microbial communities from western Arctic Ocean - ArcticOcean_MG_CB8_126 | ecosystem: Environmental > Aquatic > Marine > Oceanic | place: Arctic Ocean: Canada Basin | collected...
AGTAACAAGAACTGTCGTAATAACACCATCACCTCGTTCATGGGTAGGCGCGTCTTTGATTTTAAAAATTTTTGTTTGTGACATTCTTCTATCCTATTTATTTGAACTTAGCTCAAATGCTATATCTTTCTGTTTAGAATACTAAAATCAATAGCTTTCGCAATGTCTGATGCAAGAGTATAGTTTTAATAACAGACCTTAATTAAAAACTTAAAAAGAATACGTGGACAGATAGATATGAAAAAAAAATCAATGCACTCCGTAGATAAAGAAATACGGATAAATGACAGGAAAAAGCCAACACAAACGAAATATCAAAAAGTCGATAATATTATTCGGCAACGCTTAATAGACAATGTATGGAAACCAGGTGACATACTACCAAGCGAAATACAGCTAGCCGCAGAACTCAATGTTAGCCAAGGCACGGTGCGAAAAGCGCTTAATGACATGGTTGCCGAACACCTACTATTTCGCCAACAAGGGATTGGTACTTTTGTTTCTGAACATACTGAAAGGCGAGCCTTATTTCTTTATTTTAGTATTGTCGGTAATGACGGCGCACGTATTTTACCAGAAAGCACTATTCTTTCATGCGAAGAAAAATTACCATCTCCACTAGAACAAGCTAGGCTAGAGCTTAATGATGGTGAGATGGTCGTGCGCTTCCATCGCATCCGTTATTTTGACAATATTTCGACGATTATAGAAACCATTTGCCTTCCACTGGAACATTTTCCTGGCTTCGGTTCTGAGATGGAACCGCCCAACAATCTATTTCGGTTCTATCAGTTATCTTATGGTATCACGATAGCTAAAGCGGAAGAACATTTGAAAGCCATCAGCGCATCAGCAGAAGAAGCTACTATCCTAAATATTGATGAGGGCACCCCGATGTTAGAGATTGATCGTGTTGCACGAATGCTAGATGGCCGTCCAGTTGAATGGCGGGTTAGCCATTGTGATACACGCAACTACAAATATATCTCGGAACGTGGCTAATAAAAAAAGGACTAACTTAATGACTAGGAAAATTGGCTTCATTGGACTTGGCGTCTTAGGTTCTGCAATGGTGCCAAACATAATTGACAGTGGATTTGAAGTTATTGGTTATGATATTCGACCAAAAATTATGGAAGAGCTCGAGATACTTGGCATGCAAATCGCTAAATCGCCTTGCGACGCAGCCATGCTCAGCGATGTTCTCATTACATGCTTGCCAACCGTGGATGTTTTATTAGACGTCTTTGGTGGCGACGACGGTATCGATAAAGCTAATAAGGTTGGACAAATCATTATCGAGACAAGTACTTTTCCTGTCGAGGATAAAGAACTAGCCAAGTCGCTTATGGACGCCGTGGATAAAAAAATGCTTGATTGTCCAGTGAGTGGTAATCGAATTCTAGCAGTTAAAAAACAGCTAACGGCTTTTGGTAGTGGCGATAAAGCAACGTACAATGATGTTCAAAAAATTATCCAAAGTTTTGCGCGTAGAACTTTTTATGTTGGTCCCTTTGGTAACGGCATGAAGATGAAGTTTTGTGCGAATATCCTCAATTTAGTTCATAACTCTGTAGCGGCCGAAGTAATGGTTTTAGGCATGAAATCGGGCCTCGACCCTGAATTAATTCATGATGTCATTAGTGGATCAGGCTCAAGCTCTTCTATGTTTGAAACTAGAGGGGCAATGATGGCAAATAACAACTATGAGCATGAGGGTATGAACTTTTCAGTACCAATCAAAGATTCTCGGTTTATTTCAGATCATGCACATAAGATGCAAGTCCCGACGCCAATTTATCATGTTGCTCTGCAATCCTATTATGCCGCTATTGCACAAGGTCATTTTGATGAAGATGCCGCAGCGGTATGCGCAGCGATGGAGAGAGCCGCCAATATTGAACGTCCGAAAGAAGAAAAAAAAACCAATGAATTCTAATTCAAAAAAAATATCCATAAAAAAAATCGGTGTCATTGGTCTCGGCAATATGGGCAGAGGAATTGCTAAAAATTTAATCAAGGCGGGTAATAAAGTTTTTGTATGGGATCTAGCTGAAACAGCGTGCAAAGCTTTCGAGAAAACCGCAACGATAGCAATGCCCGATGAAATGTCGCAAAAATGTTCTATCATTATTTTTGTTGTGCCAGGTTCAGTTGAGATTAATGCGATGCTAAAAGGCAAAAATAGTATTTTAGCAAATCCGAAACGGGGACTAATTCTTTACGATTTCACAACTTCTGATCCCAACTATACGAAAAAACTCGCACGGCGTGCAGCTTCTAAAGGTGTTAGTTATATGGATGCAGGTATGACGGGCGGCGGAGCCCTAGGAGCTGATAAAGGCACCATGACCTTAATGATTGGCGGAGATCCAAAGATTTTTAATAAAACTGCCCCCGTGCTTGCTTCCGTGGCTAAAAAACTCATTTATCTTGGTAAAAGTGGTACAGGTCACACGATGAAAATCGTACACAACATGATCACTCATACTAATTTCTTTGCACTATGTGAGGCCGCCCATCTGGGTAGACGCGCGGGTATAGAACTTAAGGATTTAATAGAAGTTTTCAATAATGGTAATGCTCGGAGCTTTATTTCGGAGCGTCGGTTCCCAGACCATATTCTCTCCAAAACCTGGGATGGGCGCTCTCGCGTCTATAATCTCAACAAGGACGTCGGCATGGCAATTGCGTTAGCCGATAAACTCGGTGCTACCGTTAACATTGGAAAAAATACCTACGCCTATATACAAGAAGCCATTAACCAAGGTAGGTCGGAAGAAGATTTTACCAAGCTTTATCCGGACCTAGAAAAGCTGGATAGAAATTCGAAAAAGCGAAGAAAGTAAAATTAAACATAATCAACTAACGTTTTTTTATATTTATTACAAAGTCTAAAAAAATAGCATCCCCTAAGGATAGAGGACGCCAGTTTTTTTAAATCAGAATTAGATTTATTTTTTCATCAAACCCTGAACCATTGCCTTATACGCCTTACTTTGAGCGGGGCGTTGAGCTTCGTAGGCTGGACCAGTTTCATAATCCGTCACTTCACCAATCGCCTTAATTAGTTTTTTATAAGTTTTATGACCTTGCAATTTAGTCATAGCAGAACGAAGCTTTGCCAGTCGATCGGCTGGAATACCGCGCTGCGCCATAAGCACGCGATGCATCAAACCAATATCAGTCGTGTAACCGAGATCACCAAACGTTGGGACACCCTTAAATGCAGTTTTTTTACCTGCACTAATCAAAACGCGAACTTTTTTACCTTGAGCTAAAATTGTTGATTTAAACTGAAAGGTAAAATCAGCCTCTTTGGCAAGAAAACCACGTAAAGAAGGTCCACCACCTTTATAAGGTACCATCACAACATTTTTAACGATACCCGCTTCAGTGAAAAGCTGAAGAGCAGGAGCATGAGTAGCTCCCCAGTTACCAGAATGCGCGAATTTTAATTTTCCAGGGTTCTTTTTAGCAAATGCAACTAATTCTTTCCATGATTTAAACGGGCTATCGGCACGAACAATCACAGAAAAACTACCTGAGTTCAATTTCCCAACTGTAATGAAGTCCTTATCCGTGTTATATGGTAATTTTTTTACATGCTTTTGCAGCTGATCATAATAATTATGAGTGAAAAGCAATGTATAGCCATCGGGTTTAGCTCGAGCAGCTGCCGCCGTCCCTACTTGCCCTGATGCACCTGGCATTAATTTTACAATAATAGCATTTCCAAGAAATACTGGAATAACACTCGTGAAAACCCGAGCATTGCGATCATGAGAGCCACCTGCTCCCAAAGGCAGTATCATGGTAATGGGTTTTTCTGGATACTCAGCCTTAACGTCATCAATTGATAACCCCAAAGCCAACACAGTACCTAGAAAAAGCTTAGTCAGATTAATCATCCGCATATTAATTTCCCCTCTAAGTTAAAATAATTTAATTATTGTGTATTTTAAAATTATTAAATTTTTTAATTCAACTCTTATATAAAACCTCAAACACAAAGCCCTCGTCAAGACCAAATAATATTTCATTACATGCTTATTCTGAACTCTAATCCCTTAATTATTTTGGTTTTCTATATTATCCCTCAGTCCCAAATTGTTTCCTAAGTCGATTACTTCTACGCCACATTAAAAAAGTAACAATGGGCGTGAGAGTTAAAATAACGGCAGTAATTGGCCTTTCAAATAACATGTAACCAAAAAGCTCGCCGTTTGAAAGTGTTATACTCTGCCCAAAAGAATATTCGAGCGTTGGTCCTAAAATAAAACCCATCGCCATCGGCGTTACATCAAAATGTAGTTTTTTCGCAATATAGCCAAATGCGCCAAAGAATACTAGAACCGCCAAATCAAATGGCTGGGCACGAAACACCCAAGAGCCAGCAAAAGCAAAAACTAAAGTTAAAGGTAGTAAGAACGATTTCCTGATCGTTACTACTCGGGCGAAAAATGGAATACACAAGTAACCAATTCCTAGAAATAATATATTTGCCAGCGCCATCGCTACGAGTATTGCAAAAACTAGGGAGCCTTGCTCTTCCATTAATTGCGGGCCTGGCCTCATACCTTGCGCAATGAAAGCGCCCACAAGTATAACTGTCAAATTATCCCCCGGAATGCCCAATGTTAACAAAGGCACTAGTGTTGGACCATTTACTGCATTATTGGCGGCCTCCGCAGCGGCAACACCTTCAAGTTCCCCCTCGCCAAAAGTTTCGGGGTGCGTTGAGGCGGATTTCGCCGCAGCATAACCCATAAATGCCGCAACGACCTGCCCAACTCCCGGGATCATGCCTATGGATGTACCAATTACTGTAGATCGTGCAATTGTTCGAATACAGCTCTTAAATTCGGTCCAGGTTAAGCGCGCACCACTCACTTTAAGATCTTCGGCCTTGATCAAAGAAGAGGCTTTCTTTTCAATATTAGTAAAAATCTCAGGTAACGCGAAAACACCAATCAACATTGGAAGCAATGGGATACCCGCCTCAATCTGCGGAATACCCATAGAGAACCGCGATAATGCCCCAATAGGATCTTGACCTATCATTCCAAAAAATAGACCCACTACCAGCATTAATAGGCCTTTAACAAATACTCCACTTGACGTTGCTGAAATAACAATCAGCGCCAACAACAAAATGGCTGCCAATTCCGGTGGCCCTAGTAATAAAGCAACTGCCGCGATGGGCCCAATGAGCGCTATTGTAATAATGTCACTAGAGAGATCTCCTGAAACGGAAGAAAATAAGGCCATCTCAAGTGCTTTTCTACCTTGACCTTTCTTAGTCAAACTTGGACCATCAAAAGTTGTGGCCACCGCCGCACCCGTCCCTGGCATTGAAATCAAAATAGCAGGAATTGAGCCTCCATAAATACCGCCTTTATAAACCCCAATTAAAAAAGGAATTCCCAATAGCGGGTCAAGGAAAAACGAAATAGGTAAAAGAATTGCCATCGCCATCAATGTAGTAAAACCCGGCAACGCCCCAACAAACATCCCGAGGAATAGTCCACCTGATATATAAATCATGGTGTCCCAACGCAGCGCCAAGCCAATACCTTCTATGAATGACTCAAACATCTATTTTTAGTTCTCCGGGTTGAAATTGTGAGCCGTAAAACTTATATCAAAGACCAGTTAGTTAGGGGATAAATATCAATAGGGAATGGAGGAAGTTCAACCAACAGAACCCTTCTAAAAGTTACAAACACTAGCATAGGAAGAAAAATACTAATCAAAGCCCCAAAAATATAATTCCTATTACCAAAATAAGTAGACATCGAAAGGATCATAATAGCACTCCCCACAACAAATCCAAGATTGACCATTAATGGTACATAAATGGCCATCATTACCAGTGTTACGATAACGTTAGTAATTGCCTCCTTATCCAGATTTTTTAACTCATTAACTTGGTCTATTGAAAAGCTTTTATATAAAAACCAAAAACCCAATACCACCATACAGATTGCTATAATTTGAGGAAAAAGTTCAGGTGACAAATTAAATTGGCCAACAGCCAACTGTATCAGAGGTTTATCAATCTGACTCGGGATAATTACGTAAAGAAAAATTCCCAACACAATAAATATAAATGCTGAAATAGTATTAAAATTAAATTGTGTTCTAAAAGATCTATCCATAGGATTAACTAGACTATTATTTCGTAGGAATACGGATTGAAGACATGTCATTACTATTTAGCGGTAACGTAACGGGCTCATTCCGGTCTACAGATAAATCAGCAGCCATGTAAACCTCCATTACTTGGCGAGCTTCCTGCGGTGTAACCATTACCGGGCGGTCTAACGCAATTGCTTCCAGAAAATGAACACCTTCATTATGCATAGGCCCTGCGAAAACATGCTCAACTTGCTCGCCCGGCATTGACGACATTGGCAAGCGAATTCCATTTTCCATTGTATTTAAAATTACATCTCTGTGAGTGTCATCCAAAATTAACATCCCCTCCGTACCCGTGAACTCAATCCACGTCCCCGAAAAATTGGGATGGCCTGGCGGCATAGTCCAACCCGACCCGATAGTGATGACCACACCATTATCAAGCGTCACCATTGACCATTGCGCATCTTCTAGGCCGGTTACATCCTTCATTGCACCATAAGCAGACTGCGAGTAAACCCGAATTGGCTTCGCCGGCTCTAGGCACCAAAGTAGAAAATCCAGATCGTGCGTTGCTTCCATGGCTGCGGGCGATAGCTTTATACGCTTGCCAATTTTACTACCCAGACCCCGGGTAATATGACGGCTAACTAAACCCGCGACAGGCTTGCCAATTGTGCCTTCACTTAAACATTTTTTAAGATAAGCAAATTTTGGATTAAAACGTTGGGAATAGCCGATTGTAAATTTAATATTATTTTTCTCAGCTAAAGCAACTAATTCATCTGCTTCGGCTAAAGTTATTGATAAGGGCTTCTCAAGAAAGACATGCTTACCAGCTTCCATACAGTCTTTCGCGATTGGAAAATGTATATCCTCCGGCGTAGCGGAAATAAAATATGCGTCAATATCACCGTTTTTTATAAGCTCTTTATAATTTGTCGTCGCGGTCACCGGATTGGTAAGATTTTTAACTTCTTCGAGACGCTCAGGCCTAATTTCAGCAATGTGTAGGTCTTTAACCAATGGACTACTGGCACACGTGTTTGCTCGTATACCACCGCACCAGCCAGTGCCAATAACACCAACATTAATTTGTTTCATTTTATTCCCTTTTATCACTTAAATCTTATTAATTTTTAAAAAATAAACTCACTCGAAGTCTTATATAAGAGTTATAGAATACAAGGGAACCTATGATTTTTATAAAGGTTCTGTCAAGATTGGCATCCACTATCAAAGAATTTTAAATTGTTTCTGAATTTATTGGTCGAAATTTCTGAGCTTTTTGGTTATATGTTTCTCAAACAACTGAAATGATTACATGGACTATTATGAAATTCTTCTCACTTATTCTATTAACTTTATCTCTGACATCTTTCTCTCCATTAAATAACTTAATATTTACAAAACCTGCTTCAGCAGAGAGCGTTAAAACTTTTTCTGTTAAAATAAATAAGCGTCAAGTTGTTGGTAAAAAGAAACTTCGCATATCCCAAGGGGATCAAATAACACTTCTCTGGCAAACAGATGAGAACGTTGAATTACATCTCCACGGTTATAACATCAAAAAAAAGATCGTAATCGATAAAATTACTCCAATGCATGTCAAAGCACACGCGACCGGGCGGTTTCCCGTTACCTCACATGGATTTAGCGATGAAAAAACGCATACCCATGGAAAAGGGGCACTTTTTTATATCGAAGTTCATCCAAAATAAAAATGGAATAGACCTATTAGAAAATTTAGTAGCTTAGCCTGGTTCCCAGGCGCCCTTATTTTAAGTCACCTAATACCGTCACCCCTAATTGCACATGCGTTTGGTCAAAGATATGACCTTCCGTTGCCCTTATGGTTATTCATTGCCGGAGGCGCTCTAGCGGTAATGGTTTCGTTTATTATAATTGCACTTTTTGCGCGGCCTCCTCGAGAGAATGATGCCTCCTTAAAATTTAATCTCCTAAAAAGCCGAATAGGAAAATTTCTTGTCCATCCAATAATTATTGGCTTAATCCGTTTTGTGTTCACAGCACTTTTCATATTAATTATAGCGGCAGGGTTTTGGGGGTCACAAAACCCACTTAATAATATTTCCATTGTTATGGTCTGGGTAATCGCTTGGGTTGGTTTAGCCTTTATCTGCTCTTTACTTGGTAATTTCTGGGCATTAATAAATCCATGGAATACTATTTTTCTATATATAGAAAATGGATACAGAAAAATAACTGGAAACAACCTCTCCAGACATAATAAATATCCCATAAAATATGGATATTTGCCGGCTTTTGTTTTTTTCTTCTGCTTTGCTTGGCTAGAAATCAATTGGTCAGGTTCAAACACGCCTAGTTCGGTAGCAACTGCACTATTGGTATATAGCGTATTTACATTTGTCGGAATGTGGGTTTATGGCCGCGAAACCTGGCTAAAATATGGCGAATGCTTTACCGTAGTTTACTCATTATTTTCAAGATTTTCTATAACAGAAGGCAGAATTAACTCAGAAAAACCAGAATGGTTCTTAAGGCCTCCGGGGATTGGGCTTCTCCGTGAAGATAAAAATTTGCCGGAACCTACTTTGGTATATTTTATACTTTTATTACTTTCAACAGTAACTTATGACGGCTTTACGGAAACAGAGACATTTCAGAAAATCTCCCTAAGCTATATTGAATTCGCCAAAGATTTAACGGGTAAAGAAATAGACGCTTTTGCACAATCTTTTTTCGATACGGTCGCGCTTCTATCTTTTCCAATAATTTTCATTTTGACCTATGGATTCTTTATCTGGTTGAGCGCCTTTATGGATGAAGAAACCAAACGCACCCTCGAATTAGCTCGGGTTTTTATTTTTTCAATTGTACCAATTTCGATTGCTTATCATCTATCACACTATATCTCTCTTTTAGCTATAGAAGGACAACTTGCTATTCGACTGATATCAGACCCTTTTGGCTTTGGCTGGAATTTGTTCAATACGTCAGCCTATCAAACAGATATAACAATCATAAGCGCAAAATTTGTATGGTATTTCTCTATTATCCTTATTGTTATAGGACACATCATTGCCGTTTATGTTGCCCATATGGAAGCACTGCGGATTTACGCAGATCGTTCCCAAGAACGATACGGAACCTTAATCAGTCAAATTCCTATGATTGTTTTGATGATTGGTTATACCATGCTCAGTCTTTGGATTATCGCCCAACCAATTGTAGGCTAATTAGTTTTATATTTCTCTGAAAATATACTGGAAATAGACGGTTTTGGATGCTAATTAGCATTAATTACTCTTATAAAAGATTGGTTGTAGATTAAATGTATAACCATTAACGAGAAGGAAAAAAGAAAATATGTCCAATTCAATCATTGCTGTCGCAGATTCAGTCTTTCCAAGTCTCGACCTTGCAAAAAAAGCTCTCTCAGGTCAGACTTCTGAAGATTTTCGAATGTCAAATGACTCATCAGCCGAGAGCATTCTAGCCGTCGCCGCTGATGCGGACGCGTTGTTAGTAACATATAGCCAAATAAATGCCGAAGTTATTACTGGCCTTAAAAATTGTAAGGCCATCGGACGTTTTGGTATTGGTACGGATAATATTGATATAACAGCCGCTACTGAAAAAGGTATAACAGTCTGTTATGCCCCAGTTTACTGTTTAGATGAGGTTTCAGATCACGCAATGGCTCTATTATTGGCTTGCGCACGTAAAATTCCATTTGCTAATGCCCGAGCAGCACAAGGACGATGGGAGATGCCCGCAGTGGCGCCAATTGGGCGAATTAGGGGTAAAACCTTGGGTCTCATAGGCCTCGGGAATATTCCACAGAAAATTGTCGGAAAAGCGCAGGCGTTTGGTATTAATGTAATTGCATCTGATCCGTATTGCCCTGATGAAATTTTCTCCAAGCTTGATGTCGGAAAAGTAGAACTCAACGATCTTTTAAGCCAGTCTGATTTTATCTCGGTTCACGCACCGTTAACGTCCGAGACAGAAAATATGTTTAACATGGATGCATTCAAAAAAATGAAAAATAGTGCTTACCTTATTAATACTGCACGTGGTCCATTAGTTGAAATTAATGATCTTGCAGCCGCTCTAGATGCCGGTGAGCTCGCTGGAGCCGGTTTAGATGTCCTTCCCGAAGAACCACCTGCTAAAAATAATCCTCTACTTGGACGAGAAGATGTGGTTTTAACCCCTCATACGGGTTTCTACTCTGAGGATGCTCTATTAGATCTTCAGACAACAGTTGCGACCGATGTAGCTACAATCTTGTCTGGCGGAGAGCCTAAGTATCCAGTTAAACCGAGCTAAACAGGATAGATAAAATGCAAGCGATGGTTCTGACAGCGCCAAGAGAAGTCGCAAACCAGAAAGTTAAGGTTCCAGATATTAGTTCAGATGAAACATTAATTAAGGTTACCAAGTCAGGTATATGTGGGACTGATCTTAAAATATTCCAAGGAGGTATTCCGGTTAACTACCCCCGCATCTTAGGTCACGAGTCGGTTGGCGAAGTGGTCTCCGGTGGAGACCTCGCTCCAGGAACTCCAATAATTGTTGATCCTGCTTATTATTGCGGGGCATGCTATAACTGTCGAGACGGTCAAAGCCACCTCTGTCCAAATGGTGGATTAATCGGTCGAGATGTTGAAGGTGGTTTTGCCGATTTCATGGTAGCTCCGAGCCGTAACATACACGCTTTACCTAACAACTTAAAATCTGAAATTGCGCCCCTAATTCAGCCTATGACGACTTGCTTACACGCGCAGCGAAAAGCTAAAATTTTCCCCGGTGAGGCGGTTTTGGTTTATGGCCTCGGCGTGACTGGCCTTCTTCATGTCCAATTAGCCAAAGCACATGGTGCATATCCGGTTATTGGCGTGACTCGTTCAAAATGGAAACGTGAACTTGCAGAAGATCTGGGGGCAGATTTCACTTTTGCTCCAAATGAAAATTTAAAAAGTGACGTCCTCAAAGTTACAGGAGAAAAAGGCGGTGTTGATCTAGTCATTGAATCTGTCGGCCAACTATCAATCTTAGCCGAAGCAATTGAACTTGTTAGATTGGGAGGGCGCATTCTACCCTTCGGTATAT
>Ga0114999_10008740_pt1 | contig 11240 bp, 8 predicted proteins | sample ArcticOcean_MG_C_3_FD_89820 | JGI IMG/M metagenome (GOLD analysis project Ga0114999, IMG submission 89820) | Marine microbial communities from western Arctic Ocean - ArcticOcean_MG_CB8_126 | ecosystem: Environmental > Aquatic > Marine > Oceanic | place: Arctic Ocean: Canada Basin | collected...
ATTTTTCTTCCTCAACTTTTATATACTATAAAATTAAAAAATAAAATTAATATAGGCGGTAGTTTTGTAAATATATTACAAGAAAAAGAAATTCATTTGAATTCAATACCAATTGCTTGTGATATTGGAATTTATTTTCCTTTAAAAAAGAAATATTTTCAAAAATTCAAAAATATTAAAGAAATAAAACTTTGTGTAAGTTTATTTAATCCTGTAACTAATACTCTTATTGAAAAAAGTAAATTCATTCCAACATATAGTATCGACATAAAATTTAAAAAATTAAATTTTTAATCTTGGGTGTCTTCTTTGAGCATATAAACTTAAAGAATAATAATAAAATACAATTTCAATAATTGATGTTATAAAAAATTCCATTCCATTTATTCTTAAAATAATTAAGGCAATAAAAATCATTAAAATTAATAAATCAATTACAGACCAAAATGCAAAACCAAGATGTTTGCTATTCTGAATATAATTAACACCAGTAATAAGAATCATTATTAATAAAATTAAATTTCTAAAATAAAAAAATTCAAATGAATAATCAGAGTCACTTATGAATGACAATAATAAACATTGCATAAAGATTACTAATAAAATTCTAGCTTGAAAAGATTCATCTTTTTGTGAATGAATTGATGAAAATATAACTAATAAAATAAAACTGAAAAATATACCTATATTATTCATATCAAACTGAAAATAAGAAAAACTTCTAATATTTGATATTTGAAGTACTTCAAATACTAATACAAACAAATAAATTATCCCCAAAGGTATAATATAACGCACTCTAAATAAATACTTAGTATTTATCCGTGAAGTTTTAAGTGTTAAAATAAAATTAGTTAATTTTGCAGTCAAAGGTACATAAAATGGAACTGGAGGAATAATGATAAATAAAAATAAAATAAATAGAAAAAACTGCATGCCTAAATATCCAAAATCATATATAAAATATAGTATTGAAGAAATTCCTGCAATTAAAGTAACAAAAAAAATCGGAATTATTGTTCCCGTATAAGATTTTGTTTCCTTAAAAACTAGATGATGTAAATGAATAGTATCCGCATTCATTGGATTTTTACCTTTAAATAATCTGCTAAAAAAAACTCTGGTAGTATCCATTATTAAAAATGAAGATAAAATCAAAAAAGGTGTTATCTCTAAATTAAAATTATTATTTGAAAACTGGTGATATATTAAAGGTAAACAAGCGACATGGTATCCAAGCAATAAACTTCCAGAATCTCCCATAAAATATCTAGCTGGCCTCCTATTAAAAAATAAAAATCCTATAAGAGAACCAAGTAATAAAGAATTAATTGAAATAAAATTGATATTATTATTTAAAATGCCAATAATTACTGAAGAAAAAGTAATTATAACCATAAACCCTGCTGCTAACCCATCCATGCCATCAATTAAATTCACCGCATTAAGGATACCAACAAACCAAATAAAAAAAACAATAATTAAAAAGATTGTTGAAAAATTTAATGTTATTTGAAAAAAAGAAATTGAAACTATTTCTCCTACAAATCTATTAATTATATTTGAGGCTACAAGTAATTGAACAAATAATTTAATTTTCCAATTTATTGGTTTATAATCATCTAAAATTCCAATTAAAAAAAGAAGTAGTAAACCTATAGAATACCATAATAAATGTATATTAAGTGAATAGAAAAATATTGATAGAAAAAAAGATGATCCTATTGCAATTCCACCAGTTCTTGGAATTGGAAAAGTATGAATTTTTCGATTTGATGGAAAATCTATTAACCAACTTTTTCCAAATTTTATAATAAAATAAGATATCCATAATGTTAAAGAAAAAGTCAGCATGAAATGAGAAAGTATAGTTATTAAATTGAAATTCATCATATTAAAATTTCATTTATATGACTAATAATTTTTTGTATAATTTTTTTTTCGTCAAAGCTTTTTTTCATTATTTTTCTACCGTTTATACCTAATTTTTTTTTATCATTATAAGATAAAGTAATAAATTCAATTGTTTTATGATATAAATCTTTAGAATCTCTAGGATTGCAAAGAAATCCATTCTTACCTTCAAAAACAATTTCTCTGCATCCAGTCACATTTGTTGATATAATAGGCCTTCCCATCGAGGCAGCTTCTAATAATGATTTTGGTAACCCCTCCCTATATGATGGCAAAACAATACAGGATGCTTTTTTTATAAAAGGTCTAACGTCATCTGAATTTCCAAGATATTCAATATATCCTTGATTTATAAAATATTCTAACTGGTTTTTAGTTATAGCAGTTCTATTTTTAACATTCAAATATCCTAATACTTGAAATTTTATATCATTTCTTGATTTTATAATTTTTTTTGCAACTTCAATAAATTCTAAAAAACCTTTATCTTTTATAATTCTTCCAATATATAAAAAAATTATATTTTTGGATTTAGGATAACTACTAAATTCAAATTTTTCTAGATTAATTCCAGTTCCAGGAATAATATCAATAGGTGTTGATTTAGAAATTAGATTGTATTTTTTGAATAAATCATAATCATCAAAATTTTGAAAAAATATATAATTAGAATATTTAAGAACTAATTTATATAAAAATTTTACAAAAAAAGTAACCCAGTTTCGAGTTATAAAAACAGTACCTAAACCCGTAATATTATTAATATATGGAATTGATAATTTTTTTGCTGCTAATGAACCAAAAATAACTGGCTTAATGGTATAATTCAATATAAGGTTAGGTTTAATTCTGTTATAAATTTTTTTTAAGTTAAAATATGATATATAATCTTTAAATGGGTTAAGACCTTTATTATCAAAATTAATTGAAATAAAATTACAGCCTATTTTTATTAATTTTAACGAATATTTGTCTTCAGGTGCAACAATATAAATTTCATTTTTCTCATTAATTAACTCTTCAATTAATCCCAAACGAAAATTAAATAAATACCAAGAAGTATTTGAAGTTATAAGAATTTTTTTTAATTTCATTTTTTATTAAAAGAACCCAATTTATATTTTGACAATTGAAGTTTATTTTTATTTAAAATAAAATTATAAAAAATAAAAAAAACAACAATAAAACCAAATCTATATCTAGATGCGGAACCAAAATTAAACACAACCATTCCATAAATTGACATAGATATAATCATCATCATTTTCAAATAATTTGCTTTGTTCTTAAGTGATTTAAAATTTAAAGGCTTAAAAACTACTATAATCATAATTAAAAAAATTATAATATTTTCAATGGACTGAATTAATTGAAGTGGATTTTCAGCTTCCCAAGGGAAAGGCATTAATAACATATAAAAAAACCCCCATATTCCTTGAATAACAAAATCAAACAAATTATTTATTGGAATATATCCCTCAAAATAAGAACCAGTATTCTCATAATACATATAATTTCTATAATTATTTATTACTTCAATAAAACCAAAACCAGATGGTATTGTAAATCTTGATAAAATCAAATTCTTTAAAAAAAATAAGACTATTAAACCTAAAAAAATCATACTTATTTTTTTATTTAAATTGCCTTTACTAAAAAGAAATAATAAACCAGTACACATATTAATAATCAAAAAATTTTGAGGCTTTAAAAAAATTAATGGTAATGTCCATAAAACTGAAGTAATTAATTTTTCTTTTATTAAAAATTGATAAATACTCATCAACATAAATATTAATATAAACATTTCTCGCAAAGCTACTGAAGAATACAATATCAAACTTGGATAAACCAAATAGAAAATTTCACTTTCATTCGTTAAAATATTTTTATTTTTTAAAATAAAATAAATCGATAAAAAAATTATAAAATTCATCATTGATAGTGATTGAACACTTTCAATAAATGGAATTGGAATAATCGAAAATAGAAAACTAGAAATACCAACTGAAGAAATTATACCATCTTTAGGCATTTGTAAAAATCTAATATTTTTTGCTCCATCAAGATATCTTAATTGATCTCCCATATAAGTAGGATCAAATAAAACATCATTTAATAGAAATATAACTATAACGTGAAAAAGAATAAGAGTAAGCTGAATTGGTTTAATTTTAAATGTTATTGATAAAATTAATACAAAAGTAAGAACAAAATATTCAAGATTTAAAAAGTCTAAAAAAATACTTATCATATTATTTTTTTAAAAAGTATGAGTTTAAAGAACCAATCAAGTAACCTGGAGCTTTAACAACATCAATTACTAGACCTAACATGCCAATTTTTATCCAATTAAAAGGAAATAAATCAGCATGACTTACTTGTCTTTTCAATGGATAATATATACCCCTAAACAAAATTGAAGATAATATTAATAAAATTAAATAAATTTTTGTTATATGTGGTACATACCAAATAGCATCCTCCATCCAATTTGCTATAATTTCATTCCAATTCATAACACCAAGAGTAATAAAAAACATAATAATTAACTTAATAGTTTTATCAAAGAGGCTAGCTTTTTTAACATTGATTAAAAGATTTGATATTTGAAAACCAACAAATATTGAAATAACTACTATTAAATAAATTTTTGTTATGTGAGGAATAAAAAAAGGATTTAAATCCCATCCACCAATTATATAATTCCATTTAGGTATTATTAGTGATGTTAAAATTATAAATAAACTTAAATACAAATCTTTTGTATTTTTTTGAATATCAATTTTTGCTGTATGAAAAGAATATTTTATATATTTTTTTATAACCTCTACAATATTTTTAGGAAAAGCAGAATATGTTATATAAGACTTTTTAGGAATAAAAAATTTTGTCTTTGATTTTTTAATCATATTTCTCCATTCTATATCATAACCAGCCCTTACATTTTCATTTAACCCTCCTGAATTAAGATAAATATCTTTTTTTATTATTGTACCTGGAAAAGTTTCATGAGGAATATTTCCATAACTAGCCGATAAAATTAACTTTTGAAATTTTGAATTTGATAAAAATTTTGTAAACCCAAAAATTAAATCAGAATTATACTTTTTGATAAGATTAAAATAATATTCTATCCAATTTTTCTCTGGAATTGTTTTAGAATCTAAAAAACCAAGCCATTTTCCTTTTGAAACTTTCACGCCAAAATTAGTGCTTTTTCCAGGATAAGATTTTTTTATATTATAATATCTAATAATCTTATTTATGTCAAAAGTATTGATAAGTTTTTGTAAAGTACTATTTTCACTTGAATCTACTACTATAATTTCTTTTGGCAGTATTGTTTGATTTGATAGAGATAATAATAAAATCTCCATATGTTCAAAATCATTTAATACAGGAATAATTATACTTAAGTTTTTATTAATTCTATCTAGTTTTTCTTTATCCATGTTTGATACCAACTTTGAAACATTAAAACATTCCAAAGTTCCATTCCATAATTAAACTTTTTAGATTGATGTAAATCCCAAATCTTATTAATTTCTTCAAAATTTAAAAAATCGTGATTATTCAATTTTGAATCCGAAATTAACGCTTTTCCCCATTCATTTAAAGGGCCACGAATCCAATCATTTATTGGAACACCAAAACCAATTTTAGGTCCATTCAAAATATTCTTTGGAAGATATTTATTTAAAATTTTTCTTAAAATATATTTTCCTTGATTGTTCTTAAATAATAAACTTCTTGGTAATTTGGTTGAAAATTCAATTAAATCAGGAGATAAAAATGGAACCCGCGTTTCAAGACTTGAATTCATTGAAGCTCTATCAATTTTAACTAAAATATCATCTGGGTGATAGTTCATTAAATCTAAATATTGCATAGCTACAACATTATCTTTAAAAGAATTCCAATCAAATTTTTTTGTATTATATTGAGTTTTATTTAAAGAAAATTTATTTATATCCGTAATTACTGAAATTAACTCATAATACATATTTTCTATATCCGAATGATTTAAAATTTGTCCTATTTTATAAAATTTATTTGAAATTTGATTTCTACTAAAATCTTTAGAAAAAAACTCAATAAATTTTTCAACACTTACGACAAAATTTATTGGAATTGATTTAATAGATTTAGACATAAATTTTCTTAGTTGAAATGGAAAAAAATTTAATTTTGATAAATACTTTTGAGTAAAAATATATCTATTATATCCACCAAATAATTCATCTCCACCATCTCCAGACAAACTAACACTCACACTGTTTTTAGCAAGAGATGTTACTAAATTAGTTGGTATTTGAGACGAATCTGCAAACGGCTCATCATATATATAACTCAAATTTGGAACAATATCTAAAGCATCTTTTTGAGAACAATATAATTCATTATGATTAGTACCCAAATATTTTGCAATTTTTTTTGCTTTTGGAGCTTCATTAAATTTTTGATCATCAAAACCTATTGTAAATGTATTTATTGGTTTATTACTGATTTGTTGCATCATAGAAACAATAATAGAAGAATCAATACCTCCAGACAAAAATGCTCCTATTGGAACATCAGATATCATTCTAGATTTTATATTTTTCAGAAGCAACCTTTCTAAATCATTAATAGCTTGATTCTCATCTCCACAAAATAAATTTTCTGTTCCGGATTTTGTTATATCAAATAGGCTCCAATATGGTTTTGATTCAACAAGTTTATAAGATGATTTTTTTATATTAATGTAATGTCCAGGACGAAGTTTATAAATTCCTTCAAAAATAGACATTGGTGAAGGCACATAACTATATTTTAAAAACAAATTAACCGCATCTTTATTTATTTTTGGTTTAAAATAGGGGTTCGAAATTATAGATTTTAACTCGGAACCAAAAAAAAGTTTTTCATTTTGAAAGCCATAATATAAAGGTTTCTCACCAATTTTATCTCTTGAAAGCCATAATTCATTTTTTTTTCTATCCCATATTCCAAAAGCAAACATACCATCAAATTTTTTTAAAGAATTAATTATACCCCATTTTTCAATGGCTGATAAAATTACTTCAGTATTATATTTACTTTTAAAGATATACCCAGTTTCTTTAAGATCTTTTTTTAATTTTTTGTAATTATAAATTTCTCCATTAAATGATATAACATATCTACCATTATTTGATATCATTGGTTGATGACCAGACTTAGATAAATCAATAATTGAAAGCCTTTTATGTCCTAATGCAACTCCATTATCTGAATCAATCCAAACACCCTTATCATCTGGACCTCTATGATGCAAAGAATTAGACATTTTATTTATTATATTATTTAATTCTTTAGAATTATTTTTATTATCAAACGTACAAAAACCAGTTATTCCACACATAATTATTTATTTAATAAACTATTAAAGATTTTAACTAAACTTTTAGAATGAGTTGTAATTGAGTATTTTTCATTAACTTTTTTCAATCCTTCTTGACCCATTTTAGATCTCAAATTAGGTTCATTTTTTAATTTTCTCAAAAACATCAACCATTCATCAATATTTTTGGCAAGAAATCCATTTTTACCATGTTCAACTATTTCTTTATTAATTCCAACTGGTGATGCAATAACTGGAATACCACAAGACATGTACTGAATTAACTTTAATCCACACTTTCCTCTCTCCCAAGGACTATCTGGTAACGGCATTATTCCAACATCAAAATTTGAGATTTCTTCTATTTCATTTTTTTCTTTCCAAGAAACAATTTTAACTGGAAAATTATTTAAAAAATTTTTATTTGCACCAATAGCTTTGAAAATAACTTTATTTTCTAAACAAATCTTAATTAGCACATCACTTATTTCATTAATATGTTTAGAAGTAGATGCAGAACCTATCCATCCAATAGTAAAAGATTTTGTTTGAGTTTTGCGTTTAATATTTTTATTTTGAATTTCTATTGAGGTAGGAATAATTTCTACTTTTTTGACTCCAGAAAGCTTTGCATAATTTGCGATATATTTATTTCCAGCAATTACTAAAGTTGACTTATTCATAACTCTTTTTATTTTATTAGATAATAAATATCTTGTAAGAAAATTTGAGTGTTTATCATATCTATGAAAAACTGCATCATCATAATCAGTTATAATAGGAACTTTAATATTTAAAAATAAGTTTTCAATAAAAGAAGGTGTCCATGGTAATAACTCTTTTTCAATCCATAATGCATCAATATTTTGTAAAATACAAAGCTTTCTTATTCTTTTAAAATAAGAAACTAATAGATTTTTCTTCAACTTATTTTCATTGTTCGATAAAATACTTTTTGTGTATAAGTCATTAAAAAAGGGAGTTACTAAAATTTTAAATCCATTTTTTTCTAAATAGGGAATATATTGATAAAATCTATATCTACTGCTTGGACCAATAGAACCATACCTAGTTAGAGCTAATATATTTTTCATTTAAGTAAAGCATTATAAATTTTTAAATAGCTCAAAACACCTTTTTCTAAAGAAAAGAGGTTTTTTGAAACATTATGGCATCTATTCTGAAGATTGGGATCATTTATTAAATTTTCAATTAAATCTACTGATTTTTTAATATTTAGTTCATGAAAATCTTTTATAATTATACCCGTTTTACTATTTGTTAAAATTTCCGAATGATCTCCCACACCATCATTTGTAATTATTGGAATTCCTGAAGCTAAAAATTCTCCTAACTTCGTTGCACATGAAGCTTTTTTAGAAAACGTGGGTTTAATAAAAAAAACCCCTATATCTATTTTATTCATCTCTTTTTGAATATTTGCAAATTTAGATTCGCCAATATAAATATCTTCATTATTAAAATTATATTTATTTATCATAGTTTTTATATAATCATGATCATTAATATTTAATATTCTTAGTTTACTATTGGGTTGTTTTTTTTTTAAATATTTAAATACTTTTAAAACAGGATCAAATAGATACCATCCTCTTACTGTTCCAATATATCCTAAGGTTATTGATGGTTTTTTTAAAATCGACTGTTTATTAAACTTTTTTAAATCTGTACACGTTCTAATTACATAAATCAAAGATTTTTTATTTCTTAAAATATTCATTTTTTCTAATTCTTTTTTTCCAGATTCAGATAAAGAAATAATTATATTTGAATTTTTAAGTAATAATATTTCTATTTTCTTACCAATTCTGTAAGAAAGTGATTTTTTTTTCCATAATCCCGAATCTACTTTTTCATCAAACCAAAAACCTCTCATGTCAAATATTGATTTAATTTTAAAAAACTTTTTTAAAATTTCTGAAATAATTGCAGGAGGGTAACTTCTTGAATAAATTAATTTTATTTTATATCTAAAAACTAAATAAAAAGACAGAAAAAAACATTTTAAAATATTTAATATACTTGATAGGAAAAAAAGCTTTTGACTATAATTAATTTTATACCATTTGATATGTGAACTTTCACAAATTGATAAAATTTCATTAAAATTTTTCTTTGAAGAAATATCTTTTTTTTTTTCAAAAGAAATTAAATAAAAATTAAAATTTGAAGATAAATGTTTTAAGTAAGATAGAACTTGAGATTGACCCAAGGGTTCTAAAATACCATCCCAAGAAATATATAATATAGATTTTTTCAATTATTTATATTTTATAACGTCTGATAGATTATCTTGATGCTTTCTCATTGTGTTTTTAATTAATTGAAAATTATTTTTTGTCCATTCAATTGTTTTTGTTAAGCCTTCAGTAATTTCTATTTTAGATAAAAATTTTATATCTTTTTTTGACTTGGAAGTTGATCCAAATCTTTTTCCCGACCTATCCCAATCTCTTGGTTTTTTTAATTCTATTGCAGTTGGATTGCCGGTTATATTATTTATACTTTCTGCAAGTTCTAAAATAGATGTTTCTTTTCCAGAAGCAAGATTATATGCTTCGCCAGGATTACCTAATAAAGCACATTGAATTAAACCTCTAATAATATCTTCAACAAAAATGAAATCTCTTGATCCTATTCCACCATTATCAAGAGGTAAAGCTTCTTTATTTAATGATTTCCAAATAAATGTTGGAGTAACATTTCTCCATACAGTATGTGGAGTTCCTCTCCATTCTCCAGCTCCAAGAATTTCTCTCGGACCATAAACATTTTGAAATCTTGCTTTTACAAATGGCATTCCATCTTTATGAAAAAAATAATTACCATACATTTCTCCAATGAGTTTAGATATTGAATAAGGGCTATCATGAAATAATGATACATTAGCATCCTCTTCAGTTGCACTTGGAACATCAAATGTTTTTTCTGCAACTGCACAACCTGCTGCTGCATAAACAACTTTTTTTAATGAATCAAAATTTGCTATACTGTTAAAAAGTTTTAAACTAGTTAATGTATTATTTTCATGATCGTCAAAAATATTTTTAATTGATGATTGATTTCCATGATAACATGATAAATGAAAAACATACTCAATGTCTTTTGGTAATGATTTTATAATGTTATCATCTGAAATAGAACCTTTTATAAAATTAATTTTTTTACTTTTAGGTATATTTATTAATTCAGAGGATAATAAATTGTCAATAATATAAAGTATTTGGGGTTCAAAATTATCTATAATATAATGAGCCAAATTACTTCCAACAAAACCAGCTCCACCAACAATTAATATTTTTTTTCCATTTAAAGTCATTATATTTATTCCTTAGTTTTAAAAAATAATAAATATTCATCTGAAATTTTAGAAATTAAAAAGTCCTGCGACCTTTGTATAAGTTTTTTTTTATCATGCTTTTTATTTAATTGTTCAATAATTCCTTCTTTCAAATCATTTACATTATTCAATTTAACAAGTTTACCATATTTTCCATTTTCTAAAATTTCATTTGGACCACAAAAACAATTAGTACTTACAATTGGCAAACCACATTCTAACGCCTCAACTAAAACATTACCAAACCCTTCATAATTTGAAGATAAAATAAATAAATCTGCAGAATTATACCATGGATATGGGTTATTCTTATGACCAATCAAGAAAATTCTTTTAGATAATTTTAAATTATTTATAAGATGTTCTAATTCTTTCCTATAAGGACCATCTCCTATAATAATCAATTGTGAATTTAAATTTTTGGGCAATTTTGAAAATGCATTAATTAATAATTTATGATTTTTTTGAACTTTTAAGTTTCCAACACTCAAAAGTTTAGTACTGTATTTAGGATTCCATAAATTTTCTTTAAAGTTAAATAATTGTTTTATTTTATTATTTCCAATAGCTACTGGGTTATATATAACTTTAATTTTATTC
>Ga0114999_10008742_pt1 | contig 11239 bp, 10 predicted proteins | sample ArcticOcean_MG_C_3_FD_89820 | JGI IMG/M metagenome (GOLD analysis project Ga0114999, IMG submission 89820) | Marine microbial communities from western Arctic Ocean - ArcticOcean_MG_CB8_126 | ecosystem: Environmental > Aquatic > Marine > Oceanic | place: Arctic Ocean: Canada Basin | collected...
GCGATACCGTTCGATCACCGGCAGCAGCACATTCCGCCAGTATTTCGCGCTGGCCTTGTTGCCGCGCCGCAGCATGGCGTTTTCCAAGTCGCCATGCTGGTTGAACAGAAACAGCGGATGGTAGCGCCCACGATCTTCGGCGCTCATTTGGTGAACGCTGGGCACCACGGGTGATGCCTCAAGTGCTGATGCAACTGATGCGTCACGAGAGCATCGAGACAACACTCAAGTTTTATGTCGGCAGGAACGCCGAAACGACCGCTGCAGCGCTTTATGCGGCGGTTTCAGGTAACATTCCAGGTAACACACTGAGTTTTCCGGCGGATGCGAAGGCGCATGAAAAAACCGAAAGCCCTATCAATGAAAGGCTTTCGGTTGATACCCCCAACGGGATTTGAACCCGTGTCTCGGGAATGAGAATCCCGTGTCCTGGGCCGAGCTAGACGATGGGGGCCGTTTGTCAGGACGAGTATCGTATTCTGGTATGACCAGATGTGTCAAGCAATGCCGCCAACGAACGTGATGAACGGAATCTGCATATGGTCCTGCTGGTTGAGAATACGCAATCGATGTGGGACGAGAACGCCGCCGTCGTCGTCGGGTACCTGCTACGCGGGCTGACCGCGCTGGGGGCTTTTGCCGCATTTTGGGTGGCGGGAGTCTTCCTGCGCAGCATGATCGTCCGTGTCGGTAAGACGCGGAAGTTTGACCGTTATCTTGCCAAGCTGTTTGGCAAGACGGTTTGGTTAACGTTGATGGTCGTCGGCGGAATCACGGCGCTGGGAACGGCCGGTGTCGATGTGACGGCGCTCGTTACGGGATTGGGGGTGACTGGTTTCGCCCTCGGCTTTGCGATGAAAGACATCGTCTCGAACGTCGTCTCGGGGATTCTGATCATAATGTACAAGCCCTTCCGCCACGGCGACCGTGTCAAGGTCTCGTCGTTCTCGGGGATCGTGTCGAATATCGATCTGCGTTACACAACGCTCGATTCCGAGGGCGCGAAAATATTCGTGCCGAATTCGCTGTTGTTTACTAACGCGATTTCCGTCGATCACCCCTCGGCGAACGATGCGACCGAAGTCGTGGCCGAGCCGGACGGATTGTAAGGGTTGCGTGTGACTCGCGCGCAAGGGAGCCTTCGAACCGCATGAATGCGGTCACTACGAACCTGTGCCGCTTCTATCGCGTTTTGTATTTTCGCGGATTGCCATCCGCGCCAAATTGTACGGTGTAGCTTGCGCCGTCGGCGGCGATTGACGCCTTGACGTAGACGCCCTTGCAATCGGATGTGGGTTCGCTGTTTGCGATGTAGGCGGCAGCCGTTTGTTCGTCGGCGCCCAATTTGACGTTTCGGTGCAGCTGGTAAAGCGCCTGCAGTGACTTCACTTGCCGCAGAGTTTTAATGACGTCGGGATGGCCGCCTTTGGTCGGGCCGTTACACATGACGGCGACGCGGGGGTCGATGGCCCGCACCAGCGCCGGATTGTTGCTCGACGGCAGACCGTGGTGCGTCACCATATACATATCAACCTGACCGATGGGATTGTTGGGGGTCATCAGTTTGGCTTCAATGTTCCAGGTGAGATCGCCGCAACACAGGAAGCGGAACTTACCGAAGCTGAGTAGAAAGCTGACGCTGGCCGCGTTGTCGCTGGCGTCGCGTTTTTTCGGAACGTGCAGTTTCGCGAACGGGTTGGGCGGGCCGTCGTTGGCGATGACGTTGCGGCTGGCTGTGACAATTTTGATTCCCAACGGCGTCTTGCCGCTTTTCAATGGCAGCATGTCGCCCGGTTCGAGCTTCTTCGATTTGTTCTCCGACGCGCGGCGATAATCGGCAATGCGATCGACGAATTTGGCATCTTCTTTGAGTGCATCGGGAATGCCACGATCCCAGAAGTTGACAACGCCGATCTTCGCAGCCAATGCCGCATGGTTGCCGTAATGATCAAGGTGCCAATGCGTGACGGCGACATTGTCGAGTTGTTTGAGACCGGCGGTTTCGGTCAGCACCTTGAGTATGCGGTCGCGATCGCGGCCGTTGTTGTCGGGGTAACCGGAGTCGATGAGCAACGATTCCCCTGCCGGCGTTACGAACAACGTGGCTGCTCCCCCTTCGACGTCGATGAAATAGATGTCTAATCGACCGTTGCTTTCATCGGCATACAGCGACGGCGAGCCAACACCGGTGACGACAATCGCGGCGAGAAGTAATGACAATCGGAAGAAAGAACGCAGCATTGCAGGCACCTCAACAGTTGCATTGGATGGTTGACAACGTAGAAACGTCTCGTTCCATGCTACCGCCGAACGCTGGTGAACGCACGCAATCGGCACAAACAACTTCACTTGCGCAAAAGCTCCGGCTTGCGGACACACCAACACGACGCTCTGCTTCGCACGTCCAGGAAGCAAACACGGGAAGCGACGGGCTGCGACTTGTTGAGTCGCAGCTAGGGGGAATCTGTTGCCTGTTCGTCGGTCGCGCTGTCGACTTGAGAGTCATCTGCCTCGGTCTTCGTGTTGTCGGCCGATACCTCTCCTGGCGGCTTTGTCGTCCCTTTGATCACCGTTAGCTTGACGGGTGTTTCCTTGGCGGGCGGCTTCTCCGTCTCATTGGCAGTTGCATCCCCTTCTTCCGATGAGGTAAATTTTTGCTTCGAGAGTTCTTTGAGTTCGGAGTTGAAGATCTTGACGAGGGCATGCAGGCAGGATGCGATCACCGGGCCGATGAAGACGCCGCCGAGGCCCATCAATTTCAAACCACCCAACACGCTGATAAATGCCAGCAGTGGATGCAGCCGGGCGTCGCTTTGCAACACGTAAGTGCGGATAACGTTGTCCATGGTGCCAATGACGACCGAGCCAAACAACGCCAGCATGATGCCCGTACCCCAGTAACCGTTGAACATGCACCACACCGCGCACGGACACCAAAGCAACCACGTTCCAGCCACTGGAACCAGCGAGCAGAATGTGGCGATCATTCCGATGATAAAAAAGTGCTGCAGCAGATCGGAATCGATTCGCAATCCGACCAGGTAAATCGCCACCGAAGTTGCCAGCCCTTGTGCAATGGCCGCACAAAATGTCGCCAGCACAACGGCCCTTACGACTTCTTCGAACCGCTGCCTGAGCTCTCTCTGATATTCGACATGGACGGGAATCAAGCCCTCTGCAGCCGTCAACAGCGCAGGGCCGTCGGCCAGAAAATAGTAAAGGGCGATCACAAACATCACCATTCCAATCAACAATGACACCAAAGCTCCCAGCACATCGAGCGTCTTGTTCAGAGTTGTGCTGGCCACACCCATCGAGCGACCTGCCAATGCCTTCAGAAGCTTTTGAAAGTCTTGTCGAACTTCTTGAGTGTCGGTATCGGGCGGGAGATAGGGGCGAATGCGGGCGATCACCTCGCTTTCCAATTGCGAACCGGCCGTTTTCCAATTCGTATCGCTCAACTTCTCGACCGACAGAGTGTAGAGCTGCAGCGAGGCGATCAAGGTTCCAACAAGCAGCGGCATCAGCAACACAAACAGCACCACGGCCGTCGTTAGTCCAGCCGCAACGCGGACGCGATTCTTCGTCCGCCGAACAAAATGCCGAAACACCGGTTGGCAGAGAATGGCGATGACACCCGCCAGAAACAGCGGTAGCAGAAACGGCGCAATAACGTGAAAGAACGTAATGCCCAAAAAGACCATGATTACGGTCAATAGCGTCAGCGAAACAATGCGTGCCATTTGTGACATGATGGTGAGTCTCTTTTGGGAGTAGCTCAGTTGGAATATTTTGCGGCGTGAATTGCTCGCCGGTTCGATGCGACCGACGCACTGTGATCGGACGTTGACTGGCTCCAGCGCAGATTGCAAGTCGGAATTGGAAACAAAACACTGAGGTTGCCAATTCCTCTCCCGACCCATTCAGTCGAGTGTTTTTCGATGGGCTATATGTTACCCTACTTGTAACGTTTGGCACTTCTTCAAACAGTCGATACTGTTCAATCTACCAAGAAACAACTGCACGGCATTGGCGCGTGAAGACGTGGCGAATCTGGCTCGGTTCTCGCCGAGAATTCGCGACAAAATCAGGCGGCAAACAAACGACGACCCTGCAGGATGCTTGCCGACGTTTGTTGTTGATCACGCGATAACCGTGCAAACCCAAGGAGGCGACCGATGCATAAACGCTATGTGATTACACTCACCGCGTCGAATCGCGTCGGTATATTGGCGGCGGTTGCGACGGCCTTGGCCGAACTGGGCGGCGAATTGCGGGAAGTTAAGCAAACGATACTCGATTGCTACTTCACGATGATTCTCTCGGCCGATTTTCCCGAACATCGCGATGCCGATGTCATCGTCGATCACCTGAGTGGCATGTGCGAACGGTTCGACATCAAGATCACTCTGAACGAGCCGGATCAACTGGACGAGTTAACTGCCTCGGATGCTGAAACGACGCGTTTTCGCCTCTCGCTGACTGGTCGGGATCAGCCCGGTTTGTTGGGGCAGATTGCCGCGCGAATCGCGCGTGACGAAATCGATATTGTCGAGATGCACGCCGGACGAACCGATGAGTGCAGTTCGTTCGAGATCAAAATGCAACTCGAATTGCCCGTGGCAACGGATGTCTCGACATTGACCGCCGACCTGGAAGAAATCGGCCGCGAAGCGGGACTGTTGGCCTGGCTCGAAGAGTTGCCATCGTTCGAAACATCACTGGAAACGCCGACACACCTGAAACGCTGACCCGCCGACGCCAATGGCGGCGGCGTCAAGTTCATTCCGTTGCTGACAACTCGTCGGTGGCCAAACAGCGACCGATTTGCCGGGCGGCTTGCCGAAGTCGCTGGACGTTTTCAACAATCGCCAGCCGCACCCAGCCTTCGCCCTCTTCGCCGAATCCGCGGCCGGGACTAACCACCACGCCTCCCTCGTCGAGCAGCTTCATCGCGAAGTCGATCGACCCCATTTCACTCCACGGCTCTGGAATCTTCGCCCACACAAACATGCCGGCGCGGGGGATTTCCAGTTCCCATCCCAATCGTTTCAGACTGTCACACAGCGCATCGCGGCGCAGTTGATATTCCGCAGCAATGCTTTCGACGGCGGCGTCGGCGTGACGCATGGCGACAATCGCCGCGATTTGCACCGGCTGGAAAATCCCGTAATCGTAGTAGCCCTTGATCGTGGCCAGCGCGCGAACCATTTCGGCGTTGCCGCTGCAAAAGCCGATTCGCCAGCCCGCCATGCTGTAGCCCTTGCTCATGGTGGTGAACTCGACACCAACATCGAGTGCACCCGGCGCTTCGAGAAAACTAGGGGCCTTGTATCCGTCGAAGCAGATGTCGGCGTAGGCGAAATCGCTCATCACCAGAAAGTCGTGCTTCTTCGCCAACCGCACCAATTCAATGTAGAAATCGAGTTCGACAACCGTTGCCGTCGGGTTGTGCGGAAAGTTGACAACGACGACTTTCGGCTTGGGGTACAAGTGCTCGCAGGTGTAGGCGATGTTGTTCAGAAATTGATCGGGCTGCCGACAATCGATTGCAATCACATTGCCCGCCGCCAGCATGACGGCATACACGTGAATGGGAAACGACGGCGCGGGGACGACGGCCGAATCGCCCGGTCCCATCAACGCCAGACACATGTGGCTGAATCCCTCTTTCGAGCCGATACAGGCGATGACTTCGCCATCGGGTTCCAGCCGCACACCGTACCGTTTCCAGTACCGCTTTGCCACTTCTCGGCGCAGGTTCGCAATGCCCGAGGAGACCGAGTACCGGTGATTCTTCGGGTCTTTGATCGCTTCGCCCAGCTTTTCGCAGATCAACGGGTCGGGTGCGTCGGTGGGGTTGCCCATGCCAAGGTCAATCACATCGACGCCGGCCACCCGCTTCTCGTATTTGAGCTTGTTGATTTTGCCGAACAGATACGGCGGCAGCCGCTTCACCCGATCAGAAACCGGGATCGTGAATGGCGCGTCTTCAAATGGGACTTCAGATTCGCTTCGCATTTCGCGATTCTAACAAACAGCCGGCTTCATGTCGCCTTGCGGGCGTCGATAACTGCGGTCTGGAAACCCTCGATGGCATTTTCGATCAACTGGATCGTGCCGGCTTCGGCTGCGATCCGCACTCCCGTGCGGTTCATCGGTTTGCGGGTTTCACGAATGCTGTTGCCGACGATGCGAATGTCTTTCGTCTGCCCCTGGATATCGATGCCGATGCCCGATTCGCCGCCGCTGTTGACGATCCGGTTGTTGTCAATGACGTTGCGGTTGGCCCAAAAATCGCGGCCGCGGCCATCGTTGCGGAACAGCACACCCACCTTGCCGCTGTTGGTGACGTCGTTGTCGCGCATCACGTTGTCGGTGTCACGATGGCCGATGGAGATGCCGTAATTGCGGTTGGCGTCGATCTTGTTCTTCTCGGCCAATCCGTACCGCACGCCCCAGCACCAGAAGATACCGATGCCGTTTCGCTCCAGCCGGTTGCCCAGCAGCCGTGGCCGCTGCGAACCAGAACCGGGATGCACGCCGAGGTCGGCGTTGTCGTGGCTGTGACAATTCTCGACGACGACATCGTGGCAAATTTGAAAGCTGACGCCGTCGCCGTTGTAATTGCGGGTTGTCACGCCGCGAATGGTGTAGCGGTTACAGTCTTGCAGGAAGATGCAGCCGCCGTAGTTGCCGTTGAGGTTTTCGTTGTTCTTGCGGTTGCCATCGAGCGTAATGTTCTCGATGAACACGTCGGCCGTCCGCTCGCTGGTCAACAATGGAAACAGTGAAGAACAAGTCGGCTTGCCCGACAGCCAGAGATTCTTACGCAGCCCGTCACTCAGTTTGAAGCGATTACCCGATCCCGCGACGAGCATTCGCTTGATAACTATCTGGCTGTCATCATTTGCATTCTTTGCCTTCAGCAGCACGCCGTCGCCCACACGGAATCCGTGCTTTCCTTTCAGTGTAATCTCGCGGTCATACCAGTCCGAGTCGTCACCCAACGGCACGCTCTCCGAAGCGATCTTCGTCAGAATGCTGTCATCACCACTGCCCAACAATCGAATGCCCGACGGCAGATGCACGGCATTGCGAAATTGGAAAGTCCCCGGCAACACCTGCACCGTTCCGCCACCCAACCGGGCAACATAATCGACGGCCGCCTGCACAACTTTATCATCGCTGCCAACAAGATCACCCCGCTTGGGGCCGACGGTAATCGTTAGTTTCTCATCCCAATCGGGCTCGCGAACATTGTCGCCATCGATAGCTCGCGGCCCGGAATCCGTCGGGCGAGTGTCGGCGGCGAATAATCGACTGGGCAAACGAGCCGCCAGTAAAGCGGACGATGCGGCGAGGAAGTGGCGACGGGAAAGGCACTGCATGGTCGGTCTCCGATTGCACTGAAAGAGCGTGTGAGCAATTGAATATCCATTGATCCTGCACCGGGGCTTCGTAAAGACTGCAGCCCCGGCCACTCGAACTGATCAAAGCCTTGATACGATTACTATATCACGTCCGCCCCCAGATGCAGACGTATTCCGAATTCCCTTTGATCGGTCCATCTTGCAGGTCCGCTTCCAAGCGCTGTAAGCCTTCGCCAAATTCCACATCTGAAATCAACAACAACGAAGAATATGCCTTCTGCCGATAGGCTATCGCATCGGTGAACGCAATCGGCGTGCTGATGTTGTGTGTCTCTGTGTTGGTGAAGCCGGCTTGCTTCATCGCATCGAGCAGCGTTTCGACCGTTTGGTAGCGGCCGAGTTCCGGTTCGATGGTTGCAGGCCAGTAGTGGGAGAGTGGTTTGCGGTTGCGGATCATTTCGGTTGATTCGGTCACGGTGCAGAGTGTGCCGCCGGCTTTCAGGACGCGCTTTGCTTCGCGGAAGTAGGCTGCAACGTCGGTCATGTGGTGGACCACGTTGACCGTGAAGACGAAATCGAAAAACTCGTCGGCAAGCGGAATCGCCTCGGCCGTGCCGGCGACCAACTGCAAACCGTCCATCATCGGAGCATGGCGGCGCATGCCGGCCGATGGTTCGACACCCCAACCGTGACAGCCGCTGGCATCGAGCAGTGCGGCAATGTGATCGGCGGTACCGCAGCCGACTTCGAGAACTTTCGATTCCACGTCGAGAGTGACGTGGGCTGTTAGTTTATCGACAACACCACTGTTGGCGCTACGACCGCTGGCGTACGCGCTGGACATGGCGTCGTAGTCAACCGGCATCTGCTGTATTCCTGTCGTTGAAACTTGCAAAGTTTCGAACCCCGGTCGGCGGACGCGAAACCGCAAACGGGGGGTGGCGTCGGTATTCAGGCAGTTTCGTCGGCGGTGAAGTGCTTTGGATCGACTGGCCGAATCATCAAGTTGCAGACCAACGCGACGGCGAGCAGGGCCGCCATGAGATACATGGTTGTGTTGTACAGCGTGGGCGTTGGGTTTTGCGTGCTGGCGGGGGCGATTTCCATCAGCTGCGAGATGGTGACAGTCTTGGCCTCGACCAATTCCTTGAGATCGCGAATCGGAGAACCGAACTTGTTGGCGAATTCGGCCGGATCGATTTTCTCGACAAGTTGCTTGATGGCTTGCAGACGAGTTCGCTCGCGCAGCGACGTGATGGCAAGCGGGCCAAGTACGCCGGCCGTACTCCAGGCGGTGAGCAGACGGCCGTGAATACCGCCGACGTTTTTCGCGCCGAACAAGTCGGCCAGATAGGCCGGGATGGTGGCGAAACCGCCACCGTACATTGTGAAGATGATCATGGTCGCTGCGTAGAAGTAGACCAGCCAGATCATCGCCGGCGACACACTGACCTGAAACGCTGTCAGTGGAATCGAAACGTAAAGCGCAATTCCCAATACGAAGAAGATGGTGTACGTCATCTTGCGGCCGATGTAATCGGAGACGCTGGCCCAGAAGAAGCGGCCCCCCATGTTGAACACACTGATCATCAGCACGTACGTGGTGGCGAAGGCTTCGTCGGCGATTTCCGGCAGCGTGCTGCCAAATATCTCCGACATCATCGTCTTCGCAACTCCAAGTACACCGATGCCGGCCGTCACATTGAAGCAGAGGACGATCCAAACGAGATAGAACTGCGGCGTTTTCAGTGCTTCGTCTGCACCAATCTGGTGCGTCGTGATCATCTCTTTGGCCGCTTCGTCTTCGCTGGGCGGAGTCCAACCGACAGGCAACCAACCCTCTGCCGGTAAACGGTAGGAGAACGCGGCGGCGATCATTACGACAAAGTAGATCAGTCCCAACACGACGAATGTCTCGGCCACACCCATGTGCCCGGTTCCAACCTCGTACACGCCTTCTGCGGAGCCGACGAGCATCTGTTTGACTTCGGTGCTGCCGACGACGACGACTTCACGCAGTTCGCCGGCGACTTCCGTGAAACGTTTGCCTGCTTTGGTAACGAGCGTTACCTCTTCGACCGAACCGATTCGCACGGGGGCTTCGGAAAAACTGCGAATGAGCCATCGCATTAAAGGCGCGCCAAAAAATGCGCCGCCGCCGAAACCCATGATCGCCATGCCGGCGGCCATGCCGCGACGGTCGGGAAACCACTTAACAAGCGTGCTGACGGGCGAGACGTAACCCAGCCCCAACCCACAGCCACCAATCACGCCATAGCCGAGATACAACAGCCAGAGTTGGTGCAGGTGGATTCCAAGTGCGCCGACCATAAACCCGCCGCCCCAACAACAGGCGGCCACCGTGCCGACCATTCGCGGGCCGACCTTTTCCATCCATTTACCACCGAAAGCGGCCGACAACCCGAGAAAGACGATGGCCAACGTGTAGGTGAGATTGGTCTGTCCCAAGGTCCATTCGCCGGCTGCGCTGGCAACGACGCCTCGCATTCTGACGAGGGCCGGATCGAACATGCTCCAGGCGTAAACCGAGCCGATACAGAGGTGAATCGCGACCGACGCCGGGGGGACAAGCCAGCGGTTAAAGCCGGGCGGGGCGATGATGCGATCTCTGGCAAGCAGGCCGGGCATAGATGCGATTGCCTTTCTGCGGCTGTGTGGGATGGACCAAACACTGGTCGCAGAATACTCGAGATGGCGCCCGGCGTCGAGGGGGCGCGAAACCGCAAGCGATCGCAGTGAGTGCGTTTTAGCCTGCTTCGTTGCTGCTGGTTTCGGGTTGATCCGAATCTGGCGAGCGCTCGTCGTATTCGTCGGTCAATGTCGAAGGGCAGACTTCCTGCTGTTCGCATTGCATGCAGACGACGTGAATCAAATCGGAACTGCTCAGGCGAAGTTGCTGTGTTTCGCACAATTGGTACAACTCGCGCAAATGCGTGCAAACCATGTTTCATCTCCCGGTAGGGTTGCCGTCGTTCGTCCGACGTTCAGGGCGTCGGCTTGGGATTCAACAGAGTCACTGATTTGGCGAGTGAGTTCGCTCCGACGGAACCGGTGCCTCGACCGGCGCGTCTTGCGGGTCTGGCTCGGTCGGCGGGATGCCGTTGCCACCATTACCGGGCATCATTCCGGGCAACATTCCCATCAGTTGCGGCCCCGATTGTTTGACCGCCGCAATGGTCTCTTCTGAAATCGTCGCCCTGGTGTTGACCGTTGCTGAATCGAGCGAAGTCTTCAAGCTTGCCAACACCGGTTCAAGAATCTGGTCGAAGCCGAACATTGCAGCGACAGAATCTTTCAGGCCGGCGCGACCTTCGACGATTAAGCCATCGAGCAGTTGTTTGATTTGGCCGGCGGCTTTGTCGTCGGTGCAGTTGGCCTGCAGTTGCAGTTCGATGCCGCTGCCCACGTTGACGCCGATACCGATCGCCTGCAGATTTTTCGCGGCCACAAGCGCCATCTCTCCCGCCGGGTCATCGGGTCCGCCACCGACTGGCAAGGCACTGGTCAAGGCCGACTTGTCTTTGGGGACAAACACGATCAGCAGTTGCTGATCGGGATCGACAAAATCGAGTTCGGCACGGCGCGTCTGTTTCCCTGCGGTCGTTATGGCAGCCTTCACTTGTTCTTCCGAGCCGAGAACGATCAACTTCGGCTCGGCGAGAAACACGGCGAGCGGCTGGTTGTCTTTCAGGTCGGGGGCGTCAGCCGGCGGCTGGAAGAGGTAGTCCCGCATTCCCCAGATGACTTCCTTAGCTTTGGCACAAGATTTGCGCAGTGCCCCTGCAAAACAAGGGTATTCTGCCAATTCATGCCATGCGAACCAGGGAACCCGATGGGTGATGCTA
>Ga0114999_10008743_pt1 | contig 11239 bp, 6 predicted proteins | sample ArcticOcean_MG_C_3_FD_89820 | JGI IMG/M metagenome (GOLD analysis project Ga0114999, IMG submission 89820) | Marine microbial communities from western Arctic Ocean - ArcticOcean_MG_CB8_126 | ecosystem: Environmental > Aquatic > Marine > Oceanic | place: Arctic Ocean: Canada Basin | collected...
CACCTGAATCTCATCAGTGGCAACCACCTCTGCTTTGAGCTTTAACTCTTCCTTGAGAATGGCGCCCACAATCCCGCCAATATCCGTGTCGAACACCAACACCACGGGATCATCAGCACGCGTGCTCATACCCTGCGCTATGCCTTCAGCAAGAGCGTGCAGGCTGTTGTAGCTGACCGCACCAGGCCAACGGAAGAACAACGCAATTGGCCGGGGTATTTCAATGTCCAGAAGGTCAGCGCGCGCCAGGGCATCATGGATGGCCTGTGCCACAGACGCGGCGGTGTGCTCCTCGCCTTCCAGATGCGGCACAACTACCTGTCGGTCAAAAATAGGCAATATGTCCGGCTGGGAGACGTAGATGGTGCTACTGGAAAGCTGGATGGTGTACTGGGAGGCTCCTACCACCGTGGCCCTGATGTACTCAGTGGCCTCCCTCAGTGGAATACCAAGCGCGGGCAGGTGGTCACGCACCTCTTGGCCTAGTAACGGCCCCAGATCACCATACTCTGTGGACTCCCGGTGGTAGACATACTCACTAACGCCGCCCGAGAAGACGAGCCGGTCCACTTTACCTTTGTAGGTAAGGGCGTTTGTAACCATCAATTCCGTGGCCAGAGGAGAGAGCTCACCTCTGTTTATGAATTCAAAGAGTACGTCCGCTTGAGCTTTAGCTAGCGCGGAGCGCTGGTCCTCCGTGAGCACCTGACCGTTTTCGATGTCAAATCCAGCCGTCTGAGCAAAGCGACGTCCGGCCGCTTCAATCCGCTCCAGCTTGCCGTCCGTGTCCCAGGCCACCAGCCGGGCGCCGACGTTGATAGCGCCGGTCTCTATCACCTCACCATCTTGAATGATGGTGATCTTGGACGTGCCGCCACCCATGTCTACGTTCATGACGGTGCGGCCCTTCAATTGCTTGGAGGCCTCCACCGCCCCTGAGCCATGGGCTGCCAACACACCCTCCAGGTGCGGGCCAGCAGTAGCGCAAACAAACCTGCCACCCTCTGAAGAGAAGAGTCGGACAATTGCCTCCGCATTCTTCTTCCTCACGGCCTCTCCCGTGGAAATTACGGCGCCGGTGTTGATGTCTTGAGGGTTGATTCCCGCCTCAACGTAGCACTTGTTCACGAACTTGGTGAGGGCGTCTAGGTCTATGGTCTCTATGTCCACATACGGCGTTAGCATGATGGGCGAGCGATAGAGAACCTGGCGCTCAACCACCTCAAACCGACTGGTCATGCGCATCCCTTGCCGGTGAAGCACCAGCTTGGAGAAAGTAAGGTGAGAGGTGGAAGAACCAATGTCTATGCCAACGCTAATCAGGTTTAGCCAATCAGGGCTGGGCATTATAAGGATTGCGTTGGGATCATCACCATGGTAATGGCCAAGCGGGTCGTCGTGCATTGAGACCTTCCGTTCGTTGGGTGCGTGCGTTGGCCTGGCCCGGGCATAAGCCGCAGGCCAGGCCATTATTCACGGGCGTAGCCGGTAACCCATTAGCTTCTGTAGGTGACAGGAGGCATCTTGGGTTCAACACCGTTCTTCCTGCAGCGCTCCTCAAACAACCGCCGTATCTCTGGGTCTTCATCCTCATACGGTATAAGGGTGCCGCCTTCACTCAAAGGGATGTAGCCGATGAATTGCTCATCACCCATGCGGTGAACACCCAAGGGTATCTGCCCCCCATATACCGCGATGTGCCGTGCGGACTCATTGCTGGTATTGAGATGTTGATGGAAATAGCCGTCCGGCGGGCTGTAGATGCTCTTGGGACCCCACTCCACCGTGATGACCTGGTCACCATGGCCGTCCTTGTAGGGGTGCATGCCCAACTCTCTGGGCCACAAGTTCACGTACCCTTTGCCGCTCAGCCCTAGGAGCACCGCTCCTGGGCCGTGGTAGTGGGCCTTGTGGTATCTGCCTCCCGGCCACTCTGAAATGTGACCATGGGGGAAGCGCTCTCCCATTCTATAGCCGGTCAGTTGGCCTCCAGCCACCTTTTGCTCAAGGTTATCCACAAAAGCGTTCAGGGCGCTGGGAATGAAGTTGGTGTGCCACTGCACCTCGTTGAATTTGCCCTCTACTGTCTTGACGTCTGAGGCCACAAAGTACTCTTCGTTCCCGTACAGGTCTATGAATTTTTGGCTGCTATTGTAGACAAAATCAAGGTCATTGAAGACGTTGTGGACTTCAGGGGCCGTGGTAACCGCCAGGAATATGGCGGGGTCACGGCTGCCGTTGACCAGCCTGTGGGATACGTTCCGGGGGATGGCAAATACGCTGCCCTCACCCCATTCAAAAGATAGCTTCTTTCCGTCATCCTGCCACACTTCAGTGAGCCCACGACCTTCAAGGATGAATATCTCTTCTTCATACAGGTGTTTCTCAGGGTTCATAGCGCCTCCCCCGAGGATTTCACCCACATACAGACCGCGCTGGGACTGGAAGGTGCCATCCAGTTGGATGAAGGTGCCCTTGCCGCCAGTCCGGGCCCAGCCTCCACGTGGCAATTGGGTGACATCATCCACTCCGCCCATGGCTGAGTAGATGGGGATGCCTTCGCCTCTCATGTAGTAGTCGTAAGGAAAGTCGTTCCCATACCGTGTGTACGTGGTCATCCCGCCTCCTTCAAATGCCTAAACGGCTCCGTACTTCTCAATAGTCACCATTGGACGTGCTAGTGAACCCTTTGTCCATTTCCGGCACATGCTGGCTGATAAAAAGAGTCGTACCGGAAGATGGAGCGCGGAAAACTTACAGGTTCGTGGAGCGCCGGTCAATACGCGGGTGGGAGAATGCCGCAGGAGAAAGGGACATCTAGCCGGTAACTAACAAGTGAAGTGTGACTTCACGCTCAGTCCGCTGAAGGGAGGTTGCGCGGCTGCAGGAGTTCCATGGGCAGGTCACAGCAATGCACTTGGCTATCACTGGCCTTGGTGCATAGCAGCGTGGCTCCACAGTTGGAGCAGACGTATCGTTTTCCTAGTTGGTTTGCCATGCTTATTTCCGTTGGAGCGGCAGGCTACAGCATTTCGCGTCGCCCGTACCACCCTTGGTTACCATGAATTCCGCACCGCACTTGCTGCAAACATAGCGCTGTCCCATGTCCGTTGCCACGTGGTCTTCCTCTCGCCTCTCCCGCATCGTCCGCAATCAGACGCCAGGAGACCTAGTCTTGGGCGCCTATTGTAGCAAAGGTGGCGGGAACAACCAGCATTCCCCACTACTCCTTAGGCGGGCGGTGATTCAGGTGGGCCGCCATTGCCCTCCCGCTTGTCCCTGTCATTGCCTTCTTCCGGCGCACCTGCGCTTGGTGCTTCAATGACCACAGTCTCAGTACGTCCCCCAGCACCATTATCACGGCCCAGCGCCCGCTGTCGTTCCATCAGCGTATCAATGGCGGCGTGTACGCGGTGGTTGAGCGTTCCCTCCGGGTACGTGCCATCCTCTTGACGCTCACCTGCAGGAATCCCAGTCAGCACCTCTAACCCCTCTTCAATGGTGGACACGGCGTAAATATGGAAACGGCCCTCTTTGACGGCGTTCACCACTTCTTGGCTGAGGACGAGGTTCTTTACATTGGAGGCAGGGAGTGCCACACCTTGCTTCCCCGTGAGCCCGCGCGCCTTGCATACCTCATAAAATCCCTCCACCTTGCGAGTCACGCCGCCCACTGCCTGGACATCACCAAACTGGTTTACTGACCCTGTAACCGCAATGCCCTGAAGTATGGGAACGTCCGCCAGGCTGGACAGCAACACGTATAGCTCCGTGCTAGATGCGCTGTCTCCGTCAATTTCATCGTATGTTTGCTCAAAGGCAATGCTCGCCCGGATGGGAAGTGGGCCGTCCAAGCCGTACTTCCCCGCAAGGTAGCCCACAAGAATATTGAACCCTTTATTGTGGATGCGACCACTGAGCCTGCTCTCCTCATCAATGTTGATGACCTCTCCGTGGCCCAAGGATACGCGGGCGGTAATCCGGGACGGCCGTCCAAAGGAGTAGTCACCCAGGTCTATGACGGCAAGTCCGTTTACCTGACCCGTGACCGCGCCATCCACGTCAATCTTCAACGTGCCTTCGTCGTAGAACTCTTGGAGCCGTTCCTCAGGCAGGTTGGAGCGATAGACCTTCTCCGCGATGGCCGTATCGACATCCTCAGCGCCAACCATGTCATGGCCCGCGACACCCGCCCAGTGGTCAGATTCAGTGACCAGTTGGGCAACGTCGGCAAAACGAGTGGTCATCTTCCGCTGGTCCTCCACCAGTCTGCTGGAATGCTCCGCCAGGCGGGCGATGGCCTCGTTATCGAAATGTCGCAAGCCCTCCTCCTGAATGCGGTTAACTACAAAGGAGGCGTACTTACGGACATTTTCATTTGTAAGCTCCATCTCAGTGTCAAAGTCCGCCTTGACCTTAAAGAGCTTGTGGAAGTCTTCGTCGTACAACAGAAGAAGCCGGAAGAGTTGCGGGTGTCCCACCAACACCACTTTGACATCTACCGGAATGGGTTGCGGCCGCAGGGTGAGAGTGGGTATAGGTGAGAACTGTTCACCCATGTTCTCAATACGCACCTCCCGTGTGCGGAGCACCTGCTTGAGGGTCTGCCATACAAGTGCATTATTGAGGACGTCACGCGCCTGGAGAACCAGGAATCCGCCGTTGGCACGGTGCAGATCCCCCGGCTGGACCATGCTCAGGTCTGTGCTTGAAACACCCATGCGGAAGCGGTACTCAACTCTGCCAAAGAGGTTGTAGTAGGTAGGGGTCGACTCAATAACAACCGGCGCGCCGTTACCTCGGTGATTGCTCACCAGTACATTCACCTGGTACCTGCCCCAGAGCTCTTCTGGGTCCTGAGGCCGCATTGCGGGCAAGAACGCAGCGGCTTGCGGCCCTGACTGCTCTTCACCACCTCGGAACTGCTGGAGGTGTTCCAGCATGTCTTCTTCAAGGCGGTCTAAGTACTGAAGGGTATCGGGCATTTCGCCATATTTGGAGCGAAGGTCCGCCACCAAGGGTATCAAGGCATAGCGGACCACCTCACGGTCCACCTCTCCACGGATCTGACTGGCTTCTTTCTCCAGTTCACGCAACTCCAATAGCCGCAGTTGGGCATACGCGAGTAACTCTTCATGGGCCTTGCCAATCTGCTCTTGTTCCTCCTCTGACAGCTTCTCAAACTCTTCTCGTTCAATAGGTTCGCCGTCAGGGCCCAGCGGCGTGGCCACCATACCCATGTTGGTTATGTTCAACCGCACGCCTCTGCTTTTGGCTTCCGCCACAATCTCCTGCGTCAGTGCTCGCTGGCGCTCCTGGACGGTACGCATGGCCTCTTCCACTCGCTGCCGGTACTCCTGGCTCTCAAATAGCTTAGGCACCCTGGTGCGGCCTTCATGGACAAGGCTGGCAATGTCACGCTGGAGTTCCCGGCCAAGCCCCGCTGGCAAGCGTAAGGCCAAGGGAGTGAGGGGGTCTTCAAAATTGTGGACGTAACACCAGTCATCAGGAACGGGTCTGCCGATGGCCGCCTTTTGTAGATAGGTGGAGAGGGTGGTATTACGGCCTGTGCCAGGCACACCAGCGATAAACACGTTATAGCCGGACGCCCCAACATTCAGGCCAAATTCCAACGCCCGCAAGGCCCGCTCCTGACCTATGGTGCCTTCCAGGGAGGCGAGTTCCTGGGTGGAAGAGAATCCCAATTTCTGAGGGTCAACCTTGGTGGTGAGCTGCTCCACGGGCACACGCAGCCGTTCCCAAACATTGCTAACTGATTGGGCCTTGCTGTCCGCCATAAAGCTCTCCTTTTGTTTATCCCTATCCCGATGGCTGCTGATGTTACAGTGATTGGTCTAATAGCACGAGGGCATATGCGAGTGTGTGAACGCCTTGCACAATATGGTCAAGCTCCGCCCACTCCTCAGGCACGTGACTCTTACCTTCCTTGCAAGGAATGAACAGCATGCCAACAGGGGCTACGCTAGCAAGCCGCGCGGCATCATGAGTGGCACGGCTGGGCAGCTGCGTAAAGGGCAGCCCAAGAGTCTGGCACGCTTGCACCAAAATGCTCTGCAGTCGGTCTGGAATGGTCACCGGCTGCTCCATGTCTTCCCACTGCAATGTGAACTGTAAGCCACGGCGGGTTGCAGTCTCCTCAACGACGGCCTGAAGCCGACTCTTGGCCGTCTCCAACATCCGTGCGTCCGTACTACGCACCTCAGCCCGAAATTCCACGTGGCCGGGGATGATGTTGACCATGTTTGGAAACAACCGCATCCATCCCACGGTCCCAACCGTCTCCTCTATCAATTCAGAATCGCTGGCAATCTGCTCCAGGGCCAGCACAACCTCAGCCGCCCCGGCAAGGGCGTCACGTCGGTCGGGCATAAGCGTAGCGCCTGCGTGGTCAGCTTGCCCATCCAATGTCACGAAGCACGAGCAGCGGGCAGCGATTGCAGTCACCACGCCTATGGGAACGTTGGCCCGCTCAAGAACAGGCCCCTGCTCTATGTGGAGTTCCAGGTAAGCCGCAATGTCGCCAGCCGCAAGCCGGGCGTGCTCCACATGAGTGCTATCACCGCCAAGCGCGTTGATGGCGTCCGCCAAGGACTCATCCAACGGCGTCAGAACGCCAACGAGGTCTTTGGAAGTTAGTTCTCCAGCCATGATTCGGCTACCAAGTGGCGACATGCCCGTGAGGGTCGGCTCCTCACATGTGAAGTCGACAATCTCCAAAGGGTGTCGCAGGACAATGCCAGCCTCCTGAAGCGCACGGGCAGCCTCCAGTGCACCCAAAACGCCCACAATCCCATCAAACCGGCCACCAGCCTCAACGGTGTCTATGTGAGAGCCGGCCATTAGCACGGGGCCATCGTCACGTTCGCCAGGAAGCCTGCCAATGAGGTTGCTAGCGGCGTCCACACGGACCTGCAAGCCCGCATCGCGCATGCGCTCAGCAAGCCACTCACGGGCCTCTTTATAAGGGGTGGAGAAAGCTTTCCGGGTGTAGGGAAGCTCAGGAGCGGTGAAGGCGGCTAGCGCCTCCCAGTCTCTCTGAATGCGGGCAGGGTCAACGTACGCTGTAAGAGATTCTGGAGTAATGGTCAATGCGCCAACCTCCTAGGCAGGAGCACGTATCGTAGTGGGGCGTCAAATGGCGGTCAATGGTGACGCGCTGGCTTATACCAACCCTAGGGCCACCACACCACCCACCATCAAGACAGTGGAGGCCACCTTCAGCGTGAGGGTGCCTCTGTCCAAGGGCTCACCCATGACGTTCCACGCACGAGTGCTCAGCACAGAGGCAAGGATGAGGACAAAGAGTGGACGAGTCGCGGCGACTGCGCTGACTAAGGACACAGGGCCACGGGAAATAGAAGCAGCCAAAATCACCAGCGCGATGGGAGCCAAGACGCCTTCTGTGATGATCAGCATCCTAGGGCCAGCAAGGCCCTTGAATGCAGCACGCACTTGCCGAACGGTCCCGCTCCGGTAGTTCAGGGTTACCAGTCCTATACCCATGCCAATGGACCGGAAGCCGCTCATGGTCCACACGTCGACCTCATCCAGAGCGACTTTGCCCACCACGAAAGCGGTGCCAATCATCATGCTGCCGAAGATTAGAATGGCAAGGGCCTTGGGGTTGATGAATCCATGGACGCCCGGAACGCGCCGGAAGGAGACCAGCCCCGCTCCGGCCACCACCACGAGCACTGCCACCCACTGAAGGGGGCTCATCACCTCACCCAGGAAAATGACAGCCAGGATGCTGGTGAAGATAGGGTAGGTCTGGGCAACCGGCGTGGCCCGTGAGACCTCCTCCATCTGCAATCCCTTGAAGAAGCTCATCAGGCCTATGGCCCAGACAATCCCGCTGAGTAGGGCAATCCCCGCAGGGCCTCTCTCCGGCACGCCAATCACCGGCAGCACCACTGCCAGGGTTATCCCTGCCACCCCAAACTGTATGAAGCCCACCAGGAAGCTCATGGAGGAAGCAACAGGGAAATATTTCACCAGAAGCTGCCTATCAAGCACGGTGACCAGCGAAAACAGCAAGGTACTAGCCAGGCCAAGGCCTATCCAATCCATTCAGACCACGTCCTTATGAAATCAACGTTTAGAACGGCGTCAAACAAGCACTTTCACCAGCGCTGCGGCCAAACCGAGGAACAGCAAGAAGCCAACCACGTCAGTGATGGTGGTGACCACGACCGCCGCCGCCACAGCCGGGTCTAACCCCATACGACGGAGCAACAGTGGCGCGCCCGCGCCCATGACGCCGGCTATGATCATATTGCCCAACATGGCTATCCCCAATATGAGTCCCAGGTAGAAGTTACCCTTCCAAATAAAGGCCACTATCCCAACGGCAATGCCCAGCAGCAGACCATGGATCAGACCAAGCGCAACCTCTCGTATGAGGAGGCGCCGCCCTCTCCGGCCGGACACCTCACCAAGAGCCATGCTCCTGACCACCAGCGTAAGGGTCTGTGTACCCGCAATACCGCCCTGTCCGGCAACCACCGGCAGGAAAACTGCCAAGGCCACAACCTTAACAATGGTGGACTCGAATAAGCTAATAACCAACGCCGCCAGAAAGGTGGTGGCAAGGTTCACCGCAAGCCAGGGGAAGCGGCTGCGCACGGAAGCACTGAGAGCGCCCCTGACACGTTCACCACCCAGTCCGGCTATGCGGTACATGTCTTCTGTGGCCTCTTCTTGGGCAACGTCTGCGGCGTCCTCCGCCAAGAACACGCCAATGAGCCGTCCAGCCTCATCCACCACCGGAAGTTCCGCCAAGTCATATCGCTCAATTATCCAAGCGCACTCTTCCTGGTCCATCTCCGCCGGGACGGAAATGATGTCAGTAGTCATGATGTCTCGTACGACGGCATTCTGACGAGCGAGCGCAAGCCGCACTACTCGGAGGTTTCCGGTGAGTCGGCCACCCTCTCCCACCACAAAGATGGCCCCTACACGTTCAGCCTGTGTCTCATTTACACGCAGCACGTCAAGTGCGGCAGCGGCGGTCAGGTCCTCCCCTACGGAAAGGACCTCCGTGGTCATGACGCCGCCCGCGGTGTCATCTGGATAGGCTAGTAGCGAAGCAACATCTTTGGACTCAAGCATGGCGTCAAAGGCCCGTTGCGCAAATTCCGGCGACAACTGCTTGAGGACGTCCGCCGCCACGTCAGCGCTGACCTCATCCAATACCAAGGCCAGCTCCGCAGCGCCCGCCTTTTCATAGAGCCCTGCCGCCTCCGCTGGCTCCAGTTGCTCTATGACCTGGCCCGTCTCCTGAGGCGTTAGGGTTGCCAGCAACGCCTGTTGGGCCTCATGCCCAACGTCCGCTAGCACATCACCCTGGTCCGCCGGGTGCAGCTCTTTAAAGACCTCACTTGCCAGAGCAAAGTCCTGGTCTTCCACTAGGGCCTGGATTCGCTCTCTGAGTTCTTCAGTGCTTATTTCGTGCTCTTCGGCCATCGGCTTCCCATGAACCTTTCAGTCGCTAGTAATGTACGAACATAAGCATACGGCAAATAAAAGTATCTCGTAGACTGATTTAGCGAGCGCGGTCATGAATAGCCTATAATGCGTCCCGCTCCTGGCAGGCCCCATCAATCACAGCCCAATCGAGAGTACACACTGTGCAGCGTCCCATTTTCAAGCCCATAGGAACGCCGATAGAGGAGTTGGACACGCCATCACTGGTGGTGGACATCTCCGCCTTGGAACACAACCTGGAGGCGGTACACGGCTTTTTCAGGGACATCCCGGTGAAGATGCGGCCTCACGTCCACGCGCACAAGACACCTGCCATAGCGCACCTACAGCTTTCCGTGCCAGGCAACGCTGGCGGGATTGCGGTGATCAACGTGAGCGAGGCCGAGCTGTTTGCACAACACGGCTTTACCGACATTACGCTCAGCAGTCCGGTGGTGAGTCCATCCAAGCTCCGGCGGCTGTGCGCACTGACTCACACCGTGAAGCTCAGCCTGCCTGTGGACTCTGCCCCCGGTATAGATATTCTCTCCCAGGCTGCTGTGGCCAACAGTGTGACGTTTGATGTTTTAGTTGACATAAACACCTATCCACCCAGAGGTGGCGCTGAGGCTGGAGCCCCCTCCGTAGCTTTGGCCCAACAAGTCTCCGCCGCGCCTGGGCTACGCTTCGAAGGGTTCACGACGGTTGGCGGCCCCATCAGCGAAGGGTCGCCGGACGAGATGATTGTCAGGGACAAGGCCAACGTCCAGAAGATGCTGGACACGCGGGAGATGGCGGAACGTGCGGGGCTAGACGTGGCGGTGGTGAGCGCAGGCAACCACACCCACGACGCCCACGTGATTGCCTCCATGGCCGGTGTGACCGAGGTACGCTCTGGCGCGTACCCGCTTATAGACCACCGCCACTGGCCCCATTGCCCCGACCTCATACCGGGTGCCAGAGTGCTCAGTACGGTGATCAGCAGACCGGAATCAGGCAGGGCTATTGTGAACGCAGGCCAGAAGGCGATAAGTCGTGACATGGGAATGCCCAAGGTGGACGGACGCACTGATGCCACGGTAGCGGGCCTGAACGCGGAACACGGCATCTTGGACTTGGAAGGGGACGCCATCAAGGACTTCCAGGTGGGGGACGCTGTTTGGCTGCTAATAGCTGATCTGAACACGAGCACGGCACTACACGACTACATCTTCGCGGCGCGGGACGGGGTGCTGGAGGCAGTCTGGGAGATATCAGCTCGAGGGTTGTACGACTAGTAATTTGTGGACAGGCCGGTTTGGCCGAACGAGAGAAAAGCGAGCAAGTTTCATGCCAAAACCCTATAGACCAGCCACAGGAACGCCAATCGAGGAACTGGAGACGCCGTGTCTCATCCTTGACCTAGACGCCCTTGAGCACAACATAGGGGTCATAGCCCGGCTCTATCAGGATGCTGATTGCAAGCTCCGGCCCCATGTGAAAAATCACAAGTCGCCACAGATTGCCCACATGCAACTCAGGGCAGGTGGCACCGTGGGCGGCGTCTGCGCGGCCAAAGTCTCCGAGGCCGAGGTGATGGTGCAGGCGGGCATCCCCAACGTGCTCATAGCCAACCAGGTGGTGGGGCGTGACAAGCTGGCGCGGCTAGCCTCTCTGGCGCTCCGCGCCGAGATGTTGGTGGGCTGCGACGACTCGCAGAACGCCAGCGACTTGTCAGCAGCAGCCGTAGCAGCGGGCGCAGAGATAGGCGTGC
>Ga0114999_10008744_pt1 | contig 11239 bp, 14 predicted proteins | sample ArcticOcean_MG_C_3_FD_89820 | JGI IMG/M metagenome (GOLD analysis project Ga0114999, IMG submission 89820) | Marine microbial communities from western Arctic Ocean - ArcticOcean_MG_CB8_126 | ecosystem: Environmental > Aquatic > Marine > Oceanic | place: Arctic Ocean: Canada Basin | collected...
AGCCACCAGCTTTGTCGCCAAATCAAAGCCGGACGGTTATACCCTTATTTTTACCCATAACGGCATCGACATGATCGTTCCGCAGACCCGGAAAGTACCTGTCAACACACAGACCGCCTTTAAGACCGTATGGAAGATCAACCACTCTGACGGAATGTTAGCTGTAAATTCGAAATCTAAATTCAAAACTTTCAAGCAGGTCATCGCATATGCAAAGAAGAACCCCGGGAAACTCAATTGGGGCCACAGCGGCGTTTGGGGTAGTGCTTACACTAGCACAGTCCAAATCCTAAAAGCTGCTGGCATCAAAGTTAACCTCATCCCACATAAGGGTGGCGGACCTTTACTTCGTGCCACCCTTGCGGGGCGCCTCGACATCGGTTCGTGCCAGACAACGCAGTGTCGACCAAACTTAAAAGCCGGAAAGGTACGCCCGCTAGTCGTACTTGGACCAAATCGTTACAAGGGCGACCCTGATTTCGGAAATGTTCCTTCTCTCGCAGAGCTTGGATATCCCGGGATTGGCTTCCGGATGGACCGAATTTTCATGGCGCCCTCGGGGATTTCGGCTGAACGGATGAAATACCTCCAGGATGCTTTCGCAAAGCTGATGAAGAACAAGTCTTTCAAACGCTTCATGCGCAGCATCGGAATGCCCATGAACAGCATGAGTGGCGTCGAATATGACAAAACCCGGCCCAAGAGATACAAGCAATACACGGCTCTAATTAAACATATAACAGGAAAATAAAAGAACGGATTCATCGAAAAACCCGACTCCCGGTCCGTAATTTTCAATACGGACCGGGAGATTTTTCTGTTAGGATAGTTAAATCACAAATCGTTGGGGTGGTCTCTTGGGTCGCCCTTGTTATTTCCGCCCCTTAATGGCTTGGACTTTCGGTTCGCCAAAAAGAAGTGGGGGCATCATCCAAATGGGAGGAGAAACTCCATGAAACGATTTTTCATCTTTTTAATCGCCGTTGCCCTGCTGGCATCGCCGCTGGCCGCCTCTGCTGGCGAATACCCAGATCGGCCGATTACACTGGTCCTTCCGTTGGGCGCGGGCGGAAGCCATGACCTCCACGCACGGGGCATCACGAGTATCATAGCCGACATTCTCGGCCAGCCGATGATTGTCAAACTGATCCCCGGCGGCGCGGCCATGAAGGGAACCGCCTTCGTCGCCAAGTCAAAGCCAGACGGCTACACAATTATTTTCTCGGCAAATCAATTCGATGCGGTGGTGCCGCAGACGCGGAAAGTCCCCTTCAACTCCCAGCGGGATTTCAAAACCATTGCCAAAATCAACCATGCTCAGCCTATGTTTATCTCTTTGGCCAACAAGCCTTGGAAGAACATGAAAGAACTCATCGCCTACGCGAAGAAAAACCCCGGAAAAATAAACTGGGGGCACAGCGGCGTTTGGGGTGCTGGACATATACCCTCGATGCAACTGGTGAAGGCCGCCGGAATCAAGGTCAACTTCATCCCCCACAAGGGCGGAGGTCCCGCGCTTCGCGCCTCCCTCTCGGGCCAAGATGACGTAGGGATTGCCTTTCCCACCCAGGCCCGCGCACACATCAGAACAGGTAAGATCCGGGCCCTTATGATCACGGGCGACAAACGCCTCTCGAAAGATGCTGATTTCAAGAACGTCCCATCAGCATCCGAGCTTGGCTTCAAATCCGTCAGCTTTCAGATGGAGCGAATCTTCATGGCGCCAGCCAAAGTGCCGGCCGATCGGCTCGCGAAGCTGCGCACTGCCTTTGAGAAGCTGATGACGAATAAATCCTTCAAACGCTTCATGAAGAGCATCGGCGAGAGCGTTACATTTGTGAAGGGAGAGGATTACGACAAGAGCCGCGTCATTCGCTACAACGAATACACCAAGCTCATAAAATCAATTACCGGAAAATAAACCGTCAAGAAATCAAAGGGGCCTTCCCAAGCGGGGAGGCCCCTTTTTTCTCCTGCGACTCTACGGATCAACGAGGAAATTCAATGGCAAAAAGGTACAAATCATACGTCCACAACACCGGGACCATGAAGGCGCGCCATGCCGGAGGCGACTACTCCACGGCGTTCGGGCCCTTCATCGAGGGCGAGCGCCTGATTTTCGGCAAGATCACAATTCCCGCCGGAACAAGAGCAGAGCCTCACAGCCACCCGAACGAGCAGTTCAGCTACGTCCTCCAGGGACGAGTGCGCATGACCATCAATGGCAAGGTGAAGACCGCCAAAGCCGGGGACATCATCCACACGCCCGCGAATGCGATTCACAGTGCGACTGTCCTGGGTGATGAAGACCATATCTTCATCACAACAAAAGACGCCTCGTGGGGAATCCACGGAATCAAACAGGGAAGCGCTAAACCAAAGGCCACGGCAAAAAAAGCCGTAGAGAAAAAGACCACCAAGAAAAAAGTGGCGAAAAAAACAACTGCTCGCAAAACAGTCAAAAAAAAGGCGTTCAAGAAGACACCGAAGCGGAAAATAGCGAAGAAAAAATCACGGTAAGTGCGAAATCCGGAAAGCGGCGGCACGGGCTCTCTGCGCGCGCTGAATCCACGACAATGAGGAGGGCATCACATGCAGCACTATTATAAAATAAGCGAAATGGAGGTTGGCCTGGCGGGCCCGACCTACGCCCCCACGAACGGCTCCTGGGTGGAGGGCGAGCGCCTTATCTTCGGGAAGCTTAAAATCCCTGCCGGTACCCGCTCCAAGGCCCATTCACATCCGAACGAGCAGATCAGTCTCGTCTTGGGTGGTCAGGTACGGATGAACGTCGAAGGAGACGAGAAGCTACTCGTCGCGGACGACTTCAGCTACCGTCCCCCCAACGCCATCCATTCGGCCGAGGTCCTCGAGGGGGAGGATTTCGTCTTTATTACGGCTAAGGACACGGCCTGGGGCATTCAGGGAAATCTCGCCACCCCGGAGGAAGCGTCCCGGCAGGGCGGGCCGGACGCCGTCCAGCATTTCTACAGCGTCAAGGAAATGGAGGACCGCAAGGCGGGCGAGACCTATGCCGACACCCACGGGGCTTGGATCGAAGGCGAGCGCGTCATCTTCGGCAAACTCAGCATTCCCGCAGGCACGAAGGCCGCCCCCCATAGCCATCCGAACGAGCAGATGGTCATTGTCCTGAGTGGAAGTTTTCATATGAATATCGATGGGGACGAGTGCACCCTCGTCGCGGACGACATCGCCCATATACCCGCGAACGCAATCCACTCGGGTGAAGTGGTGGGCGATGAGGACTATATGTTCGTCACCGCGAAAGACACCTCTTGGGGCATCCAAGGCAACCCGGTATAATCGGAGCCGTTTCGGCTGGGGGGCGAACATCGCCCCCCAGCCGGACACCTCAGGGCGTTACGACGACCTTGCCCATGCTTTTTCGACCCTGTAAATGCTCGAAGGCATCAGCCACCCGCTCAAGCGGGAAAGTTTCCCCTACTATGAGGCGAATTTCTCCACCCTGAACCATTTCTATCAGGCGTTGTTTTGCCGCGGCGACTCGAGCATGGTGATTCACCTGATGGGGACCAAGCCAAAAACCGATGAGAGATTTGTTCGAGGCAAGAATCTCGTAGTTGTCAAATTTCACGACATCTCCGCTTGCGACCCCGTAGATAATGAGGCGACCAAAGTCGGCCAGCGCCTCCCGATAGGAGCGGGCAAGAACCTCCCCGCCCACGGACTCGAAAATAACCTCCGCTCCCTTGCCATTTGTTAGCGCAAGAACCTGCTTCACCCAATCAGTTTCTTTATAATTAATTGCCACCGCACCCAGTTCTTCAATCAGGCGGCACTTCTCATTGCTCGAAGCTGTTCCGATTACCTGCGCTCCTTTTGCGCGTGCAATCTGAACAACGAGCGTACCCACCCCACCCGCCGCCGCGTGGATAACAACCGTCTCTCCGGCTTCTACCCTGGCGGCATTATCGATCATCATCACAGAAGTAAGACCCTGAACAAGAAGCGCCGCTCCTTGAGGCGGGGCCAGCCCCTCGGGGCATAGCATCAGATTAGCCGCCGGAGCAACAACATACTCGGCTAACCCACCACCCGATTGCGAAGTAGCTACCACTCGCTGTCCCACATTCCAACCTTCGACACCCCGGCCAATCTTTTCAATGACACCGCAAAACTCATGACCAAGTATGTGGGGCAAGGACATTTTCCTAAGATAACGCCCTTCCCGTGCCATGATGTCTGAAAAATTGAGGCCACAGGCTTCCATCTTTACCAGCACCTCATCCGGCCCCGGCTCAGGGACCGGGACATCGGCGAGCCTCATCACCTCGGGGCCTCCGTGCGCCTCTATCTGAAGAGCCTTCATCTGCTCCGCCGCCATTTCATTCTCCCCATTCAGCCGATCCGAACACACCCCTTGGTCTCGAGCCGTTGATTCCACCACTTCCAGCTTCTCGGCTTCAGGATTAGCCGGACACGATTTTTTTCCGCCGAGGGCGATTTTTCCCACTCCGCCCACATGCCCGGGCGGTAGAAGTGATCAATAAGCCGTTTAAGACCTTCGTGGTCCGTTCCCAAAGGCTCGGAAATCTCCGGCTCCCCCTCGACAATCACCGCGCGAAAAGGATGTTCGTCGTCGTCCACGCAAATGGTAATAGAAGGGTTCTTCCTTAAATTCCGTACCGTGAGCGAATTCGAACCAGTGCTGACGAAGAAAGAACCGTCTTCGGTGTTGAAAATATAAACCACCGGCACGACATGGACGGTGCCATTCGATTTCACAGTGGCGATACGAGCCATGCGAGGCTCGCAGAGAAAATCATCCATCTCGGTCGGGCGCTCAGCCATCAGCAATCCTCCCTTTTTCTCTCGTAGGCTGAAACATAAGAACCCGCCGTCGGCGGATATTTCGTGGAACATGAATATATATTATGCTACATTAAAATTACTCACAAAACATACAGAGAAACTCGAATAGAAGGGGGTAATGTCTTGGCAACAGTTATCCATTCGAAAGACATCATGGCCAACACTATCTATGAGCCGCCTTGTGGCATTTTTTTCGGCATCAACAAGGAAACGGTGAAAGGGGCCAAGATCGTTGTAGGCCTTACACGCTCAGGCCCCGACATGAGAAACCAACGCCACTATCACAACAACTGCAACGTAGGTCAGTTCAAGATCAAAGGAAGCGACAAGCTGATGAGCGGCGCTTTTCACGAAACCCGGGAAAAGGATTTTCTGCCCGGGGATTTCCATTTTATTCCCAAGGGCGAGATACACAGCGCCATTGGCTGCGGCGAATTCACAGAGCTAATCTTTTGCTACGCTGGCGTTAGCTCAATCAAGGAGTTTGGAACCGTTTCCATCGAGCCGCCGCAGAATTAAAGAATGGGCAGCCCCATGCTCGGGACGAACTTTTATATTCGACAAAAAACTGTCGGGAGATAACGAAATCTCAACGATTCCTCGAGACTACACAGACAATCTTGATTTCGCGGCACCGGCCGTCACCCGAATTGGGAACAGTGATAAAGTTGTGAAAAACCCTTGTTTCGTGATGGGAAATTTCTCCATCCCCCAAAAGGCAGAACAAGGCTGAATTTTAACGTCAACACCGATCTCGCGATGTACAAGGTAAGGGGCCAGGGCCGCCTCCTCGTCAGCCCCGATCATCAGCTTGAGGAGATTTTTTTCAGTCAATGATCTCTCCTATGTACACAAAGAGGAGATCTATTGCTTCGGAAATATCGGAGACGAATCTGATTTCGTGAATTTTTCCTACATTCGGTGTCGACAACATTGAAGAGGCGCAGGAAGTATTTATCTAGCCCTCAATTGCATAACGAGGCATCAAGCCTCGCAGCGGGAGGGGGCTGCTCCGGGCCGCACGAACCCAATCAATCTGGATACTTTAATCTCTTTTTCGGTCAGGCTTCCCCTGGAGCGCCGTCCCGCTTCGCGCTATATTAGCGCCACCTTAAGGTTGGATGGCGCTCCCCGCGCTGCATGCCTTGATATCTATACAATTTCAATGTGCTTGGAGGCTACGACGTGGCGGATATTATTACGGGAATGATCAAGCGTTACTCGTCGGACGATCGGTTTACGATGGAGCCCGATCCAGCAGGTAAAATTATCCGGCTCAGGTTCAACGATGAATGCTGGTTCGAGGCAGAAAAAATCGAACCTGGAAACAAGTTTCGGATCAGCTTCGTCACTTCGAACCGAACCGTCAATGAAGATATCGAACACGCCATTCTTGACAGCAAGGATCCCATCGACGATTTTATTTACGACGGCATGGAAGAGGCCGGCGAGGAGGAGGCCGAACACAAGGTTGAACACTACCACGACGGCGCCTTCCGCTATGCCATCGATCTGACGCTGGATGAAGAGGGCGTAGATGATCGGGCTGCCCGCGTCCTTGACGGTCTGTTTTACACCTTTGAGGAATACGCCGAGGGAGACGACTGAGCAGCTGAACCTTCAGTCTACCCTCTGTTAAACTGGCGTAGGATCGCCAGAATTCCAATCTTCAACTCCGAATAGATTCAACAATCGGCCAAGGACCCCGCTGGACTTGGGTTTGACAGCTGCGATTTGGCGCTCCACCAGAGCGGCTCCCCCCTCAGGACTGACATGAGTATCAGTCTGCCACTCTAAGAGCCTGCCGCCATCGAGAATGCAAGAAAGCTAATATAGTCATGTGAAACAAGAACCTGCGGCGGACAATGGTCCTCGGCAAGGCCTAGTTGCAGATAGGGCAGGCGGTGAAATCTGTCCAGAAGCTCCTCGATTTGGCCAGCATCTATATCACCAAGCGGAGGAAAATCACCATACTCCCCACTCGCTTTGGTGCATTGCTCATCCATCGCCAGTATGGGCACTTCGTATTTTTTTGGGGCCCCTTCGGTTTCGTACAATTCGAATCCTCCCGCAGCATGTTATTCGTCTACTTTTCCTCCTCCGCCAAAATCTCGGTCTCCCGCTCGTCCACCATCCGTATCAGCTCATCAGCGTTATCCACGGCTTGATAATCCTCGCCCATGACCCCACTGCCGGCCGGGCTTTTTACCGCGAAGAAAACGCACTTCTCCTCCAAGGAGCGGCCTGCGCCGTGGACCGAATTTCGCTGAATGTGAATCAAATCACCGGGACCAACCTCAGTCACCACGCCGTCGAGGATCATCACCCGCCGCCCTTCCAAAATAAGATTGAACTGCTCATCGTTCGGGTGCGAATGTGGCGGCGCACCCTTGCCTTTTGGATACATCACAATTCCCGCCTTCATTAAATCGCCCTTGACCCGCTGAATATCGCCCTCAGGCGACGCTTCCTCTTTATGCTTGTCCATCTCGAAAATCTTGTAAACCGGCATTAAATTTCTCCTTGAATCAAAGAAGGTGTAAACGACAGCATCAGGTGAATAATGATTGTAATGGGAAAGCGGAGTTTACGTCATCCTGACCCGGACGAACCCAACAATTTCCGCGCGAATGTTATAGAATACCCACCCAATCAATTACAAAAATATATTAATCAGAGGTAACACCCTTGCTCGATTCATGGAATCCGGATCTTCTGGCGATTTCGTCGGCGGTTTTTATTTCGATAGCGCGCATTTTCTACACCACGGGCCTCGCGAAAGTCACTCCCGCCCTGTCGAATTTCATTCTGGCCCTTGTCAGCACCGCCGTCGCCTTGGGGTTTTACCTGCTCGAAGGGGGCCTGCAGAAGTGGCCAATTGAAGGGCTGATCTGGTTTATCTCGGTGGGATTTTTTGGAACTTTCATTGGGCGTTTTTTGTTGATGATTTCGATCAAACTGCTCGGTATGGCCCGCTCAACAGTGATGGGGCAAACTACAATGATTTGGTCAGCAGCGCCAGCGGTGCTAATTTTGGGTGAGCGGATGACGTTTTCCATCGCTGCTGGAACTATCGCCATCATGTGCGGCTCGATGTTGCTTGTCCTTGACAAAGGAGAGGCCAAGAAAAAGTTCCCACTCCGGTATTACCTCGTCCCGCTAGTGATGACGATGCTCCTCTCCTTTGCCCACATGTGTGTGAAACAGGGCCTTCTCGCAATCCCCTCAGCCGCCTTCGGAATGCTCGCGGCCAGTGTAACCGCCATTTTTTTCACCGCCGGCTTTGTATTTTTAATTGAAGAGGTCAAGTGGAATTCACTTGAGAAAAGACCGCTTCTGGCGATAACCTTTGGTTCATTTCTCAACACCATGGCCTCGTTCGCCCTCTGGGGTGCGATGAAAAATGGCGATCTGGTCCGTGTGGTGCCGCTGAGCCGCCTATCCATCCTTCTGGTGATTTTCTTCTCGTGGCTGCTTTTCAGGAAACAGGAACTTATCAATACTCGAATCGTGTTCGGAGGCATTCTGGCCGTCGCCGGCGCGTTCGGAATTATTTCAGGCAGGTAATTCACATTATCGGACACCCGGCCCCAACATGGACGAAAAAAGAAAAACAGCACTAAAGAGGAAAAGTATCTTTTGTAGGCGAATGGTTCGGAACTTCATCCGGCAGGTATCTTCATTAAATAAATTTAAATTCGGGGGATAAAAAATGGACTACGAGCTGGACGGAAAAATCGCCGTCGTCACGGGAGGAACCAGCGGTATCGGCCTCGAAATTGCCCGCCTGTACGCAAAGGGCCGCGCCAAGGTGGCCATCACCGGACGGGACGAGAAGAAAATGGCAGGCGTGGCGGAGGCGCTTCGCGATGATGGCGCCGAGGTTCTCGAAATCCAGGCGGATCTCGCTAACCTGTCGGACATGGACAGAATAATAGAGGAAACAGAAAAAAATCTAGGGCCCGTCGATATACTTATTAACAATGCAGGAAGAAGCTACCCGGGTGATTTTTTCGCGACCGAGCCGGCATTATGGGAAGAGATTCTCAAGAATCGAATTATCTCCCCACTTTACCTCACTCAAAAGGCGCTTTCCCGAATGAGCGAACGCGGGCACGGCGCCGTCGTGTTCATGGGTGCTGTTATCTACAAAGAGCCGATACCAGAAAATGTCATGGCCGCCGCTGCGGGGGGCGGCATACTGAGCGCGACCAAAGCCTTGGCTAAACTCATGGCACCCAAGGGGATTCGCGTGAACGCTGTATTACTCGGCCAGTTCGACACGCCCATGCTGCGCCGGGGTCTTAAAACTTATGCGAAGCTCCATGGCGTATCAGTGGAAGATGCGGGGAAGCTCCGAGCATCCCAGAACCCGACGGGGCGCCTTGGAGATCCGGCGGAGGCCGCTCAGCTTGCCGTGTTTCTCTCATCCGATGCCGCTTCCTACATAACGGGTGCCCTGGTGCCCGTTGACGGTGGGAGGGCTTGGTCCATCTGATTATCGAAAATTCCGTATTTTACAAAAAAGGAGCTCTTCAATGGAAATAAAATCGACACTCCGGGTAATCAACGAAAGTGAGATTGAACCTCGAGGCGGCGTGACCTCCGGCCAAACCCTCAAGCCGATCATCGGGAGCGGAGAGCAGCTCTCTGACCGGATCCGCGTCGCACTGGCCACGTACGAGCCGGGCACCACCGAAAAACTCCACTGGCATCCGATTGAAGCTTTTTATTTCGTGATTTCAGGGCGCGCCACCGTCCGGGACTTCGAGGGCACCGAATACGAAGCTGGCCAGGGAACGTCGATATACGCCCCCGCCGGAATCGCCGGAGCACACGAGTGGGAGGTCAGCGAATCGATGCAGTTATTGAGTGTCCGGGGAAGCACCGACACGGCGAAAAAGATGCAATTCACGGTCGACAAGGATACAAAGCGCTCATATATCGACCTGGACGAGCTTATCCGCCGTGAAGGGGTCAGTTTCGAGTCCCATTATTAAAAAAATGGCGGAGATGGCATAATTCTTTTCAATCAAGAACCAACATACAAACATATATAAGGACATCTCACATGGACAAAAAAATCGCAGTACTGGGCACAGGCGCCATCGGCAGCAGCGTGGCCGCCGATCTCACAAAAGCGGAATACGATGTGACCATCATCGACCAGTGGGCGGAACACGTCGAGGCGATGAAAGAAAAGGGCCTGCACATCAAGTTGCCGGACATGGAATTGAAAGTGCCGGTAAAGGCCTGCCATCTTTACGAAATGGCCTCGCTGTACCCCCAGTTCGACATCGTATTCCTCTGTGTGAAATCCTACGATAGACGCTGGATGGTCGAATTCATCGAACCCTATTTAAAGAGCGACGGCGTGCTCGTCGGCCTGCAGAATAGTCTAAACGACGACTCACACGCTGGCATATTAGGCCGAGAGCGCGTCGTGGGCTGTGCCATCGAGCTCTCGGCTGAAATTTTTACGCCCGGAATTGTCCAGCGAAACACCACCCATACGGGCACCTGGTTTGGCATCGGTGAACTTGACGGCTCGATCACGCCACGCGTCAAAGAACTTCAAGAGATTTTGAGCCACGTCGCCAAAGTGGACATTACCCAAAATATCTACGGGTCAAGGTGGACAAAGCTTTTGGCCAATTCGATGACAATGGGACCTTACGGTCTGCTCGGAATCAAAAACGCCGAAGCGGTGAAGATGGACGGGATGCTTGAAATACAAATAAACCTCGGCAAAGAATCAATGGAAGTGGGCACCGCGCTCGGCTATAACATCGAACCCATTTTCGGCCTGAATGCTGACGATTTCGCCGGCTCGGACGATCAGGTACTGATGACGGCGATGAAAACGCTGATGAGCCATGTCGGCACGCGCGCCAGAACCGCTCCGATCCAAGATCACATTAAGGGCCGCAGAAGCGAGATGGAATATATCAACGGCCTTGTATCGAGCAAGGGCCGGGAGGTGGGCATCCCAACGCCCTACAACGACGCCGTGACTGAAATCGCCCGCATGATCGACATGCGCGAGCTTAAAATGGACGTCTCGAACTTTGAACTCCTAAAAGCGAAGATAGTAGAGTCACTTTAGACCAATATATTCATGGAGAGTGTCATGCCGAAGCTGGAAAAAATGGGTGCGTCGCTGGGAGCATTACTGAAAGAGAAGGGCGAGACCATCGCTATCGCTGAAACATCCGCCGGAGGATTGATCTCCGCATCCCTGCTGTCGGTTGGCGGCGCTTCGGCCTACTTCCTGGGCGGCGGAGTGCTCTACACCTATGAATCGCGCAACAAGATGCTTAATCTTCCGCAAGACACTTTCGAAAACATGAGACCCAGCACCGAGGAATATGCCCTTCGCATTGCC
>Ga0114999_10008746_pt1 | contig 11237 bp, 9 predicted proteins | sample ArcticOcean_MG_C_3_FD_89820 | JGI IMG/M metagenome (GOLD analysis project Ga0114999, IMG submission 89820) | Marine microbial communities from western Arctic Ocean - ArcticOcean_MG_CB8_126 | ecosystem: Environmental > Aquatic > Marine > Oceanic | place: Arctic Ocean: Canada Basin | collected...
AGACCTTACAGGTTGATACTTCTTATTCCTAATATCTAATCTTTCTTCTCGTTCCTTGTATCGTTTAAGAACTGAATAAACACTATTACCAGTTAATCCCCATTCCTTATTATTGGGTGTGCGAATACCTTTCTCATTAAAGTGTTTTGATATTCTCCTATAACTCCATCCTTCATCTCTTAATGACTGAATGAGTTTATAGAGTTGGTAGTTCTTATCTGTATATCGGTGTCTATTGTATTGAGGATTTAGGTTGTTGAATTGGATGGAAACGGTGAAACAGAGATAGTTTGCATAATCACCATTAGTAAAAAAAGGACTGTTCTTACCTACTCTACCGTTACGCTTTTTGCTAGATTCCGGGGTTGGTCAACATCTGTACCTTTCAGAACGGCAACATGATATGCAAGAAGTTGGACGGGAATTGAATATAGGATAGGAGTAACAAAATTATTAACTTCTGGAAGTTGAATTACATCTATTGAGGTTTGATCAACTTTAGAGATGCCTTTTTTGTCAGAAAGCAGAATTATACGGCCGCCTCGTGACATAACTTGCTCTACATTAGAGATTGTCTTATCAAACAGGCTATCGCTAGGGGCAATTGCTATTACTGGCATTTTCTCATCGATCAATGCGATTGGACCGTGTTTCATTTCCCCAGCAGCATATCCTTCAGCATGAATATAAGAAATTTCTTTTAACTTTAATGCCCCTCCCAAAGCAATTGGATAATTAGTTCCTCGCCCTAAATATAAGGCATCTTGAACCTCAAAGATTGAGGCGGCAATTTTTGAAAGGATCTCATTATGGTTTAGAACTTCTGCTACTCTTGATGGAACTTCAGTAAGAGCTCCAACTAATTCATTTCTAGTATCAGTAGAAATCGTTTTTTTTGCAACACCTGTAGCAATGCATAAGCATGCCAAAACTGTTAATTGTGTTGTGAAAGCCTTTGTTGAAGCAACTCCAATTTCTGGGCCCGCATAAGTATGAAGAACTGTATCAGATTCTCTTGCAATAGCGCTTTCTGGGACATTTACAATAGATAAAATTTTTTGGTTCTTTCTTTTTGCGTGCCTTAGGGCTGCAAGAGTATCAATGGTTTCTCCGGATTGTGAAATAAATAAAGCGATACCACCATCAAGCATGGGACCCTCTCGATATCTGAACTCTGATGCAATGTCTACCTCTACGGAGAGCTTTGCAATATTCTCAAACCAATATTTGGCAACCATACATGCGTAAAAAGATGTTCCACAAGCAACTAGTGTTATCTTAGAAGCTGAGGATAGATCAAAGTTTAGATTAGGAAGAGAGATTGTCCTTTCCTTAGGGTTGACTAGCGCGCTTAGAGCATCTCCGATTGCTTGGGGTTGTTCATAAATCTCTTTCAGCATGAAATGTTGATGACCACCCTTCCCAACGCTAGAACTGGATAGTTTTGTTAGGCGAATTGATCTTTTAACTGGCTTATTTTGTGAGTTAAAAATTGCAACAGTATTTGGTTGGAGTATTGCCCAATCACCATCTTCTAAGTATATTAACTTTTTTGTTAAAGGTGCGAGCGCAATCGCATCTGAGCCTAGATACATTTCGCCGTCGCCGATGCCAATGACTAAGGGGCTACCTCGTCTTGCTGCAATCATTAAGCCAGGGTGGTTAGAAAATATTAAGCCAAGTGAGAATGCGCCCTGAAGGCGTGCCAGGACATTTGTTGTTGCTTCTTCGGGAGAGAATTTTTGGTCTAGCTTTTCTTGTATAAGATGAACAATTAACTCAGTATCAGTATCAGACGTAAGGGTGCAACCAAGAGCTATTAAATTCTTTCTTAAGCCTAAGAAGTTTTCTATTATTCCATTGTGAACGACGGCTACATTTTTTGTGGCATGGGGGTGGGCATTTTTTTCATTTGGCACACCGTGAGTTGCCCAGCGTGTGTGGCCAATTCCGATTTTGCCTTTTATTGGATTATTAGAGATAGCGGTATCTAAATTCTTTATTTTCCCTATGGCACGCCTTCTTTTAATACTTCCATTTTGAATAGTTGCAATGCCAGAAGAATCATATCCTCTGTACTCTAGTCGTTTTAACCCAGAGATTATATTCTCTGTAATATTTCTATCACTAATAATTCCAATGATGCCGCACATAAAAACTATCCTTTTTTTAATTTTTTTCGATTTGGCATCTTTTTTTGAGCCTCGAGTTCTCCAGTATTCCAGTTAGAGATTTCTTTTTGTGAAGTGCGTGTTAGCCCAAGAGAATAAGGAGGAATATCTTTAGTTATAACACTTCCGGCTCCGATAGTAGCGTTGTCCCCAATTTTAATTGGTGCTATCAAGGCTGCATTAGAGCCTATAAAAACTTCTTTTCCTATTTGTGTTTTATGTTTTGAAACTCCATCGAAATTACATGTTATCGTCCCTGCTCCAATGTTTGTGTTAACGTCAATAGGTGCGTCACCAATATATGATAAGTGACTAGCTTTTACCTTAGCCTTTATTGTTGTATTTTTGACTTCAACAAAATTCCCAATCTGGGCTTCTTCTCCAATTTTAGTTTTAGGTCTCAATCGTGCAAAAGGGCCAATAATTGCGCCCTTTGAAATAAGGGTGCCTTCAATATGGCAGAAGGCTTTTATAGTAACATTATTTTCTATTGTTACCCCTGGCCCAAAGATTACGTTGGGGCCAATAATAACATCCTTTCCAATTTTAGTGTCCCAACTAAAAAAAATGCTACTTGGGTCAGAAAGTGTAGCGCCGCCTAAAAGAACAGATTCGCGAGCCCTTTTCTGAAATACTTGCTCGGCTTTTGCTAGGTCAATTCTTGTATCAACACCAATTAACTCCTCTTCATCTCCTTCAATATATGTACATCTATGACCATTTTTAGTAGCAATCTCAATTATATCAGTTAAATAATATTCCTGTTTTTTATTATTATTTTTGATAGTGTTAATAAGTTTGGTAATATATTTGCCATTTATAATCATTGCACCAGAGTTACATAAATTAATCGCTAATTGTTCACGTGTTGCTTCCTTTGCCTCAATTATGGAGGTTAGGGTTCTGTGCTTATTAGTGATTAGGCGGCCGTAAGTTTTTGGAAATCTAGACTTGAAGCCAAGAGCTACTATCGCTGGCTTATCGCTTTTGTTTATTCGATCAATCAATCTTTTTATAGTTTTAGCGCTAATCAGTGGATCTGCCCCATATAGCACAAGTATGTTGTTTTTGGAGGCAGTTATTTTCTTGAGTACTGTTTTGACTGCATTTCCTGTGCCCAGTGGCTTTGATTGAGTTATAGTGGGGTTTGGGTCGACCTCCTTAGTTACATCTTTCATATTTTTAGCAACAACCACAATTTTCTTCTTGATACCGACACTATTCAAAGAGCCAATCACATGATTAATCATCGATCTTCCAGCAATTTTGTGAAGGACTTTGGACTGGCTTGATTTCATCCGATTCCCTAAACCAGCAGCAAGAATAATAGCCAAAGTATTTTTTGAATGGTACAAATCTTTTTTGATCATGTTTTATGTTATAAATGAGTCTGTTATTAAGTACAGTTTTAGATAATAAGCAAGTTGCCATAGGCTTGAATTGCCGCCAAGTTAAAAGATTATCTATATTCTTTAATTGTATGTGAATTTTATTATGCTTAATTCAAATTTTCCTAGCGCCATAATTTTTGATCTTGATGGGACGTTGATTGACAGTGCACCAGATCTTCGATTGGCGATTAACCAAGTTTTTGATTCTATTGGCCGCCGAAACCTTTTTTTGGACGAAGTAGTTATGCTGATTGGAGATGGTGTTCCAAAATTTATAGAACGGGCGTTTCATGCTACAGGAACTATTGCTACTAAAAACCAGATAGAACAGACCATGAAAGAATTCCTTTGGATTTATGAAAGAAACCCAATTAGTTTAACAACAGTTTTTCCTGGAGTTTTTTTGATGCTAGAAAGTTTGCAAAAAAAAGGAGTTAAATTGGGCATTTGCACAAATAAACCCTATGAAGCAGCCATGGAAGTTCTGATTAAACTAGGACTAAAGAGTTTTTTTCAGTCAGTAATTGGAGGTGATAGTTTAGGTGATATAAGAAAGCCTGATCCGCGTCATTTTTTTGCGGCACTTGATCCATTAGGGATAGAGAAAAAATTTTCTTTGATGATTGGTGATAGCAAGAATGATATTGCTGTTGCAAAAAAAGCTGGAGTGAAGTCAGTCGCAGTCTCATTTGGTTATTCTTCCACAAAGTTTGATGAGCTTGGGGCTGATTTTTGTATTTGCCATTTTGATGAATTAATTCCCACCTTGGAGAATTTTTGATTGACGTTCTGAAAATAATTCTTCTAATCTCAGAAACGCAATTTTATAAACTTGTTTCAGAGATTCATTGAATTCTTCTTCAGCAGTATGTTTGATTCGAATGCGGAAAAGGGCAATAATTTCATTAACATTCCGATCTTTAACTGCCAGAATGAATGGGAATCCAAACTTTTTCTTATATGTCTTGTTCAGACTCCTAAGTTCCTCTAGTTCAGTAATAGTGCAGTTGTTAAGTCCTGCCTGGCCTTGTTCCCTGGTAGACTCTTCGGTAAGCTTTTTTTTGTTAGAAATTCTTTGTGCCAAGTCAGGGTGATTGCAAAGGAGGCGTAATTGATCGCGTTTATTTGATTTAGTAACGACTGAAACCATGGCATTGTGAAGCTCAGTTATATCCTCAAATGCTGGTTGGTTTTTAAGGCTCCAAACCGCCTCCGCAATCCATTGTGAATTTTCAAAAATATTAGAAAATCTTTCAATAAATTGGTGATGAGTTGTTTTTTTAGTTTGCAGAGTTAATATCCTTTCTGTCTAAGGAATGGGGAGGGTGCTTTCGGTTCCAATGATGTGCGATATCTATGCGCTTGCAAAACCAAATATCATCATGTTTTTTGGCATATTTAATAAATTTTTCTAAGGAACGGATTCGTCCTGGGCGGCCAATAATTCGACAATGTAGACCAATGGACATCATTTTTGGAGTTGATTTTCCTTCAGAATATAAGCAGTCGAAAGAGTCACGGAGATAGGAAAAAAATTGATCACCAGAGTTGAAGCCTTGAGGGGATGCAAAACGCATATCATTATTATCTAGAGTGTATGGTATCACTAGATGATTATTTCCGCTGACAACGGTCCAATAGGGCAAGTCATCGTTATAATCATCAGAATCATATAAAAATCCACCTTCTTCTACCAGTAGGCGGCGTGTATTTACGCTTGTTCTTCCAGTGTACCAACCTAATGGTCTCTCTCCCGTTATCCTTTGAATAATATCAATTGATAAATTCAGATGGTCTCTCTCTACTGCCTCAGGAACATTTCGGTAATCAATCCACTTGTACCCATGACTGCAAATTTCATTTCCATATTTGAGTGCTAATTCGGCAACTCTGGGGTTTCTTTCAAGGGCCATTGCAACAGCAAACAGGGTAAGTGGGATATTTTCTTTTTTAAATAAGTCTAGGATTCTCCATATTCCTACACGGCTTCCATATTCATAAATAGACTCCATACTCATATGACGTTCTCCAAGCCATGATGAAGCTCCTATTATCTCAGATAAAAATGCTTCCGATCCTTGATCGCCATGGAGGATACAATTTTCTGCACCTTCTTCATAATTTAGGACAAATTGAACAGCAAGCTTTGCACCTCCAGGCCATTCTGGTTGAGGTTTATTTGTTCCATAGCCAATTAGATCTCGAGGGTATTCTTTAGTGATAGGCTTCATTGGTAAAGGGCCCTAACATTTAATTTTTTAGAGATTCTAACTCTTTGTTGAAATAGAAAAATATACGACACCTAAGATTTGCATCCTTGAACCAAGTCAAGAAAAGTTCAAGATTATTGAAAGTAATATCAAAGTAAAAGATTTTAATATACTCAACTACGATATTTAAGATAACCTATGTAAAGTATTTTCTGACAAATGTAACAGGGTAAATAATTTGGATGGGACGATTGAGTACGCATGTCTTAGATGTTAGTCGCGGCAAACCTGCTGAGGGCGTTAGGTGGACTTTATATAAATTGGGTGAAGTCAGGGAAAAACTGTCCTCAGGTTTTACAAATGGAGATGGCCGAACTGATCAATTCCTTTTGGATGGTCCAGAGATTGTGATTGGTTCATATGAAGTAATTTTTGAAGTGGCAGAGTATTTTATGCGGGAGGGGTTTAATTTGCCAAGTCTTCCTTTTCTTGACTATATCCCGATCAGGTTTAGTATTTCTAGTCAGGATCAGAATTACCATGTTCCTTTGCTAGTTTCCCCTTATGGGTATTCAACATATCGTGGAAGTTAAATAAAATAGAATTGAGTTATGAGTGAGATTTTAGTTCGAAATAAAGTTCGAATTCTTTTGGGTTGGGAACCATTAGAAATTGAGGTTCCTGATCCAAACTGCACTGTTTTAGAATATTTGCGAAATGAACGGCGTTTGTTTGGCACAAAGGAAGGTTGTGCTGAAGGAGATTGCGGTGCTTGTACTATAATTATTGGAGAGTTGAGAGAGAATAAAGTTTTTTACAGGGCGGTAAATGCTTGTATTCTTTTTTACCATATCTTGATGGGAAACAAATATTAACTGTTGAGCATATAAGTGCAGGGACGTTAACTTCTGTGCAAACTGCGCTAATTACTTTTCATGGCTCTCAATGTGGCTTTTGTACGCCTGGAATTGTAATGTCTCTGTTGGCTTCACACATAAATCAAGGTGGTTCGACGCGACGTGAAGTTGATGATATTTTAGCAGGGAATTTATGCCGATGTACTGGATATGGGCCTATTATCAAAGCCGCTCAGTATGCATTAAAAGAATGCAAGCCACCTAGTTGGGGGACAAATACTGAAGAAATTAGGTTAAAGCTTGCTGAATGGGATGCATGCATGCGTCCTCTCAAAATATTAAAATTAAATATGGTTTTTTTTGCTCCAAGAACCGTTAATCAACTTAATGTTTTTCTCAATGAGTTCCCCCATTCTACAATCATAGCAGGAATGACTGATGTTGGAATTTGGGTTACAAAACTTGGAAAGTCTCTTAATTCATTAGTTTCACTTCTTAAGGTTGAGAACCTAAATGAGATTACAGTATCTAAAAATGGAATAGAGATAGGTGCAGCCGTTACCTATAGCGATGCTTTTCAAACCTTGGTTGATTTTTCATCCGATTTTGAAGAATTATTAAGAAGAATTGGTTCCACTCAAATTAGGAATAATGGCACAATTTGTGGAAATATTGCAAATGGGTCACCGATTGGGGATATGGCCCCCGCTTTAATAGCTCTTAGCGCCTCAATTATTTTTTGTAGTATAAGGGGTCATAGGAAAATTAAACTTGATGATTTTTATATTGATTACGGAAAACAGAATATTCGAAGTAATGAATTTATCGAAAAGATTGAAATTCCATCAATCAAAGGATTCTTTAAATGTTATAAAGTTTCAAAAAGATTTGACCAAGATATTTCAGCAGTAGTAGCAGGATTCCAATTGCAAATTTTTGATCAAAAAATTATTACAGCTCGGATTGCTTATGGTGGAATGGCAAACAGACCATTGAGAGCATTTTTATGTGAGAAAGCGTTAGAAGGCCGTGAATTGACGAGAGAAACCATAGAAGAAGCAAAGATAGCTATTTGTGAAGATTTTTCTCCAATTTCTGATGCAAGGGCTAGTAAAGAATACAGGACCTTAATCGCATGTAATTTAATTGAGCGATTTTTCTTAGATTTTAGCTCAAGTGTTGTTTCTTATCAATTATCTGATCGACGCTTTTATGAGGAAGAAAAGATTGATTAAGAACTTAAAAATAAAGGACCAAATATATGGTGGCATTACAAAATCACTCATTCATGATAGCGCTGAAAAGCATGTCGTAGGCAAAGCAACTTTCGTTGATGATATTTTAGAGCCTAGGGAAACCCTTTACATGGGATTTGGAAGTGCTCCATTTGCTAGAGGGAAAATTTTGAATATTGACTTGTCTAACTGCAAGGCTGCTCCGGGCGTAATTGAAATCTTAGTTGCAACTGACATTCCTGGGGTCAATGATTTTAGCCCTACTCACTCAGGCGATGATCCAATCTTAGCTAATGAAGAAGTTATGTATTATGGTCAACCTGTCTTTGCTGTTATTGCGAAAACCTATAATGAAGCCAGAAAAGCCGCAAAATTAGGAAGAGTAGAGGGTGAGGAAATGGACCCTATTTTAACGATTGATGATGCGATTAAAAATAATTATTTCATTTCAGATGCTCATGTTATGGAACGAGGAGATGTGGCTACAGCAATGAAGAACGCATATATGATTACTTCTGGATTTCTTAGTATGAGTGGACAAGAGCATTTTTATCTAGAGGGGCAAGTTGCTCTGGCTATTCCAATGGAAGATAGTGGAGTTTTTATACAATGTTCTTCGCAACATCCATCAGAAATTCAGCATAATGTTGCTCAAATACTTGATATTTCTGCTAGTGCAGTCACAGTCGAGGTTCGGAGAATGGGTGGAGCGTTTGGTGGGAAGGAGAGCCAACCGGCGCAATGGGCGGCGCTGGCAGCGTTGGCTGCATATAAAACTGGGAGGCCAGTGAAGTGTCGCCTTGATCGAGATGATGATATGATTATGACAGGGAAACGGCATGATGTTCAGGGTCATTGGAAAGTTGGATTTGAAAAAAATGGGCTTATCAGAGCCGCAGAGGTTGATATGGCTACACGGGCAGGGTGTTCCAAAGATTTGACAGATGCAATTAGTGATCGAGCCATGTTTCATTTTGATAATGCTTATTATTTTGATGCAATTAGAATTAATTGTGCTCGATGTAAAACTAATACTGTTTCAAATACAGCATTTAGAGGGTTTGGTGGACCTCAAGGGATGATGTTGGGGGAGAGAATGATTGAAGCTGTTGCTCGGCATGTTGGGAAGGATCCGTTAGAAGTAAGAAAACTTAATTTTTATTCATCGAATAATCGCAATATTACACCATATAATATGGTCGTTGAAGACTTCGTGCTGGATAAAATTGTTTTAGAATTAGAGAAGAAGGCCTCTTATTGGCAACGACGCAAGCAAATTGGTGAGTTTAATAAAAAGAGTAAAATTGTTAAACGAGGACTAGCCCTGACTCCAGTTAAGTTTGGAATTTCTTTCACGACTACTTTCCTTAATCAAGCAGGAGCTTTAGTGCATATTTATAAAGATGGTAGCATACATCTTAATCATGGTGGAACTGAAATGGGGCAAGGCCTTTATATGAAGGTTGCACAAATAGTTGCAGAAGAGTTTCAAGTTGATGTTACTAAAATTAAAATTTCAGCGGCAAATACTGGAAAAGTCCCAAATACATCAGCTACGGCAGCCTCCTCTGGAACGGACTTAAATGGTATGGCAGCGAGGACCGCTGCAAGAACAATCAAACGGCGTCTTGTCACCTTTGCTGCAAAGGAGTTTGATGTTTTAAAGAGTGAGGTTAAATTTCTTCCAAATAGAGTTCAAGTTAGGAATCATGTCCTGACCTTTAATGAACTGATTAAGAAAGCGTATTTAAATAGAGTGCAACTTTCAGCAACTGGATTCTATCGAACTCCAAAAATTCATTATAATCGAAAGATGGCATCCGGGAGGCCATTTCTTTATTTTGCTTATGGAGCGGCTGTATCAGAGGTTTTAATAGATACCTTGACAGGTGAAAGTCGAGTTTTAAGAACGGATATTCTTCATGATGTAGGAAAGTCTATAAATCCTGCGTTAGATTTGGGACAAATTGAGGGGGGCTTTATCCAGGGAATGGGTTGGTTAACGTCAGAAGAATTGTCGTGGAATGATAAAGGACGTTTAATGACTCACTCTCCATCTGCTTATAAAATTCCAACATGTGGAGATAGGCCAGAACAATTCAATATTGATATTTGGGATAAGGGTTTTAATAAAGAGGCTACAATCCATCGCTCAAAAGCAGTCGGAGAACCGCCACTGATGTTGGCAATTTCAGTTTTTCAAGCAATTTCAGATGCTATTGCTAGTTTACAGAATTATAGTAGTGTTCCTCAGCTTAATGCGCCGGCGACACCAGAGAGAATATTGATGGCTATTGAGGCTATAAAAAAATTAAATTAAAGATGAGTTTAAAAAAAACAATTTCGCCACCTATAATCCCAGGTCCAATTGATTGGATTTTTGAGGCTGATTTTTTTGTTAAAAAAGTAGAAAGGCTAATTTTAGTTTTTGTCTGCTCTCATAAAGGTTCCACACCCCGAGAGACTGGAGCCTGGCTTATAGTTGCCAAATCTAAGGTTTTTGGAACGATAGGGGGTGGGGAAGTCGAAAATTCAGTTATAAAGATGGCGAATGAACTCTTGGAAGGACGACAATTATTTCAGCGAAGATGTCAGAATTTCAATTTAGGTCCAGATCTCGGGCAATGTTGTGGCGGGTTTATGAAGATATTATTTGAGCCTATTGAAAATACTGGGGCTCAGTGGCTTTTAGATGCGCAGTCAATTGCTTCAAGGGGGGGGAGTGGCCATATTGAGTTCTCAACCTTAAATCTAGCTAAGTCTCCAATAGTTCATAATGGACGTGTTCCCGATGGTAACTTTAGCAATAGAGATGTTCACATCCAACCAATGAAGGACCAGAGACCAAAAGTTATTGTATATGGAGCGGGACATGTTGGTCGGGCAATAGCAGGATTTGCACAGCAGTTGCCTATAAACTTATTAGTAGTTGATGAACGCAAAAGTGAACTAGATCAAGTTTCAGTCTGTAGAAACGTAAAAGTTGAATTTGTTAAAAGTCCTGTTTCCCATGCGATTAAAGTTTCAGGTCAAAAAGCCGTGATTATTATGACGCATAACCATGGATTAGACTATCGCCTTTGTCAGGTTTTTGTAGAAAAAGCTGACTTAGTCTATTTAGGGCTTATTGGGTCTAAGGTAAAACTAGCAAGGTTTCGCAGGGCTCTTAAACTAGAAGGAATGACTTCTGATCAAATATCTAATATTATTTGTCCTATTGGGGCAGGAGGACCAATTGGAAAAGAGCCTGGAATTATTGCATTATCTACATTGTCTGAGCTTATTAAAAGTTTAGACCTTAAGGTTTAAGGAAAATAAGAAGATTGAAGAAAAAAAATAAAGATTCATTGGATAACTGTGAAGAAAAATATGA
>Ga0114999_10008750_pt1 | contig 11234 bp, 12 predicted proteins | sample ArcticOcean_MG_C_3_FD_89820 | JGI IMG/M metagenome (GOLD analysis project Ga0114999, IMG submission 89820) | Marine microbial communities from western Arctic Ocean - ArcticOcean_MG_CB8_126 | ecosystem: Environmental > Aquatic > Marine > Oceanic | place: Arctic Ocean: Canada Basin | collected...
TGAGGGAATGGAACGCAGGACCGGAATTCTTCAGGCGGCCATGCCTGCGGCAGTACTTGTATCCATCATTGCCCTTGAGTACAAGCTCTGTCCGGAATTTGTTACCACAACAGTGCTTTTTTCCACACTTTACAGTATTTTAAGCTTAACTATAATTCTGACGCTGATTTGATTCAGCAATTTAAGCATAATCTGCGCTGTGCTGTACAACGAGTAAAAGTTGGCCTTCCTGGATACTCACTGTGACAGGATTGGAGAGTACCTGATTTGAAACACCGGAAGGAGATTTTCCGGGCAGCAAAGCATGGTTGTTCAATTCAAACTTTAAGCCACGTGAAACAACGCCCTGAGCTCCCCCGAAAAGAGGGAGCAGTGAAAGAGTTGTTGCTTGAGGGAGAGACTCTTTCCATGTGTCCAGGATAAATTCCAGGCGTTCCAGCGGAGTCCAAATGATAAGACGTGCAAGTGGAGCATACTTAAAAAGTATTTCCAGGATAGAGAGAAACTGATCTTGTCGACCGCCGTCTGCACCTAGCAGGTTGATTTCCGTAAATCCAAGTTTCAGGCAATGTCGAACGGCTTTGTCTGCATCATTGGTGTCCTGCTCTTTGACATGAAAGAGTATTGTATCCGGAAGTTGCTTTTGCACATCTGGATGAAGGGAATCGAAATCGCCAACCACTGCGTCAGGAAGCAGGTTTAAAACGTGCAGCAGATTTGCTCCTCCATCAGCGGCCACCCGATAATCAGCTTCACGCCATAACCGCTTCAGGAGCGTCTGAGGAGGAGGATTTCCGTTACAGATAATCAAGGCTTTTTTAAGCGGCCTTTCTTTTTTTTGTTTTTCAATTTGACTCATCGAGCTGACTTTATGCAAGAACTATTAAGATCTTTTCCTGTTGTCGCAAAACTTCCTGTTAATTGGGGGGATATGGACTCTTTTCAGCATGTAAATAATACAATCTATTTTCGTTATTTTGAGAGTGCGCGCATTCAATATTTTGAAGCTCTGGGTTGGATGGACATCGTGGAAGAACTGGGAGTAGGACCTATTTTAGGATCAACCTCCTGTCGCTTTCGGACTCCCCTCACTTATCCGGATACTGTTTATGCCGGTGCTAAAATAACAGAAATGCATGAGAAACGTTTTACAATGGAGTACCTGATTGTAAGTGAGCAGCATCCGGAAACGGTTGCGGAAGGTACCGGTATTGTGATTTGCTATAACTATCAAAAAAATCAGACAACTCAGATTCCGGAAGTTGTTCATCATGCCATAGAAAAACTGGAAGGACGAAAATTTTGAAATAGAAATAATTTTTCTGCAGGAATGTTTTTAAGGTATGCTCTCGGTGGATTCAGGCAGATAAAAAACAACCTCACCTGTACGTACCAAACCCAATTGTTTGCGGGCAATCAATTCAATATAGGCCGGATTTGTTTTCAGTGCAGATATTTCTTCTGACATCAAGACTTTCTCCAGTTCCATTGAATCCAGTTTTTGCCCAAGTATTTGTTCATGTGCTTCCAGCCTGTTAGTCGCTAAAATACCGTAACTTCCAATAACTGAGATCAATAGCATTACCGCTCCAAATCCTGCAATTAAAACCATGGTAAACAGAGAACGCCATTCTTCAGACTCTTTTGCCAGACCAACGGTATTCTCTTGTGATTTAGGCGGTGAAAACAAGCCATTAACATAGAGAATTCTGTCGTGGTTTTTCAACCGTTTGGATTGGACTGCAGGCCGGTTTTGCTTATTCAGGCTATTTTTGGGAGTATGATAAAGCATTTTTTACTTTAATAATAAAAACACTGCAGACAAATACTGCAGCTCAGAAAGATGAAAATAAAAATCAGTAAGTTGATTATTTTTGCGGAAGCTCCTTGAAAATAGTCTTACACCGTGCCTCTAATTGGGCGCCTTTCTGAATCAAAAGTTGTCCGGAAGGAACCTGCACCTCACCTTTTATAGTGGCGGACGCAATCACCTCAAGGCGTTTGTGGGCCAGTAAATCTCCTGCTACTTTACCGGCGACTAAAACTGTGTTTCCTTCAAGTTTTCCATTTATATTTCCAGTTACAGCTACAACAATTTCCTGGTCTCCGGAAACAGATCCATTGACTGTCCCACTGACAACCATTTTTCTTTTTGTGTGGATAGTACCTTCCACAAACAAATCCTCACCGAGGAATCCGAGCCCATTGCTTGTTGCAGTATTTTGGTTTGTCATGTTGGTTTGTTTGCTAATAAATCAATGCCGTTAATAAAAAGGCTGATCCGGATTATATCTGGTCATTGGCAGCAAGGGGTTTGTCTTGCGCCCATTGATGATCATTTCATAGTGTAAATGCGGACCTGTGCTACGTCCTGTACTTCCTACTAATCCTATTAAATCTCCGCGTTTCACCTTCTGGCCGAGTTTTACTTTTATCTTCGAAAGATGTGCAAACCGCGTTCTGTAGCGGACCGATTTTTTCTTTCCAGGGAAAAACCCTCTGCCGTGAAGCAGTTCTACTAGTAAGCCAAAACCGGACTTACGACTTGCAATCCTGACAACTGCATCCCCGGGAGCATAAACAGGAGTGCCTCTACGTGCTCTGAAATCAATCCCGCCGTGATATTCACGTTTTTTCGTGAACGGATCCACACGCATACCGTAACGATCGGATAAGGCTCTGCTGCGAATTGGAATCATCGTGGGGGTTTGTCTCCAGATACTCCGATTCCGTGCTATCAGTTGGTTCAAATCCTCCAGTTGCGAAACAGTAACGTTGTAATCGTCAGAATTACTGTAGAGAAACTGACGTAAACTTCCGGAACTTAACAGGGCCTGTGGTGAATCAAGCGACAGACTGTCTAATATTGTTGGCCCGCCTCGTCCTGTTTTCGTTTTTTTTCTTTTGCTCTTAGTCGTTTTACTGAGTGTAATACCAGTAGCTTTGCTAATCTTGTTTGTGAGCCGTGTGACTGTTTCCTGGTTTACTTTGAGGAACTCCATATGCTCTGACAAACTCTGCTCTGTTTCAACCAGTTGTCCGCGTAACTGCTCAATTGTGTTTGCCTGCTCTTCAAAACTTTTACGATGTGAATTAAAATTTTGTAAAGATTTTTTAAAAGCCACAAAATCTTGAGATATCTGCTGCAGCCACTGCATCGTCTGTTGTGGATTCGCCTGAATATTTAGATGAGGCGCACATTCAGTTTCCAGTGTCTGACAAATAAAATTATGTAATTCATCCAACTTGTGTGTGTTTGAGCGAAACAGAGCTGTATGTTTTTTATACGTTATATTACTGTTCTGCTCAGACTGCTTCAATTCTTCGACATAATCTTCAAGGAACGAAACCCGAGATTCACGTCCGTCATAGAGGGCAATCCGCTGTTGAAAGGCGACTTGACTCTTCACCTGCTTTTCAAGCAACTGGCTCTGCTTTGCAATAGTTTGGTGTTGTTCAAAAAACTTCCAACCTAAAGCAACAGATCCGAGCATTAAAAGCGTCAACAAAAAATACAACAGTTTCTTCCCAAAATGATACTGACGTACACCAACGTCACTATCCTTCAGTAGTAAGATTGAAAAATTGCTCATGAATCGATATTCATCGAAAAAGATTAAAATTAATCCGTAATTCTATCATAAGCACAATTGAACTGCAACCCTCTCAAACCTTAAACAGAGCCGAGTTACAGAGCAACTGCAATTAAATTCATGCTGCTTTGGACGCTCTATCATTCGTTACAATTTGGTGTTGATAAAAAATTCCCTCAAATCCAGATTCAGCTATTTGGCTTTTGCTGCAAAAGCTAAATTATTTAAAGCATTTTCGGAGTTAATCGCTTTTTTATCAGGACGATTTCAGGCAATAATGGTTTCATAAATATTTGAAAATACAGTTGTTATTTAGCGCAATCGAATTTTGCCACCAGTCATTTACTGAGGATATCCGGGGCCACCCTGCTTTTTTGAAGCTGCGAATACGCAACTCCCCGAACAAGTTACCTAAACCTTATCTTGCCAAAATCGTGCAAAAGTGAAGCGTTGCAAATCTTACTAAGTTGATCAGCACTGAAATTTGCGCCAGAAATACGTCCACTCTTAGACATTGAGTAACAGCGGCTGGAGTTCTTTCCAGTCAGTCAAAGCTTCTTTGGCCAGTCGCTGAGCCGTTTGCTCCATTGTATGAAAATATAATTCTGTATCGGGACGAACTAATTTATTGCCAGTTTCACCTGCCTGAATCCGGTTGCGTACGAGCGAGTTTACTTTAAGAATTTCATAAACTGGAATGCGCCCGGAATATCCTGTTCCCCTGCAGCGCAGACAATTATTGTCAGTTTTTCCGTTGAGCGGCTTTTCAGCGTCATGATGCGAACAAAGACGGCGTACCAGTCTTTGTGAAACTATAACAGTCAGGGTTTCCGCTAATAAATCCCGCGCAATTCCAAGGTTCAACATGCGCTGAATTGCAGTCACGGCGTCGTTGCTGTGAAGTGTTGAAAGTACCAAATGACCTGTAAGCGCGGCTTTTACCGCAATGCTAGCGGTCTCTTCATCTCTTATTTCGCCAATTAAAATAACATCCGGATCTTGACGCAACGCTGCCCGTAATGTCTCAGCAAATCCCAATCCCTGTTCTGGTTTGACGGAAACCTGTGTGATTCCTTCTATATGATATTCAACGGGATTTTCTATAGTCAGGATATTTTTTTCTTGTGAATTAAGTGCATTTAGGATTGCATAGAGAGTTGTTGTTTTTCCGCTGCCTGTCGGACCAACCATGAGAATTAATCCGCTTGGAGCCTGACTTGCCTGATAGAGCATTTCCAAATCATTTTTGAAAAACCCCAGAGCCTCCAATTTGTGCTGTACAGGTGTCTGATCCAAAAGCCTCAACACCAGCTTTTCACCAGATTGTCCCGGCAGGGTTGAAACTCTAATGTCAAAGTGACGACCTCCGTTTGAGTGGTAAGTATAGTGCCCGTCTTGAGGCCGGCGTCGCACAGCAATGTCCATTCCGGCTAATAACTTCAAGCGTGACAAAATCAACGGGTGGAAACTCAGCGGCATTGAAGCGGCATCCTGAAGATAACCGTCAATACGGTATCTTATTCGAAGTTTGTTTTTTTCTGGTTCAAGATGAATATCGGAACATCTACGGGAAATTGCTTCTTCAAAAATTTGCTGGATCCTGCCTGTTGCAGAAAAATCCGCATCTACGGTAGGTAATTGTGAAGTATCAAGCAGTGCCTCGATTTGCTGCTGTTGCGCTAAATGCCAAGTAATAGGTTCACCCAACTGAAAAGCCACTTGATTCATGCTCAACCAATTTGACTGAACCGACAACAGTCCCGCACACTTTGAACCAAAACGCATAGCTAAAATACCTGTGCGTTCATACAGTTGTTTTGATAAAAGGAGGTTTTCGTGATTTTGGACTTCATCGCGCGTAGCGGACAGCAGAGGGAGACCATAACGGTTTGACAAGTTTCGCAGCAGCTGAGATTCATCCAGCAAATCCATTTGGATCAAATGCCGGATTTTCTCCATCTCCGAGAGATTCAGGTAGGTGCTGCCTGTTTGCCGCATCACTTCCGGATCCAGATCTTCTTCCTGCACCAATTCATCCAACAAGCCCATTGCTCTGCTCCACTAAATGTGCACAGACAAAATGTCCACGTTCCAGTTTAGTTTTGAATTTAGGTCATGGTACTAGCAATACCCTATTTTTATAGCGCAGGTCAATACTTTTTAATCCTGGATGCTGTTTATCGAGGACAGCGTATATATTTTGGAAGGTGCGTAAACGCTCACCGAAATTACGGCTTCCCATTTGGATCGTCAGCGGAACAGTACGTAAAGGTTCAGGTTTGCCTGGTTGAAGATAAAAGATATTCAGCGGCCAGTTGATTTTTAGATTAAGGGGATCTGAAATATCAATGTGAATAGGCTGAGTAGTCAAGTCGACTATGCTGAATTGACGTTCAAGTTCAAGCTGTGTTTTTGGCAGTTTAGTTTTTTGTGCTGCAGTCATCTGCTGAAATGTTGCCAGGAATCTTAATCCTCTTTCCAGAACAGGTGAATCCAGACGTGAACCCAGCTTGATTGACTGTACTGTCAGCCCGTCAATAAGCGGTAATATTTTGTGCGGGGAATCGCGCAGTACTTCAATTGGCAATTGTTTGAGCAGTCGTTGATTTTCACCAATTAGAACGTACTTCGTTTTTGCCAGCGACGCAGGGGAAAAAACACTTGTTTGTAGTGAAATTTTAAGCAGCGCAACTGGCTGATATTCCGTGATTTTAAGGTGTAATTCATCAGGAAATATTCTGCGTATGTCCGCCTTTTGCACGATGGGATGTGTCTGCAGACGTGCCGCGAGCCGATAGGGCTGGAGATCTGACAAAAGCTGGCCCTGATGCAGACCGCTTGTTCTCAGCACATCAAGGTCGTCCAACAATTGGTTGCCGTTAATCAGTACCTTTGTAAGTGGTTGTTTAAAAAATGCCTGTCCAACCCAAACGCTGCCTCCTGCCAACCATAAAATAAAAACCAGACCGCTGATTCCAATAAATTTTTGAATCAGCCAGCGTATTTTCATCCGCAGATAAGCGGGTTCATTTTCTACGAAATACGGTGGAACCCAAGAATTTCTGTAACCCGGTTCTGTATTCGGTTTGCGAAGTTTTACTGAAAGTCCAGGGATTGGATTACTGCGGTTTTTCCGGACGCTCGTTGAGGATGTCCGAAGTTTCCGTACGGCGGGTCTTCGATGTGATTGTCGTTTGAGATCCTGCATGGAAAATCAAAACTTTCAGTTGAAGTAAGACAGTTCAGTTTATTCAGTCAGTAACGATGCAATGTTGCAAGCAACAACCGATTACATTCAACTACTGAAAATTAGCTTTATACTGAACTTTGCAGGATTTGAACCTCCGGCTCCAAATAAATGGAATGCCTGCTAAAAACAGTTTCCCGGACGATGTCTATCAACGTTAATATATCTGCAGATGAAGCTTCTCCAAGGTTCACAATAAAATTTGCATGGATCGAACTGATTTGAGCGTCACCGCACATCTTAGCTTTCAATCCGGAATCTTCTATCAAACGCGCGGCAAAATCTCCAGGAGGATTTTTGAAAACAGAACCGCAGCTCGGCTGATTATAAGGTTGTTTTTCCTTCCGGAATTGCTGACATTCAAGCAGTTTTTTTTCTACGCTTTCCGGATCAGTTTGCTCGAGTTGAAAAACGGCACGGGTGATAATTTTCCCATAATTACCATTAAGTTCAGAAAACCGATAACGGAACTCCAGCTCTTCACGCAATGAAGTGTGTAAATTGCCTTCCATGTCCATCCACTCCGCCTGCAGTAAAAATTCTGCGGTTTCACCACCGTGCGCACCAGCGTTCATTGCAACCGCCCCGCCTATCGTTCCGGGAATGCCGATTAAAAATTCCATTCCGGACCATCCCTGTGTTACACAGCGTTGAGCAAAAGTCACATCAGCCAGCGCAGCACCAGCAGAAACTTTATTGTTTTTACTGGATGGATTGTTTTGTTCGAGAGGCTCCCAGCTTTTGAACTCTCCGCTCAAATGCAATATTATTCCGGGCCAAGATGTATCTGGAATGAGCAGGTTGGAACCTTTACCAAGGATAAACCAAGGAATGCGGTGTTTGCTGATGAAGTGCAGTAAAAAACTTAAATCGTCGACATTTACTACGTCAATCAAACACTCAGCAACTCCGCCGATACGCCATGTATTGAAACGCTTCAGAGATTCTTTACGTCGTAAGCGAGAAGTTATAGGAGTTTTCTCCAGCGTATTCAGCCATTCCGGTTGCTCCTCGTCAGGCATTTGTTTTCCTTAATTTCTATATTTTGCGGGCACAGTATTGTCAGCATATTCCTCGCCCGGACGTTTTGAATAGAGTTCTTCTAATTTGTAATACTTTCGTATTTCCGGATGAAACACATGCAGGATAATATTTCCGTAATCTAAAAGCACCCAGTTTCCTTCCCGCTCACCTTCGAGTCCAAGTGAAATTTCTCCTTCCTGCTTTAAATTAAATTCTACATTTTGAGCAATACTTCTGCAGTGTAACTGGGAGCGACCCTGACAGACTAATAGATAATCCGCCAGACTGGATCGTACCTTTGCATCTATGAACACAATTTCTTCAGCCTTTTCGTCACTCAGCAAGTCTAACATCCGCTTGATTAAAACTCGATCAGAGTCCTCAGGAATTGCATTTTCCAAATCTATTTCAGTTGGGTTAAGTCCAAATGAATGTTCATTTTCTGAATTAATGTTCATTTTATTTGTTTGAGTAAGTAATTCTAGTTTTTGCTAGTTTAGTTCAAGATAAAAAATTATAAATGGAGTCTTCATCATAATCTAAAAGTGACAATTTGTCATTTCAACATCAGGATAAAAAATCATAAAAAACGCGTTGACAGCATTGTGAATCTGCGCTAAATGAAACTTTTCTGAATGCAGGTTAAGCAAAAAATGTTTGAGTTAGAAAAAAGAGTTAAAAATATCAACTAACTTGTTTTTCAACTTTCACTGCAAAAAAATCTGCCCTGCCAAGTATTTTTGGTTGCCAAGTAATCGTCAATATATTGAGTTGGACGCATTTTTTCACGTGTCCAAGCTGGTGCAATCAACTCATCCCATCGTGAAGCGACTGCTGCAAGGCGGTGCACAGCAATTTTCGGAGAAAGATGTTCAAGAAATATACTTACTTTTCGTGTATATTCTTCCAACTCCAACGGTACAAATCGGGATTCACGATACAGTTTTTCCAGAGGAGTGTTCCTGAGTACATGCAGGTTATGTAACTTTACTCCGTCAACTTCGTGCTCAGATAATTTTACCGCGGTTTCCCGAATTTGTTGGTCAGTTTCCCCAGGCAGACCAAACATCAAATGCACACATAAATTCACTCCGGATACAGTTTTTAATTTGCGGATTGCCTCCAGAGAAGATGCGCTGTCGTGTCCACGTGAAAGGAAAAGAAGTTGCGCGTCATCAAAAGTCTGCACACCAAGTTCTACTGAAAGATAGTGTTCGCGCGCGATTTCAGCAAATTTCCGCAACACTCTTTTAGGCAAACAATCCGGACGGGTTCCCACCACTAGTCCTACCACATCCTTTTCCTCTAAAGCCAGTTGATAGAGAGATTCCAACTCCTTAAAACGGCCAAAGGTATTGGTGTAAGCCTGAAAATAGATCAGAAACTTTTCTGCTCGATAACGCTTACGGATTGCTTCACGGTTAATTTGGATTTGTTTCCTAAGAGGCTGGTCGCGCTGCTGATGATAAGCCGCGGAACCCCACTCATCACAAAAAATGCAGACTTCCATGCCGTTGCGACCTTCTCTGTTAGGGCAGGTATCTGCGACAGAGACACTTACTTTGTATACTTTTTCACCAAATTGTTCGCGATAGTGCTGGCTAAGCGGATGGTAACGCTTACCATGTTCAAACGGAGGAATTTTCTGCATGAATTTACGGAAGTAAATTTGCGTCAACTACCCAATCTGTCAGTAACTGGTTGGTACGGTTTGTTTCAATCTCTCTGCCGTTCAGTAAAACCCTGACAACCTGAGTATTTCCAAGTGTTAATAGATAATTTTCTTTTGCTTCCCACTGCTGAATTTCATCTGCTTCAATTCGATAGTCTTTGATTTCTTTTCCGTCAACAGAAATGCTAACCCAAGTGCCTTCGGAAGCTTCCACTTCAAGAGTGAGAGGCTCCACCGGAGTCTCTACGAGTTCCTGTTTTATACTTTTGGTAGTCTCTGTTTGATTTTCATCTACAGTAGAAACCTCAGTTGATTCTTCCGGCACTTCCGGCACTTCCGGTTCTTCCGGTTCTTCAGTAGATGAATTAACCGACACGGCAGTCTCTTGAATTTTAGCAACAATGCTTTGTTCAGGTTCTATGACCGCATCCACTTCAACTACAGATTGTTCCGGCTTTGTATCATTGTCTTCCGCAAGGTAAAAAGGCTCCTGCACAAAATAAAGTGAATAGAATAAGTATCCTCCAAGTAAAATGACTAAAACTGTAAAAGCATTACGAATCGGATGCGGATCCTTGGTTGCGAAGACAGGCATAAGGTTTTTTGTGTTAAGCTCCTCATCCGGATCTTCAACTTTAAGGAGCTTATCTATTTTCTCAGCAATTTCGGTCTTGTCTAATTCTAAAAACTGGCAGTAGGTACGCACCATCCCACGAAAAAACACTGGAGTAGGCCCATTTTTCGGTTTTCCTTCTTCGATGGCTTCCAGGATATTGACGCCGATATGAAGGTGGCCTGAAACACTTTCAAGAGAAAATTTCTTGGAAATTCGTGCTTCTCGAATTTTTTGACAAAGCAACTGAAGTGACTCTTCTTCAGGAGGCATTTGAAGTTCATGCTGTTGAGTTTTTTTTTCGATTGTATTCTTAGGCATTCGGGGTCTCAGGATAGACTGTAACCAAAACGGGTTAAAAAGGTGTCAAATGTCATCGATTTAACAGCATTATGTTGATAGAGCAAGTGCAATGCAGAACTGATTATCTCAGCAGGATATTTTTTGATGGAAAATCCGGAGGCATCTTCTGCGAGACTTTTTTTTATTAATTCTTGGTAAGGCAGAAGACCTGTGCCTTTATGGGCTACCATTAACTGTAAAACTTCCGTACAAATCTCATCATAATGTGTGTCTGCTATGATTGACTCATCCAGCTGATAATAAAGAAAAGAATGAACCAGATACTGACGTATTTTTTGTTGAACTAATTCACTCATTCATTTTCTATGCTTTATTAAGTGAGAACAATCTGCAGTGTTAATTATTACATACAGGAAGCATGAAGGCCATTTATTCCCGCAAAAATCTAAAAGATATTCTTTATTAAGCAATATTTTCCCGCGGATTTGTCTTTCAAAAGTGTTTTAAAGAACTATTTGAAGATGATTTTTTAAAGCGAGTTCAAGCATTATTATCGAAGATCATCCGGAATAAACTTGTTATTACCATGTATATTTGTCAGTATTATGCGTTACGGTTCGCGTTTAATGCGGACATGAAAGAATGTTTACAACAGTTTCTGGATTTAATTCGTTACCCTAACAGGAGCAAAATATGGCAAGCGACAAGGTAATTCACCTTGAGGATTCCAACTTTGAAGAAGAAACGAAATTGGGCTATGCACTCATTGATTTTTGGGCAACA
>Ga0114999_10008751_pt1 | contig 11233 bp, 12 predicted proteins | sample ArcticOcean_MG_C_3_FD_89820 | JGI IMG/M metagenome (GOLD analysis project Ga0114999, IMG submission 89820) | Marine microbial communities from western Arctic Ocean - ArcticOcean_MG_CB8_126 | ecosystem: Environmental > Aquatic > Marine > Oceanic | place: Arctic Ocean: Canada Basin | collected...
AGCGTCGCGGAGGAGTGACCCAATAGCTCTTGTGCGTCGAGCAAACTGCCGCCGTTCGCAAGCACGTTGGACGCGGCGGAATGCCTGAGGTCGTGAATCCGAGCGGACGGTAGCCCAGCGCGGGCCTCAGTCGCGCGGCTTGCTGCGCGGACCGAACGGCTCCGGTAGGAACGGCTCGTCGCGCGCCTTGAGGAACGCGCTGAATCCGCCTTCGGCCTGCGCACGGTCGAGGTGTTCGACGTCCGGTCCGTCGTTCTCTGCCTCGACGATCGCGGAGATCACGCCGTTCATGTTGAGGGCGGCACGCAGCCCCATCGCGTCGAGGCCATAGGCCGTGATCGCCTTGTTCAGGCGGACAGATTCGGCGGGCACCCTAGCGAGTCGCAACGCCAGCTCGCGGGCGCGGTCCATCAGTTGATCGTGCGGTACGACCTCGTTGATCGCGCCGATACGCAGCGCCTCCTGAGCGTCAAAGTGGTCGCCGGTCAGCGCGTATCGATGGGCGTTCTTCCAACCGCAGAGAATCGCGAACAGAACGGTGGTATTCGAGGTCATGCGTACCTCGGGCTGACCGAAGGTTGCCTGATCCGAGGCGATCGTGATGTCGCAGGCGAGCGAATACCAGAAGCCGCCCCCGATGCACCAGCCGTTGACCGCGGCGATGATCGGCTTCGGGTGGGCCATGACGTTCATGACCTGGTCGGGGCTGAATTGGCCGATGCCGTTGTGCATCGTACGCTCCCACCAGCCCCTCAGATGCGCGCTAGTGGGGAGGCGAGACCGAGAGCTGTTATCAGCGGAAATGTCGTATCCGGCAGAGAACGCGCGACCCGCGCCGGTAAGGATGATCGACCGTACAGCCTCATCGTCGGCGGCCGCGTCGAGCGCCTCGTGGAACTCGCGCTCGAGGTCCTGCGAGAGGGCGTTGAGGGCGACTGGTCGGTTCCAGGTGATGGTCAGGACGGGGCCGTCCACCTCGTAGAGAACGTGCTCGAAGTCAGGCATTGGTACCCCCCTGCTGCTGCTGAATGCTACACCACTCGGTCAGGTGCGGCCGTGATCGGCGGCGTCTCAGCCGCCGATCACGGCCGCACCTGACCGGGAAGCCCGAGCGGATCGAACTCGGTGATCCAGCCTTCCGAGGAAAGCGCCGACCGGATCGAAGATCACGTCGGCACCGCGCCCGCCAGTGAGCTCCTTCACCTGATCGCGAAAGCCGTCCGAGTAGTTGATGAGGTGGTCCGCGCCAAGCTCACCGACAATCTCGAGCTTCTCGTCGCTACCGTCCGTGGCAATCACCGTCGCACCCATCAGCTTGCCAACATCGACGGTCACGAGACCGACTCCACCGGCGGCACCGTGCACCAGCAGCGTCTCGCCGGCCTGCAAGCGTCCGCGCTGCATGCCGTAGAGCGCCGTCTGATAGTTCCCTCGGAACGCCGCGGTCGCCTCGACATCGGTACCTGCCGGGATCAGGGTCAGTGAGGCGGCGTCCAGCACGGCCTCCTCGACGCAACCGGCGGAGGTGAGCACAGCGTCGCCCACCTCGAACCCCTCAACGCCGGGTCCGGCCTCGATGATGCGGCCGGCCGCCTAACTGACCGCCAATAATCGCCGAAGTGACCGTCTGACGCAGCGATTTGTAGCAACGCCGAGCGGCTCGTCATCGAGCGGGACGAAGAATTCCCAAGGCACGGGCTGTGCGGATACTCGGCGGACGAACAGGGTCCTTACGTAGGTCCTTACACCGGAGGCGAACAGCGACCTGCTGCGACGGTGGTGGACAACATCGGCTATAAAAGAAGGCTCGAGCGCCACATAGCGACGCTCTGAGACGGACCGGGTACAATTCAAATCTGGGCACCCCGACCACCTTCCTAGTGCCAATGGCTCTCCGGCGACGCTCCGGACCAGCGTCCCGTTCGACGGGACGCCGCGAGTCATCGCCTCCCAGCTAGCGCCAAGACCCCGCATGACCTTCCGCCGTCCCTACTCTTTATCGATCGCTTTCGAAGGCGTATGACAGCTGCTGCGAGAAAGTAGCCACGAATTCCTAACGAATCAGCGACCGAGCACTCGATCCACCACGATCGCGCGCAAGAACCTCGATCGGCTCTCACAGGTGGCGACCACCCCGACGCCGAAGGCCGCCAAGAAAAATGGCGCGACCCGCGAACTGGTCGCCTCGGCCACCGCCGCGGAGTTCCAGCTTCAGCAGGGCAACCCCGCCGAGATCGCGAAGCTCGAGCCCGGCGACGCGGCAGACCTACAGCTCAACACGCGCAGCGTCGCCATCCTCAACAAGGAGGGCACCATCCTCGGTTACATCGAGCCCAGGGCCGGCCTCCGCCTGAAGCGAATGATCGAGGGCGGCAACACCTACAACGTCACGATTCGCATGGTCGACCACAACGCTGCCGTTGAGGTCTTCATCCGCGAGGTGCGTCGCGACTCATCGCGGTCGGTCAAGCCTCGTTCCTCGCCGCCGTTGAGACGCGCTGGAAGGCGCCGCGGACCTACACCCAACGCTCCGCCGTGATTGAAGAGGACGACCCCGACCTCGGCGTGGACCAGGAAGACGAAGACCCGATGGGCGAACTGAGAGAGGTCGCGAGCATCGAAGACGTCGTCGAAGACCTCGAGGATGCGAGCGATGAGGCCAACGACTCGGACGAGACCGACCCGGCGGATGTCGACGACGTGTAGGAGCCCGAGGAAAACGGCGACGAAGCCCCCCCGCCTCGGGCGGATTGCTGATGCGTCGAACGGCGCTACGATGCGGCGGTGAATGACACCGCTCGCCCGCGCATCCTGATCTCCCGCGCCGAAGAGGTGCTCGGCGAACGCTGGGATGACTACGCCGAGTGCATCGAACGTGCTGGTGGCAGCCCGGTGGCGGCCGATCTCGGTGCCGCTGGCGGCATCGAGGGCCTCGAGCGATTCGATGGCGTCATCATCACCGCTGGCGTCGATCTCGATCCGGCGCGCTTCGGCGAGGATCGCTCGGACCGAGTGCGCGAAATCAACGCCACGCGCGACGAGTTCGAGGAGTCGCTGCTAGAAGCCGCCCGCTCGCGCGACCTCCCGATCCTCGCCATCTGCCGAGGGCATCAGGTCTTCAACGTCTCCCGCGGAGGTGGTCTGCAGCAGCACCTTGATAAGCGTGAACCACATCGCGCGCGCTATGGCCCCGATGGCGAGACGATCGCGTCGGGCTGGCATGACGTCGTGGTCGCGCCGAAATCGCTGCTTGCCGAGGTCAGCGGAGCGGAGACGATTCGCGTGAACTCGCGCCACCATCAAGCGGTACTGACCTCGACGATCGCGCCAGGCCTGGTCGCCAGTGGGACTGCAGATCAAGACGTGGTCGAGGCACTTGAGGACCCCGAACTCACCTGGGCGCTGGGTGTCCAGTGGCACCCGGAACGACCGGAGATGGCGGCGGATGACTCGATGCAGAACGCCTCGACGGCGATCTTCGAGGCGTTCGTGCAGGCCTGCACAGCGAGGCGCAAACGATGACCGCGCCGTTTCTCTACTTCGGCTACGGCTCCAACCTCGATCGTGAGCGGTTGCACATCCATTGCCCGTCCGCGCAGTTCGTGACGATCGCCCGACTGGCCGACCATCGGCTGGAGTTCAGCGTGGAGAGCAAGAACACGTGGCACGGCGGCGTAGCTGACATCCGGGCGGAACCAGGCGCCGAGGTCTGGGGCGCGCTCTGGGTGATCGACGACGAGCACTCAAAGCCACTCGACCGACAGGAGGGCGCGCATCGCGATCCGCCGGTCTACCAACGACTGAGCGTCGACCTCGAGTCTCCCACTGGCGACCGCGTGAACTGCCGCTCCTACCAGGTAGTGGCACCACACCCTGCGGGCCACCGCCCCTCCCCGGCCTACCGAGACACGATCCTTCGAGGCGCGCGCGCCCTCAGATTGCCTCCGGGCTACATCACTGGCCTCGAGGCGATCGAGGTCAACGGCTACGTCGGCGGGGGACCGCACTAGACCGCTCGACACGCTCACCGATATCGCCGTGCAATCGTACGGTAGAGGAGGTGCCGCGATGTTCGAAGCGATCCTCGACTTCCCATTCCGTGCTGCTCCCATCGCAGTGCTGGCGCTGCTCGGCCTGGCCCTGACCTAGCGAGGTAGTCGCCTCGAATGGGACTGGGCCCGCCACCATGACTCGGAACACAACCTGCGGTTCCTGCGCGGCTTCTGGCTGGTGGTGATCGGCCTAGCCGCGATCTCGGTCGCGGCAGCCTGACAGTGGCACATCTTCTGGCTGTTCATCCTGGCGATGGCGATCGCGTTCGAGGATCTCCTCGAGTCGTCGACGCGTACGCGATCAAGCACGGCCTCCGCCTCGACGCGGAGCGAGCGGGCCTCCAACGCAACGCGGCCTAGCAGCCAGCGCCCGCGAGCCGAGACCGACTGCGGCCGGCCCGTCGTCGATGCCTCGCCGCAGCGCGGTGTCGGCGCGAGGATTACGTGATGGACCTGCGCTGGCTGATCGACAACGCGCTCAACTTCACGCCGCACCTCGTGGTGTTAGCGCTCGCGCTGGCAGCGTTCGCGATCTTCGGGCCCCACTGGCCGCTCGTGGCGCTGTCGGTCGTCGTCGTGGTGGCTGGCAACGGGTACATGCTGCGCTCCGACAGCCTGCTGGCCCGCGCACATGCCTGCGGAACGGGCGACCGCATCACGATCGCAATTTTCAACACCCGCCTCGGACGCGCCGATACCGAGGCGTTCATCGCCTACCTCGAGGCGCAGCGGGTCGACATCGTGGTCCTACAGGAGCTGAACGACAACGATGCGAGCCGGCCCAAGGTCGAAGCGCTGAAAGCGTTGTTCTCTTACGAGGGCATATCCAGCACGCAGACGCTACGGATGCTCTCACGCACGCCGCTGGGCGGCACGGTCGAGGACTACATCGTCGCCCCTCGCCGTTCTACCTTCCGACGGCGCGGATTGCCCTCACAACACCGGGTCGCGTCGAGCTCTACTCACGGGGCGCGCTCGCGTTCGGGGTAGCGACTGCGGGCTCCGCGAGTTGCAGTTCACGGCTGTCTAGGAGGCGCTGGCTGGGACCTCGGAGCCCACGCTGGTCGTCGGCTACATGAACGCGACGGTGCGGTCTCCGGCATTCGCCTCGATGCTGTGCCGGACCGGCCTGCGCGCCGCCATCTCCGAACACCGGTACGCACCCCCAGTGGCCCAGCCATGGCTGGGCCACTGGGGGTGCGTACCGACCACGTGTTAGTGCGGGGCTTCGAGGGCTGTCAAGTCGAGTGCCGCCGCTCATTCGGGTCGGACCATCACGCGATCGTCGCCGAGCTCGCGATCGAGGTCGCTGTGTAACTGCTGACTGCCTCGGAGGGCGCAATACCTCCGATGTACCGCCCGCCGTAACGCGTCACGCTGGTAAGATTTAGCCATTCCCCACACGTGATCCGACCCCGGATGCGGCCAGCGAATTGGCCGCCGACCGACGGAGTGCGCATGGTTCAGGACCCGCCCGAAACGACCGAAGTTAGCGAAGTCGTCCGCATCGAGGACGAGATGCGAGTCTCGTACCTCGACTATGCGATGTCCGTCATCGTTTCGCGGGCGCTACCCGACGTGCGCGACGGCCTCAAGCCCGTTCAGCGCCGCATCCTCTTCGGGATGCTGGAGCTCGGGCTCGGTCCGAATTCCGCCTTCAAGAAAACGGCCCGTGTTACCGGCGAGGTGATGGGCAAGTTCCACCCACACGGTGACTCCGCGATCTACGACGCCCTGGTCCGCCTCGCCCAGGACTTCACGATGCGGTATCCGCTCATCACCGGGCAGGGCAACTTCGGCTCGGTCGACGGCGACCCGCCCGCGCAGATGCGCTACACCGAGGCGAAGCTTGCGCCGATCGCCACCGAACTGTTGGTCGACATCGACCGCAACACAGTCGACTTCCAGCCGAACTTCGACGACTCGCTCAGCGAACCGATCGTCCTGCCCGCGCGCCTGCCGAACCTGCTGCTCAACGGCGGCAGCGGCATCGCAGTCGGTATGGCGACGAATATCCCACCGCACAATCTGACCGAGATCACGAGCGCCATCAAGCTCCTGATCGACAAGCCCGAGGCCACGGTCGACGACCTGATGGAGTTGGTGAAGGGCCCGGACTTCCCGACCGCAGGTGCGATTTTCAACCAGGCCGAAATTCGCAACGCCTACGCCACCGGCCGCGGCCGCGTGACGATGCGTGCCATCATGACGATGGAGGAGTCGGCCCAGGGCCGCACGCAGGTCGTCGTCACTGAGCTGCCGTACCAGGTCAACAAGGCGAACCTCCTGGAGCGCATCGCCGACCTCGTGCGCGCGAAGCGCATCGAAGGTATCTCCGACCTCCGCGACGAATCCGATCGCCACGGCATGCGGATGGTGATCGAGCTCTCCCGCGGTGCCTCCTACAACACCGTGCGCAACCTGCTCTACAAGCGCACCGCGCTGCAATCGACGTTTGCCGTCAACATGCTGGCGCTCGACGACGGACAGCCGAAGACGCTCACGCTGAAGGAAGCGCTGACCGCCTTCATCAACCACCGCCGCGAGGTAATCCGTCGCCGCGCGGAGTTCGACCTAGAAAAGGCACAAGAGCGGGCGCACATCCTATTGGGCCTGCTCAAGGCGCTGGACAACCTCGACGCCGTCATCGCTGCCATCCGAGGGGCCGAGTCCGCCGACGCAGCGAAGACGGCCCTCCAGTCCGCTCCGTTCGACCTCAGCGAGCGGCAATCGCAGGCCGTCCTCGACATGCAGCTCCGGCGCCTCGCACAGCTCGAGAGCCAGAAGATTCAGGACGAGTACAACGAGCTGATGACGCTGATCGCCGAGCTCGAGGACCTGCTGGCGAACCCTCAGAAGATCGACGCCGGGATCAAGGACGACTGCGACGACCTGATCGAGCAATACGGCGACGCCCGTCGCACGCAGGTGTTCGCTCCCGCCGTCGAGGACTTCTCCGAAGAGGACCTCGTCCCGCACCAGCAGATCGTGGTCACCATCTCCGACCGCGGTTACATGAAGCGCGTCCCGCTGGAGACTTACCGAGTCCAGCGTCGAGGCGGACGAGGCGTGACCGGGATGGCCACGCGCGAAGAGGACGTCGTTCGGCACCTGATCGTGTGTGACACACACGATTCACTGCTGATGTTCACTCGCACCGGCAAGGTCTTCTCGCTCAAGGGCTACGAGGTCCCCGAGAGTTCCCGACAGGCGCGCGGCCTACCGGTCGTCAACCTGATCGAGATGGAGGCCGAAGACAGCGTCACCGCAGTGGTGGTCGTCCAGGACTTCAGTCGCGACTCGCTGCTACTCGCGACCGAGCAGGGCGAGGTCAAGCGCACCCCCCTCGTCCAATTCGCTTCCGTCCGGCGAGCCGGGTTGATCGCGATGAACCTGAAGGCAGGCGACGCGTTCCTCACCGCACGCGCCGCGAGTGAATCCGACGACGTCATCCTGGTCTCCTCCGACGGTCAGGCGATGCGATTCAACGTCGGCTCGCTCCGCGTGGCATCTCGCGCCTCCGGCGGTGTCCGCGGCATCCGACTCCGCGACGACACCCGACTGATCGCGCTGGTCGCCGACTGCGACGGCGAGGACCTCCTCGTTGTCACCGAACACGGCCAGGGCAAGCGCACGCCGATCGGCGAGTACCCCAGCAAGGGCCGAGGCGGTCAGGGAGTCCTCACGTTCCGCGTCACAGATCGGACCGGCCCGGTCGTGGTCGCTGCTGTGGTCACGGCCGCCGAGGAACTGATACTCGTTTCCGCCGACGGCATCGTCATGCGCACCCGCGCCGACACCGTGAGCCAGCAGGGCCGCTCGACCCAGGGCGTGCAGGTGATGAACGTCGGCGATGACGATCGCGTCGCATCGCTCGCTCGCATCGACCTGTCTGTGGGCAGTGGCACGCCGGGTGGCTCCGCTGACGGCGTCGACATCGAGGACGACGAACCCGAGGAATAACGTCCCCGCTTCCGGCTGTCGGTGCGTGGTCCCTAGAATCGGACGATGCCACCTCACGCCGCCAGGCCGGATAGACACGCGCCCACCACTCCCGGTGAGTTCGCGCTGATCTCGAGGATCATCAAACGCCTCGGCGCTGCCGCCGCACTCGACATCCTTGTCCCCCCCGGTGACGACGCCGCGATCTGGCGCGCCGACTCCGAGGGCGTGGTCGCCACAATCGACGCACTCACCGAAGGCACCCACTGGCGCGCCGACACGATGGGTTTCGAGGATGTCGGCTGGCGCGCAGTCACCGCCAACGTCTCCGACCTGGCCGCGATGGGCGCGGAGCCCGCCTACCTGCTGGTTGCGACCAGCCTCGGACCGTCGATCACACCCTCCGACGTTGATGCCCTCGTGGATGGCCTCGCCGCCAGTTGCCTCGAACACGGCGTGCGAATCGCGGGCGGTGATGTCGTCCGCGGACCCGCCACAATGCTGACGATCTCCACCATCGGCAGCGCGACCTTCAAGGATGGCCAGCTCCGGGCACTCCGCCGCAACTCGGCCCGTGTCGGCGACATCGTCGCGGTGACCGGTCACCCGGGGGCCTCGGCCACCGGCCTCGCTGCGATCGAACGAGGACTGACCGACGATCCGGACGCCGCACCGCTCGTGGCCGCGCACCGACGACCGACAGCTCGCGTCGACGTCGCGCGGCAGGCGATCGCCGAGGGCCTGAGTTGCGCGATAGATATCTCGGACGGGCTCCTACAGGACTGCGATCACATCGCCGAAGCATCCAAGGTCGGCATCGAGATCGACGCGGAGGCGATCCCCCTGCATCCGGCCGCCGCAGAACTGCTAGGAGCAGACGAGGCGCTGACGCTCGCACTCGGGGGTGGCGAGGACTTCGAACTCGTCCTCGTAGGCGATCGCTCGAAGCTCGAGGCGCTCGCCACCGACGTCACGGTGATCGGACGGATCGTCGATATGCATCCGGGCGAGACCGTCGCCCTCGATGCGGGCGGGTCGCCGATGTCCGTCATGCGACGCGGATGGGACCAGCTCAGCAGCAGTGACTCGGCACCATGAGCACCGCCAACCGCGTCACCTACGAGACGACGAGCGCCGCCAAGACCCGCGCGTTCGGGAAGCGCCTGGCGCGCCTGGTGCGAGCAGGCGATGTCGTCCTGCTCCAGGGCCCGCTCGGCGCCGGGAAGACCGTGCTGACACAAGGCATCGGACAGGGACTGGCTCTCGCCTCAGACGTCACCAGCCCGACCTTCATCCTCGTTGCCGCCCACGAGGCGACCGGGACCCGCCCCACGCTTTACCACGCAGACCTCTACCGCCTCAACGATCCGTTCGAGGTCGATGACCTCCGCCTCGAGGAGCAAGCGACCGACGGCGTGCTAGTGGTCGAGTGGCCGGAGCGCGCACTAGAAGTACTCCCGGAGGAACACCTGCTAATCGTGATCGAGACCGATCCAAAGGCACTGAACAGCCGACGCCTCACATGCGTCGCCTCGGGCGTTCGGTACCAGCAGCTGCTCGACGGCTTGCAGGCGCGCGGATGATAGAGGGCCAACGAGTCGTCCTCGCGATCGACACCGCCTCGCCAGAGGCATCCGTCGCAATCGAGGTCGGGAATGACCTCCATGAGCGGCGCTGGTTGATCGAAACCACCGTCTCACGCGAGCTGCTCGCCGAGGTGGAAACGCTGCTGTCCGAGGCCGGGGTCGGCCGTGATGCCCTCGACGCGATGGCGATCTGCACCGGGCCGGGGAGCTACGGCGGTCTGCGCGCCGGTATCGCTACCGCCCAGGGCATGGCGCTCGCCCTCGATGTATCGCTAGCGGCGGTCGGACGCTTCGAGGCGGATGCCGCGCTCTACCTCCCAAGCGCGGCCGCGGGACGGCCCGTGATCGCCGTCCACCAGGCCGGTCGGGCTCGCCTCGGGTGGGCGGCTTACACGTGCCCGGCGGACGCGGAGCTGCCGGTCGAGTTGGTCCCGCCGACGATGTCAAGCGCCGAGGAGTGCGCGCAACAGGCACCCGCCGGCGCCATCTGGTGCGGGGAGCTCTCCGAGGAACTGGACACGGCGCGCGCGGCGGCAGGCCGAGACGGCGACGCGATCGCGCTCGCCGCGGATCACTCGCGGGCGACTGCCATCCTCGAACTCGCGCGCAAGCGCTACAGCTACGATGATCCAGCACTGGCGGACGCGATCTATCTGCGACCGCCCGCCATCACTCCGCCGAAAGCCACCCCTACCCCCTGATTCAGAAGGATATGTCACCGTGGAACGAACCTTGGTCCTCGTGAAACCAGACGCCATGCAGCGCGGCCTCGCGTTCGAGATTCTGGGCCGCCTGGAGCGCCGCGGGCTCAAGCTCGTCGGCCTCCGCATGCTGCAAGTCGACGACGCGACCGCAAAGCGCCATTACGGCGAGCACGACGGCAAACCGTTCTTTACGGGGCTCGTCGAGTACATCTGCGCGTGCCCGATCGTCGCCGCGGTCTTCGAGGGTCCCGACGCGATCGCCGCCGCGCGCCAGACCATGGGCTCGACCAAGCCAACCGAGGCCGCACCGGGCACGATCCGCGGCGACCTCGGCGTCGAAATCGGTCGCAACCTCGTGCACGGCTCGGACAGCCCCGAGAGCGCCGAGCGCGAGATCGGCATCTTCTTCGAAAATCAGCCGGTGACGACCTGGGACCGCGCGACCGACGCCTGGGCCTTCGAATAGCAACCTGAGCTCCGCTCGCGGCACCCGCCAGAGTGGGGCGGTGAGAATAGAGCTCACATGCCTGCACCACCAAACCCAGCCAGCTACGGCGACCTGTGGGCGCCGATCTACGACGACGTCCACAGCCACGTCGATCCGACGTCCGCTGTCGACCGACTCGTCGCACTCGCCGAGGGTGGTCGCGTCCTCGAGTTGGCAATTGGCACCGGGCGCATCGCCCTGCCGCTTGCGGCACGCGGCCTCGAAGTCCACGGGATCGATGATTCGACCGCGATCGTCGAACGGCGACCTAGCCGACGTCGCTGTCGAGGGCAAATTCGACCTCGTGTTTGTCGCGTACAACACCTGCTTCGCGCTCCAGATACAGGACGAGCAAGTCCGCTGCCTCCGCAACGTGGCGGGGCATCTCGTGCCGGGCGGCGCTTTCGTGATCGAGGCATTTGTCCCGAACCCCACCCGCTGGGAGCGGGGACAGCAGATCGG
>Ga0114999_10008759_pt1 | contig 11228 bp, 11 predicted proteins | sample ArcticOcean_MG_C_3_FD_89820 | JGI IMG/M metagenome (GOLD analysis project Ga0114999, IMG submission 89820) | Marine microbial communities from western Arctic Ocean - ArcticOcean_MG_CB8_126 | ecosystem: Environmental > Aquatic > Marine > Oceanic | place: Arctic Ocean: Canada Basin | collected...
TAAAAATATTAAAAAAACGATCAATAAAAACAAATAAAAACATTACTAAATATGGATGGATACCTGATCCATTAGATGATTATTTGTTTAATTAATTTTTAAAAGCATTTTCTATAAATTTCTCAGCCATAGGCAAAGCATCTTTATTATATAATGATATAAGATTAAGGACGTTTTGTGACATTTTCTTATCTTTCAATAATCCAGCAACTTGCACTGCAAGCCTTAATACTTGAGGATCTTCTGGTAAGATTTTTAAAAGTTTAAGAATTATTGGTTTTTCTTCTTTAATTTTTCGATTCAAATGATATGAAATCGCTAGGGATAGTAGTGAATTAGGACTCATTGGATCTAATTTAATAGACCTTTCTAAAAATTTAATGGACTTTTCTAACTCACCTAACCTACCAAAAGTTTGACCAGCTTGATCAATAAGTTGTTTGTTATTAGTCATCCAACAGTAATCGAAAATATTATCAATTAAAAAAGGATCAGGGTTTCTTTGAATATGAAAAGCTGTTTCTAAATTGTCCGCGCATAACCTTATGGATTTTCCAACATTATTAAAATCATTAGTATGTTTTAAGCTTATGTTTTTTAAAACACCATTTAAGGCATGAATAGGAATCACTTCATTGATATTACCGTCACCAGAAGCTAGAAAACCAATTAGATTACCAATATCATCCAAAACTGCCCCGCCACTATTGCCTGGAAGGCTTTGGGCTTTAGTGTGAATTCTAGACTGAATGCTGTCACTGAGTATTGGATAAACTATTATATTATCTTTTTTATATATTCTATTAGACTTTCTACCTTGATCAAATCCTATTACTCTAATCATTCCTTTTGGAAAAATATTCCCTTTTTGAGAAATAGATAAAATTAAATTATCATCAGGTTTAATATCTTTTTTAATAGCTAATAAAACAAGATCAACGGGATGGTTATGAGGGATTGGAAACGCTTTTTTAATCTCACCATTGTTAAATCGAATAACAACTTGTGAATAATCTTCAACAACATGCCTATTTGTAACAATAAAATTTTCATCAATAATAGTGCCACTAGCAATCATCATTGGAGTTTTAACACCGACAACCTTATCTAACATGTCACATATTTTTTTTATTTCAACACATGAAAATGCGCAAGAAACTGAAAAAAAGTAAATAATAAATGATGTAAAAACAGACAGATACAAATCATTAATAAACCTTTTGATAAGCATTCAAAGTCTCTTTTTAATTAAGTACTTATGATAACCTTTAAAAACCAGCACATCATGCTGATTGTGAACTGTAGCTTCCATTTCAATAACACCAGTGGTTTTTTGTGAGGTAAGCTTTGTTACTCTTAACTCGGGATATAAAGTATCCTCTCTATAAACTGGCTTTAACATTTTACCAAAAATCTCAATCATACCTATTAAGCTATTCTTAACCTCACTTGGAAATGTTCCAGCACCAGCCGCCGTTTGCATTAAAACTTGAATGCCATGCGCCAACATGTCAGGATGACCTCGCTTTTTACAATATTCCACGTCATAATGAATAGGGTCATTATCACCAGAAGCCGCTTGAAACATAGAAAATATTCCACTTGTTTGCGTCCTAGATGGTATTAAATAGCTATCATTTAAATTAAAATCTTCAAAATATTTATTAGGTGATTTTATTTGCTGTTTACTATTCATAATAATAAAATATTCTTCAAAACTTAAAATAGCAAGAAATGATATTAAGGTTTATTTTTTTAACAAATTGTGCTGAGATTTAAAATATATTTTTAATAACAATATTTTGGAAACTCACAATGAACCGTTTAAAAAATAAAGTTGCTTTAATTACAGGTGGAGCAAAAGGACTAGGTGCTTCTATAGCCCAACATTTTTATAATGAAGGCGCCAGCGTTATTATTTGCGACAAAAACATTGATCAAGCTTCAGAAACAGTCAAAACAATTAATGGCAAGGCATACTATATGGATGTTTCAAATTCAAAAAATGTAGAAGAAGTATTTTTAGAAATTAAAGAAAAGTTTAACAAGCTCGATATACTTGTAAATAACGCCGGCATAAATGGATTTGAAAACCGACAAGATTTATTAGATGATAGAATTAGTAAAAATAACCTTCAAAACAAAGAAATTTCTGAAAATGGTAAAATTACTAGCCACTTTGATATAACAGTAAATATGACAGATCACGAATGGCATGAAATGATATCAATCCATCTAAATGGTACATTTTTCTGCACTAGAGAAGCTTTAAAAATTATGAACGAACAATCTCAAGGCTGCATTATAAATATGGGGTCCGTTTTAGGTACGACAGGAGGACCTTCATCGCCTCATTATTCAGCAGCTAAAGCTGCTATACTTGGATATACAAGAGCTACGGCTAGAGAATTAGCTTCACGAAATATAAGAGTTAACGCTATAGCACCCGGTTATATAGATACAGATATGACAAGTGGTCTAGGTGATGTCATAAATTTAGTTAAATCAGTAACTCCAATGAAGAGGTTTGGAGATACAGCAGATATCGCTTGGGCAGCTGTATATCTTGCGTCTGATGAAGCTAAATTTGTTACAGGCCAGACATTATCACCTAATGGCGGATTTGTAATGAGTCAATAGAAATTTATTAAATTAAATTTAAAAATTTTTTAGATAATATTTTTTTAAATAGAATTTATTTTGACCACTGCTCTTTTTGTCATTTCTATAATAAGATGTGCTCTATAATTTCTACTGGCATGCATATCATTGATGAGACCTTCACTTTTGATTTGTATGTCTTGAATAGATTCTATAGAAAAATCAGAAGAAAGAGCTTTCTCAATTTCAGAGGATCTAAAGACACCATCTTCACTTGCCCCTGTGATAGCAACTTTAACATCTGAACCTGTCTTAGCAACAAACACTCCAACCATTGCATATCTTGATGCTGGATTAGGAAATTTTATATAAGCTGATTTATCTGGTATTGGAAATGAAATTTCTGTAATAATTTCGTTTGGTTTTAAGCAAGTTTCAAACATACCTTTAAAAAAATCTATAGAAGAAATAGATCTCTGATCAGTTGTAACTGTCGCGCCTAAAGCTAAAACAGCTGAAGGGTAACAAGCACTTGGATCATTATTAGCAACAGATCCTCCTATTGTACCACTATTTCTAACCATATGATCACCTATTCTTCCCGCAAGATTAGACAAAGAAGGTATTGATCTAGTTATTTCTTTTGAATTAGCAACTTCAGAATGTTTAGTCATTGAACCAACGACCACATTAGATGAAGTTACAGTAATACTATTTAAATTAGCCGATTTCAAATCAATCAAAACATCTGGAGAAGATAGTCTTGCTTTTAAAGTAGGTATTAAAGTCATACCACCAGCAAGATATTTCCCATCATTAGATTTATCAAAATCTATAACAGCATTTTTTATATTTTCTGGTTTTGTATATTCTAAATCATACATTTAAATCTCCTTTAACATTACTTTTTAGAGGCATTATTAATTGCATTCCATATTTTCTCAGAAGTTGCAGGCATTGATATATCATCAACACCAAGCTCAGATAATGCATCTACGACAGCATTTATAACCGATGGAGGAGAACCTATCGCTCCAACTTCACCACAACCTTTAACGCCTAGTGAATTGTGAGTACAAAGGGTAACTTCATTGCCAACTTCAAAATTAACAAAATTATCTGCCCTTGGCATTGTATAATCCATATACGAACCTGATAGTAATTGGCCATTTTCATCATATGTAGCATTTTCAAAAAGTGCCTGACCAATTCCTTGGGCAAGTCCTCCATGAATTTGACCCTCGACTATCATTGGATTAATTACTTTACCTACATCATCAACAGCTGTCATTCCTTCAACTTTAATCTCACCAGTATTAGGATTGATTTCAACTTCACAAATATGACATCCTGCAGGATAAGTAAAATTAAGAGGATCATAAAAAGCTTTTTCGTCTAAACCAGGTTCTAGTTCGTCATGTGGGTAGTTGTGCGGGACATAAGCTGCTAAAGAGATTTCTGCTAATGTCATAGATTTATCAGTACCAGCTATTTCAAAGTTTCCATTATTTAATTCAATGTCATCTGCTGAAGCTTCCATAATATGGGCAGCAATTTTTTTAGCTTTAGCCACGACTTTATCCATAGCTTTTACAATAGCCTCGCCACCCACAGCTAGTGATCGTGAACCGTAGGTACCCATTCCAAAAGGTATGTTATTTGTGTCACCATGACTTATTTCAACCAAGTCCGTTGAAATACCCAATCTATCACTTACTAATTGAGCAAAAGTAGTTTCATGACCCTGTCCATGACTATGTGAGCCAGTAAAAACAGTTATAGAACCTGTTGGGTGAACTCTGACTTCAGCACACTCAAACAACCCAGCTCTTGCTCCAAGCGATCCTACTACAGCAGATGGAGCTATCCCACAAGCTTCAACGTATGTAGAAAAACCTATACCCCTTAACATCCCTCTTTTAGCGGATTCTGCCTTACGTGAAGGAAAACTTTCATAATTAGCTTTTATAAGAGCAGCATCTAGTGTGGCATTATAATTTCCACTATCATATTGAAGAGCTACAGGTGTTTGATAAGGAAAGGCATCTGTCGGAATAAAGTTTTTACGCCTTATATCAACTTGACTTATTCCCATTTCTCTTGCTGCTTTGTCAACCACACGTTCTATTAGATAGGCAGCTTCAGGCCTACCTGCTCCTCTATAAGCGTCGACTGGAACTGTGTTAGTAAAAATAGACTTAACATTACAATGTATAGCAGGTGTAGAGTACGTGCCAGCAAGTAAAGTAGCATATAAATATGTTGGAACAGATGAAGCAAATGTAGATAAATAAGCTCCCATATTAGCTAATGTATCAACTTTTAATGCTAAAAATTTTCCATCTTTATCTAATGCAAGTTTCACCGAAGTAAGATGATCACGACCATGGGCATCTGAAATAAAAGCTTCAGATCTATCCGAAGTCCATTTCACTGGCCTCCTAATCTTATTAGAAGCCCATGTAACGATAGCCTCTTCAGCATAATGAAATATTTTAGAACCAAACCCACCACCTACATCAGGGGCGATTACTCTTAATTTATGTTCTGGTAAACCTAGAACAAAAGCACCCATTAATAATCTTATCACATGAGGGTTTTGACTAGTAGTGTAAAGAGTATATTGACCAGTTGCATGTTCATAATCGCCAATTGCCGCTCTAGTTTCCATCGCATTTGGAATTAACCTATTATTTTTTATATCAAGACTTGTAATGTGAGCTGCTTCAGCCATTGCAAGATCTACGGCCGAACTATCACCTATCTCCCAATCATAGCAAATATTAGTTTCAATCTCATCATGAACTAATCCATTTTTAGCTTCGAGAGCATCTTTCATATTAATGATAACTGGAATATCTTTATAATTAACATCTACTAATTCTGCAGCATTTTTTGCTTCCTCAATACTATCTGCTATAATGACTGCTATAATTTCACCAACGTACCTAACCTTGTTTTTTGCAATAGGAGGATGAGCAGGCTCCCTCATTGGTGTTCCATCTTTAGAATCAACTTGCCAGCCGCATGGAATTCCTCCTACTTCCATATCTTCCCCAACAAAAATTTTAACAACACCTTTTAGTTTGGATGCATTTTCAATATTTAAAGAAAAATTAGCATGTGCAGAGTTAGACCTAAGCATATAAGAGTACGTTTGATTAGGTCTATTAATATCATCAGTATATTTACCTTCACCAACTAGAAATCTATAATCTTCTTTTCTTTTTACTGATACACCTATACCTGTTGAACTACCATCTGGCATAAAATTATCCTCCCATCACTGTTGCTGCACTTTTTATTGATTTAACTATATTATGGTAACCTGTACATCTACAAATATTGCCTTCCAAACCTGAACGAATATCATCTTCTGAAAGCTTAGGATTATTTTCAACTAATTTAATAGCGCTCATAACCATGCCAGGGGTACAAAATCCACATTGAAGCCCGTGGTTTTCATGAAATGATTGCTGCATAGGATGAAGGACATCCCCATCAGCAATTCCTTCAATAGTTGTAATATCGGAACCATCCACTTGGATTGCTAAGTAAGCACAAGATTTTACTGCATCTCCATCTAGATGTATTGCACAAGCTCCACATTGAGATGTATCACAACCTATATGTGTACCTGTTAAATTAAGATTTTCTCTTAAAAAAGTAGATAATAATAAATTAGGCTTAATATCAGCTTTAATTTCTTTGCCATTTACTTTTAAATTTATACTTTTCATTTTCTATTACCCCCATAAAAGAAAAAATAAAATCATTAGAAATATATTGTAGTAACTTTATAATGATACTAATTTATAATGCACATTTTTAATTAAAATGGCTATAATTATTTTTAAAAATTTGAATAGATAAAAGTTAATTACAGTTTGTAAAAGAAAAAAATATATATAATTATAATTTATCCGTGTGAAATGTTGAAAGGTTTTTGAATAAATATGATCAAAATTGAAAGTTTATGCAAAAAAGAACAAATAACTGAAGCTTTATCAGAGATTGGCTATATTTCAAATATTGGTTTAAGTACATCACTATTTCTAAGTTTAAAATTAAGAAAACCACTTTTTATAGAAGGAGAAGCCGGAGTAGGTAAAACAGAATTAGCTAAATCTTTATCAGAAATCTTAAAAAAACCTCTTATTCGTCTTCAATGTTATGAAGGGTTAGATTTATCGTCAGCGGCTTATGAATGGAATTTCGCTGCACAAATGATTTCTATTCAAAAAGGTGATAGTGACAATATATACTCAAAAAAATATTTACATGAAAGGCCTTTGCTTAAGTCTTTGATGGAAGATGAAAAAGGTAACTTTCCTATACTATTAATTGACGAGATAGATAGAGCTGACCCTCCATTTGAAGCATTTCTTTTAGAAATTTTGTCTGATTGGCAAATAACTATTCCAGAAATAGGAACAATTAAAGCTAAAGAACCACCAATAGTTATAATAACCTCTAATAGAACAAGAGAAATACATGATGCTTTAAAAAGAAGATGTTTATATCATTTTGTGGATTATCCAGACTTAACACAGGAATTGAACATTCTACAATCTAGAGTTCCTAATATAAAAAAACATCTATCAATGGAAATTGTTCATTTCGTAAAAGAACTTAGAAAAATTGAATTGTTTAAACAACCTGGAATTGCTGAGACTATTGATTGGGCTCAGGCTATAGTTGAACTAAATTATATTTCAATAGATCCTGAAGTATTGGAGTCAACAATAGGAACATTATTAAAAAACCAAGATGATATTAAAAGATTAAAGGACAGCGAAGCAGCAAAAATTCTTACAATAATTCAAACTGAAATTTCTCTAATTAATAGAAAATAAACTAGGATTACCTTTGTATTCAGAGTTAAATATTGATCATAAAGAATTAAAACTTTTAGATAACATTGTTAGATTTATAAGGTTATTAAGAAAATCTGGCTTAAGTATTGGAACAGAGTCTTCAATAAATGTATTAGAAGCAGTTAAATCTTTACGAATTGGAACTAGAGATGAATTTTATTGGGCTCTCCATACAACCCTTATAACTAAAAACGAAGATACCGAATTATTTGACCAAAGTTTTTACTTGTTTTGGCAAAATCCTAAAATAATGGAACAAATGTTTAATTTACTTTTGCCTCAAATAGGCAAGCAAAGCGCCCCTAAAAATCAAAAAAAAAGGTTGAAAAGATTAGAAGACAATATCTCAAAAAAACCATTAGACACAGATATAAGTAAAAGAGAGGAAATAAACTTTGATTCTGAAATGACATGGTCAGATAAATCTATGATTAAATCCAAAGATTTTGAGATGATGTCATTGGAAGAAATTAAAAATGCTCAAAAGCAAATTAAAAAATTACTTTCCCATTTTAAAAAATATAAATCTCGGAGGTGGTATAAAAAAGAAGATGGATTAAGAATATCACAAAAAGATACCATTAAAAAAAGTATTAAAAATAATTCATTAATAAGCCTTGTTTACAAAACACAAATTAAAAAAAATAAACCATTAGTTATTTTAATAGACATTTCTGGTTCAATGGAAAATTATAGTAGAATAATGTTATTTTTCAGTCATCTCTTAATTAATATTCATAAAAATGTTGAAGTTTTTATTTTTGGTACGGAGCTAACTAGGATAACTAAGTTTTTACAAAACAATGATATTGATTTCGCTTTAGATAAAATTGGAAAACTGATCATTGACTGGTCAGCTGGAACTAAAATAGCAAGTTCTTTTGCAGAATTTAATCAAAAATGGTCAAGACGAATTTTAGCACAAAATCAAACATTAATATTAATATCTGATGGGTTAGACAGGGATAATGAGAAAAATTTAGAATTTGAAGTTAAAAGACTCTCTCTATTTACTTCAAGATTTATTTGGCTTAATCCCCTTTTGAGATACTCAAAATTTCAAGCTAAAGTAAAAAGCATTAAAATAATTTTAAAATACGTTAATGAATTTATTCCTATACATAATATTAATAGTATTGAAAATTTAGTTAAAAAAATTATATAAAAAACTTTATAAAAATAAAATTCCATATAATATTTTCATAGAATGATTGATTTTAAAGGAAATATAAATGAACAAGTATATAATTACAGGAAAAAGCTCTCAAGAAACTGCTGCTTCTATGCTAAATAAAGAAAAATAGAAGAGAGATAACTGAACCTTTATTGAAAACTTTCAATGCTAGATTTGTAGAATTTTTATATCTAAATCATCCAGATTTTGATTTTATGTGTATTATAAAAGCTGAAAATGATGAAAGTATGGTTGCATCAACTAACTTAATTTATGCAAGTGGTAGCTTTTCTTCTTTCAATTGGTGCAGAGCTTTTGAAGCTGAGGAAATGAAAGACATTTATCAATTAGCATCTAACAATATGGCCTCCTATATATCTGCAAAACAAAAATCACAGGAGAGTTAAATTGTATGGTCGTAATATTAATTTCACACTATTAGCTCCGTCATTATGGGCTGTCGTAGAAGCTATTGCATCAAATATTGAAGAAGACAAATATAAAAGAATGTTATTTAAAACTGGTGACAATAGTGGTTTTATTATTGAAATTTTTGATAATATTTCAATTGCCGGCAAAAAAATTGATACTATGAAAGCTTTACAAGGACTAAGTGAACAAGCAATGGCTAAAGTCTCAATTCAAGAAGGATCAATTATAAAAAAATAATCACAATTTTTATTGTTACTATTATACTATGCACTTCTATATAAATTTTTTAAAGAATAAAGTTTCTTGATTAGTTTATCAGTTTATTTGAACGAAAAAAAACCACTCTTATCATAAATAAAAGTGGTGAGCGCGGCGGGATTCGAACCCACGACAAATTGATTAAAAGTCAACTGCTCTACCAACTGAGCTACGCGCCCTAAAACAAAATGAAACTATTGGATAATGATATTATAATCAAGTTTTAAGTTAATTATTTTACACTTTTTTATGATTTTTTTTTCTTTCTATTGCTTTGAGAACAGTTGTTGGAACAAATGAAGATATATCACCGCCTAAATCAGAAATTTCTTTAACAAAGCGTGAAGCAACAAATTGATTTGTTTCAGATGCTGTTAAGAAAACTGTTTCGATATCACTAGCCAATCTTGCATTCATCCCAGCCATTTGAAACTCATAATCAAAGTCTGATACTGCACGAAGACCTCTAATAATCATAGTAACTGAATTAGAACGAGCAAAATTGATAAGTAAGTTATTAAAAGCCTGAACTTTTATCTCTCCAAGCTCTCTATCAGTATTTGAAAACTTAGATTTCAAAGTATCTACGATTAATTTTTTTCTTTCTTCAACATTAAATAATGGTGTTTTTTCAATATTCTCAGCAACTCCTACAATTAACGTGTCACATAAAGAACTTGCTCTATATATAATATCTAAGTGACCGTTAGTGATCGGATCAAATGTTCCAGGATATAATGCAATTCTTTTCATAAGTATTTTCTCATTGCTTATTTTAATTGTTATCATTCTCTATAGTTAAATCTTGATCTTGATCTTCATCTTGATCTTCATCTTCATCGTCCTGATCAGTTAAAAGAGCTACTGAAACAACCTTCTCACCCTCATCAACGTCAAATAATCTGACACCTTGTGTCTTACGACTAGCAACTCTAATTGAATTACCTTCTCCTCCATTTACACGGATTCTTATTAATTTTCCTGAATTAGTGACAAGCATAATTTGATCATCTTCTGAGGCAACATAAGAGGCCACTACAGGCCCATTTCTTTCAGAACATTCAATATTTGCGACACCCTGACCACCTCTATTAGTCATTCTGTAGTCTTCTATAGGTGTTCTTTTACCAAAGCCCTTCTCAGTAACTGATAATATAAATCTTTTTTCTAATTTTGGGATTAATGACATAGAGACCACATAGTCATTTGGTTTAAGTCTTATCCCTCTAACACCAGAAGAATCTCTGCCTACAAAAACTCTAACGTCGTTCACATCAAATCTAATTGCTTTACCAAGTTTAGTGGCTAACAAAATATTATCAGTATCTCCACATGGTATAACTGATACTAGCTCGTCATTTTCATTTAACTTCATTGCAATTTTACCATTTTGCCTAATGTTAGTAAAATCACTGAGTTGATTCCTTCTTGTATTTCCATTTTTAGTTGCAAAAATGATTTGCAACGTCTTCCATGAGTCCTCATCTTCAGGCATTGGCATTACAGTATGTATCTTTTCATCCTGGTTAATAGGTAGTAAATTAATCATTGGTTTACCTAGAGCCTGTGGAGCTGATTCAGGAAGTTTATAGCATTTCATTTGGTAAACTATTCCTGAAGAAGTAAAAAACAATATAGGAGTATGAGTATTGGTTACAAACAATGAGGTTACAGTATCTTCATCTCTCATTTTCATTCCAGCTCTACCTTTGCCTCCTCTTCTTTGAGCACGATAAGTAGATAAAGAAACTCGTTTTATATAACCTCTATGACTTACTGTAACAACCATATCTTCTTTTTGAATTAAATCTTCATCATCATGGTCAACAGCGCTATCATTAATTTCAGTTCTTCTTGGATCATCAAGTCGATTTAGAACTTCACTA
>Ga0114999_10008760_pt1 | contig 11224 bp, 5 predicted proteins | sample ArcticOcean_MG_C_3_FD_89820 | JGI IMG/M metagenome (GOLD analysis project Ga0114999, IMG submission 89820) | Marine microbial communities from western Arctic Ocean - ArcticOcean_MG_CB8_126 | ecosystem: Environmental > Aquatic > Marine > Oceanic | place: Arctic Ocean: Canada Basin | collected...
ATTTTCAACCAGTTCAGAAAGTTCATCCACTGTAATTACCATACTTTTACGGTCAGGCATTATCGCATAAAGATATTTCATAAATTCAGGTACCATTGCCAAATATTTTTGGTTACGTTCTAACTTTATCTGGCGTACTATAAATTGTTCTAGCTGATGCTGAGACATGTTTCGCATTACATTTAAGAATGCAGTCGAACATTCTTCTAATTCTTTGCTAATATCAGTAGGATAAAAAAATGAAAACTGTTTCCTTGAAGCTGCTATACGTACAAAACCAAGCATCACCAGACATACTGCCAGGCCGTCTATCCAGTGAACTCCCCAAACGCCCATGAAGCCCAGCAAAAAATAGACAGCGCCGATGATTGAACCGAGCAACTGTAGCGTCATCCTTATTTTTTCAACAGCAAGATACTTAAAGTTGTAACGTTTTTCCTGAACAAAGAAAGCAATCCCTTCAGTAAATTGCGAAGCAACCATGACAATTTCTTCTGCGGAAGCAAGTTGGTTCTCCAACTCCATTTCCAGTTTTTTCCTTTTTTCACTCGCACGTTCATTGATTACTTCCTGCATTACATGACGACGTATCCCACGCAGTCTTTCGCATAAAACCTCGATATGCTCATTCGGGTTTTCTTCTTCACCTGTCATCGGATCTGATTTAAACGACCCCCGATCAGCAAGATAATCGATCATTTCGTCACACAACTTCTGCATGTCAGACGGGATCGTGCTAGTGCCTGTCTCATCTTCTTCTGCCTGAGAACTATGCTCCAGATCCATTTCAGTGTGGACTAAAATAGAAAATATTTCTGAGGCACCTGCTTCACTGGCAGGATTTAGTTCAATCATGCGGATGAACGTACTTGCTATAATTGAAGTATAGGTAGAATATTTTTTTTCCTTATAATCAATATCCGGTTTTTGCAGGCTGTAATAACCATCGAGGATTGACACAATCATCATACGCAGTAAAGTGTCATAATCCTGATTATTAACACTCTGTGTAACAAGTCCGTTCCAGCTCAAAGCAGCAAATTTATCTCCGGTTGTACCTGATTCAAGCCATAACTCGGTAGCATCAACAAAATAGGAAACTTTCTCAGGTGTACCTGCATTTTTCCAAAGATAGGCAGAAGATTCAACAGCAGAGACCTCCGGATCCATTTGCTTCTGAAAGATCACCATCACATCTCTGGCGATCTGTCCGGCAAAATTCTCCGAAATCTCTTCTTCTGATGTTCCCTGTGGTTCTGCTGCCATAATCAGTTTACTCGCTGTTAATCCTTAGTCTTGAGCTGCTGTACGCCAATCTCTGCGCTGAAGAATTTCTTCCTGCAGGAGAGGCAAAAATGCATCAAAGGCTAGTGTTTGCCGATCTTTACCTCCATAACGCTGCCAGGTTACAGATTTACCAACCTGCTCGTTTTCTCCCACAATCAACAGATTCGGAATTTTTGTAATTGCGGCAGATCTGATTTTTTTACTGAACGAGTCATTCGAATCATCAATTTCAGACCTCACAAAAGAGCTGTACAAACTTTCATTCAAACTGTTTGCGTATTCATTGAATGCGGACGCTACCGGAATTACACGCACCTGCACCGGAGCCAGCCAGGTTGGGAAAGCCCCTCCGTAATGTTCAATTAAGAAAGCGACAAACCGTTCATGCGTTCCCAAAGGAGCACGATGAATTATGATCGGTGTGTGCTCTTCATTGTCACTTCCGATATAAGTCAAACCAAAGCGTTTACCCATCACTAAATCGAGTTGATTAGTCGATGCGGTTTCTTCGCGTCCAACCACATTTGTAACTTGAAAATCAATTTTCGGCCCGTAAAAAGCCGCTTCCCCGCGAACTGCCTCATAAGGAATTTCCACTTCATCCATGGCTTCTGTTACCAGCTTTTCCGCTTTTTTCCAGAGTTCAGGTTCATCAACAAACTTGCCCGCGTTTTCTTCCGCAAGAGAAAGTCGCATCCAGAAATCACTTAAACCAAAGAGTTTATAGTATTGCGTGTGGAGATTCATGACTTTGATAAACTCTGCTTTTGCCTGTTCAGGTGTGCAGTAAATATGAGCATCATTCATGGTCATGCTGCGTACCCTCAGTAAGCCAGCCAGTTCTCCGGACTGTTCATAGCGGTAACAAGTTCCATATTCTGCCAATCGCAAAGGCAAATCACGATAACTCCGAGGCTCTGCCTTATAAATCATGTGATGGTGCGGACAGTTCATTGGCTTGAGAAACCAACGTTCACCGTCCATTTCCATCGGCGGGAACATACTGTCCTCATAATAAGGAAGATGTCCTGAGGTCTGAAATAATTCTTCTCTGGTTATATGCGGTGTTGAAGCCCTCTTGTAGCCACCGAGAAATTCTGTCTCCTTGGCCAGTTTTTCTAACTCTTCACGAATCACAGTACCGTTCGGCAGCCACAACGGTAAACCTTTGCCAACCTCTTCACAGATCGCAAAATAGTGATGTTTGCTGTTCAGTTTACGATGATCTCTTTCCATCGCCAAACGGCGCTTTTCCTGATATATTTTGAGCTCGTCGGCTGTCTCAAATGCCAGTCCATAGACCCTCTGCATCATGTTGTTTTTCTCAGAACCCTTCCAATAAGCTCCTGCAAGTGTATCGATGGTAAAGCAATTTTTCGGAATGTCGCGTGTCGTCTCCACATGAGGGCCTTCGCACAAGTCCCAGAAGGGACCGTTACGATAGAGACTCAGCGTTTCATTGTTTGCAGAAAGATCTTCGACTTGTTCTATTTTGTAAGACTGATTATCTTTGCTGAGTCGTTCAACCATCTGCGTCTGCTCAAGTTCTTCACGCTCAAAAACCTGACCGGTTTTGATTATGTGACGCATACGTTTTTCCAGCTTTGGCAAGTCTTCGGGACTCAATGGTTCATCTAAATCAAAATCGTAATAAAATCCGGAATCAATCGGCGGCCCAAAACCAAGTTTTGCATTAGGACGTATTTCCAGCACTGCCTGTGCCAGAACATGTGCTAATGAATGCCGAATTTTGTAGAGATTGGAATTTATGTCTAATTTTTTCATTCTTTATATCAAGCTATAATACTGTATTTAATTTTCAAACGGATTTAAGAAGTAGTTACGGTTCATGCCGAAGGCGTTGCTTCAGTAGAATTTGACCAGGAGATATCCGGAACAATAATTTCTTGATCTTGAACAAAATCAGGATGCTTTTCCAATGCATATTCCAGCGCAGCTTTTACATTTTTCAGTGGGATAATATTCAAGCCATTTTTAATTTCATCCGGAATTTCCACTAAGTCTTTTTCGTTTTCCTCAGGAATCAGGACTGTCTCTATTAGTCCTCTTTTTGCAGCAAGCAGTTTTTCTTTCAAACCACCAATTTCCGTAACATGGCCCCGTAATGTTATTTCACCAGTCATTGCTACGCTATTCTGGACGGAGATTTTGGTAAAGCTGCTGATAATGGCCATCATCAAAGGTAGACCTGCAGACGGACCATCTTTCGGAGTTGCACCTTCAGGCAGATGAACATGTAAATCTGTTTTAGCAAAAATGTCAGTATCAATACCTAAATAATCGGCGTTGCTGCGAACATAAGAATAAGCTGCTCTGGCGGATTCCTGCATCACATCTCCCAGTTTTCCAGTCAAAACAACTTTTCCGGAACCCTGCATTAAAACCACTTCAATGAGCAGCATTTCTCCGCCCATTGATGTCACACCCAATCCCATGGAAACGCCAATCTGATTTTTTTCCTCGCGCTCGTCATGTTCAAATTGAGGAACTCCGAGCAATTCATGCACTAGTTTCGGAGTTACAATAGTGGCTTTCTTATTTTTGGTACGTACCAGACGTGTTACAATTTTTCTGCATACTTTACCAATTTCACGTTCCAGGTTTCTTACACCTGCCTCCCGTGTATAACCTTGAGTAATTTCCTCAATTGCGGATTTCCGGAAACGCAGTTGCTTCTCATCCAAACCGTGAAATTTACGCTGGCGCGGGGTCAGAAACTGAGTAGCGATATGCTGTTTTTCCAACTCTGTGTAACCTGACAAATGAATCACCTCCATCCGATCCAGTAAAGGTCCGGTAATATTTTGAATGCTATTTGCCGTGCAGATAAAAAGGACCTCCGCCAAACTGTATTCAACATCCAGATAGTGATCAATGAAAGTACTGTTCTGCTCAGGATCAAGTACCTCCAGCATGGCCGCAGAAGGATCGCTGATGTTGCTTTGATACAACTTGTCAATCTCGTCAATCAACAAAACCGGATTATTACTTTTGGCTTTTTTAATTGACTGTATTATTTTTCCTGGCATGGCGCCAATGTAAGTGCGGCGGTGTCCACGAATTTCTGCTTCATCTCTAACACCACCTAAACTGATGCGTACAAAATTTCGACCCAAAGCACGCGCCACTGATTTTGCGAGCGATGTTTTCCCAACTCCAGGTGGTCCTGTCAGACAGAGAATAGGACCTTTCAATTTCCCTTTTAGTGAGGCCACTGCCAAATATTCAACGATACGTTCTTTAACTTTTTCCAGACCATAATGGTCTTCATCTAGAATCTTCTCTGCCTGTACGAGATCAAAATTATCTTCCGTTCTCACCTGCCACGGCATAGAAGTCAGCCACTCCAAATAATTACGCACCACATTCGCTTCCGACGACATGGGTGACATCATCCGTAATTTTTTCAACTCTTTTTTCGCTTCAATTTCCACTTCTTCCGGCATTTCCGCTTTTATAACTTGTTCAGCAATTTCATCCAGTTCTGCTTTTGGATCATCCATCTGCCCCAGTTCTTTTTGGATGTTACGTAACTGATCCTGCAGAAAATCCTCTTTCTTGTTATCACTGAACTGATCGGTCGCCTCTTTCTTCAACTTGTCTTCAAGTTGTACAATTTTCATCTCATCTTTCAAAACTTCCAGCACCTGTTGCAGACGAGTTTCCGGATTCAATGTTTCTAACAGTTGTTGTTTTTGTTCACGCGGCAGTTCCATCAGTGAAACTACACGGTCACTTACGAGCATTGCATCTGCATCATCAAGTGATGCTAAAGCGTCTTTACTCAGCTTTATTTTTCCTTGCTTAACGTGTTTTTGAAACAACTCCAGCACTTCTTCCGCTAATTCCTTCAATTTTTCAGGATCAATATCAAAAGAAGTTTCGTCGATAGGTTGCACCTGCACCAAATACTCTTTTTCAGCTAACTTTACGGCCAGTAATTTCCCTCTTCTGCTTCCTTCAAAGAGAGCTTTTACAGTACCATTTGGTAAACGCATTACTTGAATCACACGTCCGAGCACTCCAATTTCATACAAATCGCTTTCCTGCGGATTTTCAACTGCGGATTCACGCTGAGTTACCACAAAAATTCCGCGGTCTCCTGCTAATGCACTGTCCAGTGCATCCATAGATGCTTGACGGCCGACAAAAAATGGAACAGTAGATCCGGGAAAAACTATCTCTTCCCGCATCGGCAGCAAGGGAACTATGACGGGTTTAAGTTGTTGAGGCATTTTTTATTTTTCGTTTTCAGGGTTTAGTTAAGAGTTTTCAGGGTTCAGTTACGAGTTTTCAGGATTTATATTCTCGAATCACAGAGTTCATTTTATTGTTCTTCGCTTTAGGCTTTTCGTTTTTCCGGATTTGGAAAAGAGAGAGTCAAATAGAAAAACCAAATTTCGGCCAGAGCAAGTAAGAGCAGGAAGATGAAAAAATTATTCACATAAAGTGCACCTGCAACAGTTGCTCCAAAAAAATGACCGATAAATTGCGCAAAATTATAAACTCCCATCGCAGTACCTTTAGTTTCTGCGGTCGAACTACGCGTTACGAGAGAAGGGAAAATTGGTTCAAATACGTTGAAGCCCATGAAAAAGGAAAAAAGCGCAGCCACATACCACAAGATCCGATCCTGCTCCTGTCCAATACCCATCGAAATTAATGATATAAACAAGAGCACAATTCCAAACAGCATGACTTCCCGGAAACGGTTCCTAACTTCTGCAAAGATTGCAGACAAAACCATTGCAACTGCACCCGCCAGCATCATCGGTAAGTAAATTTTCCACATTTCTGCACGTTCATATCCGTGCTGAACTAAAATCATTGGAATTAGAAAAAAAGTGGATGAGAGTCCTGCACCGCAAACAAAACCACCCCAGCTGATTGTCCTCAGAGTTGGAACATTCCAGACAATTTTTACCATGTTCCAAAAAGAAGTTTTTTGAGGAAGAACTGGACTGGCCTCCGGATTCGGCACAGTTGTCATTACTAAAACTAAACTCACCACCGACAACATCGCAATCATCAAAAACATTCCATGCAATCCAATCCACTCACCAAAAAAAGGAGCGGAGCCAAAAGCAAAGGCAAAAGCTATTCCGATACTCGCGCCCAAAGCTGCATTTGCCCTGGTACGTACTTCCGGTCGTGTTAAATCCGCAATCAAAGCAAAGACGGTTGAACTGATCGCTCCTGTCCCTTGAAGAAAACGCGCTACTATCATCCAATGGATTGAATCTGCAAAAGCCGCAAGAATGTTGCCTGCAATAAACAATGTCAAACCAATCACAATCACCTTTTTCCGCCCTACTTTGTCACTCCACATGCCGAAAGGCAACTGCAGAAGTCCCTGAGTCAAACCATATGCACCAAAAGCTACTCCTATCAAAAATGGAGTTGCACCTGACAAATCCATCGCCAATACACTGAAAACAGGTAAAAGCAGAAAAAGACTGAACATCCGAAAAAAGAGGATCCCGCTTAGACTGTAAATGCTCTTTTTTTCCGAAATTGAAAATATTGGTGTTTTTGGAGATTCGCCCATTCTAACAGTTGATTTAATGTTCCAGTTCGTACCTCCTTTATTCAAGGTCATACAAAATTTAAATATTTAAATTATGACAACCTCCTGCTTGAAACTCAAGCTTTAGCGAAAGTATACAAATGGATTTTTCATTCACGTATCGCTGATTCATGTGCGTTGTAGATTTCAGTCTTTCTACAAGTGCATCTGCCTGAATCATTTATTTGCAGATTTAAGAATTGATGCATTCGTAAATAGTTGTCATTCCTGCGAAACCGGGAATGACATACAAGTGTACCATTTAGACTTTTTACGGGTTCATCAAGAATTGAAACTTGATTATAATCTCAACTTATCATAAGTTTCAATGAGTTTAATTTATTTAAAGCCAATCAAAGTTGGCTTATTTGAAAGTAATTTTATCCTAAAAGCGGTTGTTATTTCAGTACTTCAAATTGCTAACACAGTCGCAGTTGTTTCTCCCCCTAGGCAACAATAATATAACTCCAGATTGCTCTAACAGACAACGCACTGCCGAATCTTCTTTAACAAGACAAATGATTGACGAAAATCCCTCAACTGTCATTGTAAATATACATGGTTTACTGGGAGAACAAGAAGTAATTCAAATGGAATTTGATGCAGAACTTCTTGTAGAGGAAGAGCAATTTGAGTTTGATAATGTATCTTATGAAATTGTACGTATCATAAATGAGGACGTCGAATATCCTGTAGTATACGTCGTTATTCTCGATATCTTAAGCCAGTCCTGATCACTGACCATTCCCCCTGTTTTCCATTAATATGCCTGCATCACTCCAAAACATTCTCCATAAAATAAAATCAGAAGCTACAGTTGTTGAGTTACAGGGACTTTCCGGATCAAGTAAAGCTCTTGTACTTTCCATGCTAAATCCACAAAGGTCGGATGCAGAAGAAGTAACAATTCCGCTGGTAGTTGTTTGTGAATCATTTGATGTAGCGGAAGTTTTGCTGAATGATCTTTACTATTATACAGGCAGAGAAGGAGTACATTTTTTCCCTTTCTGGGATGTGCTGCCCTATGACAATTTTTCACCACACAAAGGTTTGGTAGCTCAGCGTTTTCAAACACTTGACGCTCTGCTCAAGGGCGAGGTACGGATTCTCGTCACAACTCCAAACGGGCTGATGCAGCGTTTCCTGCCACGTGATGCTTTCCAAAAAAACACAATTTCACTCAGTACGGAATCTGTCGGCAGTCAGGAACTTATCCGTCAGCAATTGCTGACTTCCGGTTACAATCAGGTTGATGTTGTTGAAGATCACGGCGAATTCAGTACCCATGGAGTAATTCTGGACGTTTTTCCGCTCAATCGAGAAAAACCTGTGCGGATGGAGTTTACAGCAAATAAGGAAATTTTGTACCTCAAACCATTCGATATTCAGACTCAGCGTACCGCTGATACAGATTTGGGTTCACTCGAAATACTGCCTGGAAATGAAATTCTTTTTAATCTGCAGACTATTAATTATGCCCGACAGATCCTGCCTTCATTCCGTAAAGAATGCTCTCCGGAAGTTTTAAAACGTTTGCAGGAAAGTTTGCGTAAAAGTGAAAGCTTTCCAGGAATTGAATCGTTATCACCGCTTTTTTACCCAAAACTTGAAACACTTTTTGATTACATGCCTGCAGAATATCTGCTCGTTGTTGATGAAGAAAATAATGTAAAAAAACGCGCAGCGCATTTTTATCAGGAAGTTTTCATGGAACATGAACTCAGTTCCCAGCAAAACAAACTAACTCTGTCACCGGAATCATTATTCTTAACAAACAGAGAACTGGAAATCCGGCTACAAAAATCCGCTAAGTTGTTTTTAAATTCCAAAACTCAAAATGAGACAGCTGAACGTACCATACATCAACTTCAGTTTGTCAATAATCATTCCCTGCGTCAGGGATTTGAAAAGTCAAAAGCAACATCTGCGGCAGGTCACATGGTGCAACTGCTTAAGAACTGGTATAAGTCCGGAGTACCGATTTTGCTGACTGCCAACAATCAAACACATGCCGATCATTTTCAGCAACTACTTGAAGATTTAGGTGTGGAAACTTTTGTTGCGGGAGAACAGTTGAATCCGGAAACTTGTCCGTGGTTGGAATGGCTGGAGAACAGTCCTGTTGATAAACTGAAAAAATCTATTCCTATCATAAGTGGAAAAGTTTCTGCAGGCTTTCGGAAACTGGACAGAGAGGGTAAGACACATTTTATTCTACTGACAGAAGAAGAGGTTTTTGGTGAAAAAACTCGAAGTAGACGGTTGCAGCGTACTCAGGTTCAACAGGTTGCAGGAAGTCTGGATGATTTGCGTGAAGGTGACCATGTGGTGCATATGGATTATGGCATTGGACAATATCAGGGTTTACAGAAAATTTCCGCTGGCGGTACAAACAATGAATTTATGCAGCTGACTTACGCACGTGAAGAAAAAGTTTATGTGCCTGTAGGCAAATTTCACCTTGTGCAGAAATATGTAAATGCAGACGGTAACCCACCAAAACTGAGTAAACTTGGAGAAAAATCCTGGAAAAAAACACGCGCAAAAGTAGCACGATCTGTGGAGAATATTGCAGGCGAACTTGCAGAAATTTATGCTGAAAGAAAAGCTCGCAAAGGTTTTGCCTTTAACTCAGACGATGCTGAAATGCAGAAATTTGAACTTCGCTTTCCCTTTGAGGAAACTCAGGATCAGTTGGAGGTCATCAGTTCAGTCAAGGCAGACATGGAATGCGAAATGCCGATGGACCGTTTAGTCTGCGGTGATGTTGGTTTTGGCAAAACAGAAATTGCGATGCGTGGTGCTTTCAAAGCAGTTCAGCAGGAAAAACAGGTTGCGATCCTGGTGCCTACTACAATTCTGGCTCAGCAGCATTACGAAACTTTTAACCAGCGTTTTGAAGACACACCTTTTATCATTGAAGTCATCAGCCGGTTCCGTACAGACACCGAACAAAAAGATATTCTCAAACGTCTCCAGCTAGGAAATATTGATATCATTATCGGCACCCACCGTTTGCTTTCAACAGATATCAAGTTCCATGACTTAGGTTTGCTGGTTGTGGATGAAGAACAGCGTTTTGGAGTAAAACATAAAGAAAAAATAAAACGTTTCAGAGCGGCAGTTGATGTTCTCACACTTTCCGCAACTCCAATTCCGCGTACACTTCACATGTCACTGATGGGACTACGTGACTTGAGTTTGGTCAACACACCGCCTGCAGACCGCAGAGCAGTAAGAACTCGATTGCTACCGGTCAACGATTATATTATTCAGGAAGCAGTCAGTCGCGAAATCCGCCGTGGCGGACAGGTTTTTGTGGTACATAACCGTGTTGATTCAATTTATGAATACGGAAATTATCTTAAAAGTATCCTGCCCAACATCCGGATTGCCAGCGCTCACGGGCAAATGAAAGAAAATCAACTGGAAAAGGTGATGCTGGATTTTATTGAAGGCCGCTTTGACGTCCTGCTCTCAACTACCATTATTGAGTCTGGACTTGATATCCCAAAAGCAAATACCATCATCATCAATAATGCTCAGAACTTCGGGCTTTCCCAACTCTATCAATTACGTGGAAGGGTCGGCCGAAGTAATGTACAGGCCTATGCGTATTTGCTGGTTCCGGCCGAAAAAATATTAAGTGGAGTTGCTAACGAGCGACTCCAGGTTCTGCAGGATCTCAATGATCTTGGCGCGGGTTTTAAGGTTGCATCGAGGGACCTGGAAATAAGGGGAGCAGGTAATTTACTTGGTTCAGAACAATCCGGACAAATCGCTAGTGTTGGACTGGAACTCTACACGCAAATGGTGGACCGGGCGGTTAAAAAACTGCAGCAAGCTGATTCCGGCTTAGCACCGGAAGATATCAACGTTCGGCTGGATCACATCGACCAGGAAATTCCGGAAAGCTATATCCGCAGCACCAGCCAGCGTCTTTCCCTATACAAAGCATTGGGCACATTACCTACAAAGGAAGATCTTTGGGATTTCCGTAACGGTATTGAAAACCGCTTTGGCGCACTTCCGGAATCAGTCTTGAATATTTTTCGGAATGCGGAAGTTCGGCTCTGGGGGCAACTCCATGGCGTTGAAACAATTGAACATGACCGTAACCGTTTGAGGATACAAGTAAAAGATGCCTCTAAACTCAATCATGAAAAACTGATAGAATGGCTCTGTGAACAGGAAACAGCGTTGAGCTATATTCCGGAAAACACACTCGATTTTAAAAATGTGCCTCCTGAAATGCCTGCCATCCTCAATGGACTTAAAAAACTCGAACAAGTTTTTACTGTCTCCAGTTGAGGTGTTCAGGGAAAAAGAGGAGTTGATTTAATCAGAAAG
>Ga0114999_10008763_pt1 | contig 11223 bp, 13 predicted proteins | sample ArcticOcean_MG_C_3_FD_89820 | JGI IMG/M metagenome (GOLD analysis project Ga0114999, IMG submission 89820) | Marine microbial communities from western Arctic Ocean - ArcticOcean_MG_CB8_126 | ecosystem: Environmental > Aquatic > Marine > Oceanic | place: Arctic Ocean: Canada Basin | collected...
GTAAATAATCACCAGCTACCTGAATTAGTTTCCACAACTGGCGCCGATTATCTTCGTTCATACTGCTTCAAACTATGATTTATCTCGAAAGTCTCTAGTCGTATCTCTAGTTTAACCGAGTTTAGTATCCATTTCATTAACTATTTTTATAAATCTTCTGCTCTAGTTTGTACCTAAAAAAGATTCATTTTCCTCATTACTAAAGCACATTCCATTAGCATTATTCCAATATCTAAAAGGCCTGATATGTTTAGGATTTATCTTACTATCCTCATCTGTCCAAAAAGGTTTCAGTTTATTACTTATCTCTGTTTTCTTTTCTACATCTCCCGTAGTCACGACTTCATTGATAAATATGAATAGTTTATTGTAAATAACCTCACTATGTTTTCCGATCATCTCATCGTATGTAGGGTTAGCGTCTACAAACTTTCTACCAATTTCACCACGAGGGCATATATTATTTTCATGTGTATTTATGCTACTATTTATAATTGAACAAGGTTAATAATCAAATTTATTTTTAATTCTTTCTCATTATCTCTCTTACAAGCAAGTAATTAAAGATCTATTTATCAATATTTTTTTTGTTATTTGATGAATTTTTTTTGATGAACTGTTTGATCATTTTTGGAATCAGCCAACGGATTGATTTGGATATTATAAGTAAAATATATGGAGAAAAAATATCTTTAAAAAAAATTTTAATGGGCAATCTTTTGAAATTTGATTCTGGATAAGTTCTATTGTTAGAGGGTAAACCAAAACCAAAATATTTTAAAGATTTGTCGTCTAATTTATCAAAATAAGAAGGATCAAGTAATGAAGATTCTGCTGAGTTTAAATTTCCATCGATTTGAATAAATAAACTCTTACGTACAAAGTTTTTATCATTTATTGCCCGTTTAGCTCTATGTATGCCATATGAGTCATAAATTATTAAATCCCCTTTACCACCTTTAAAAGAGAGCACATCATTTTGAAATTCTTCTAAAATTTGCTTATTAGAAAAATCATTATAACCTTTAACTGATGGTTGTGTGTGAGATTTTTTAACAAATTGGAATTCACCATCTTTGACAGTATCTAAATAAATAATAAAAATTATACCTGGTATTTCTTTAAACTCATTTCCGTTTTTATGATCTGTATGCCATTCCATTTTATGATTAAAATATGTCTCATAATATCTGTAAGCCTTTAAACGATATTCTGTGCTAAAATATTTATCACAAATATCAAAAATATCCGAACTGGATATTAGAGAATAAAATGATTTTGAACAACCAAGTAAATGTTTAACAAAATATTGTTTTTCCGTGTAAACACCTGTTGTCCAATTTTTATTTATGGAAAACTTATTTTTATTTATATCGGATAAAAGAGTATCTACAAAATTAGTATTGATTGCATTCTTAATAAAAATAACACCTTCTTCCTTTATCGTTGTGGCTATATTGTTATTGTCAATATTAATAAAATGTTCATTAAAAATTTCTTTATTTTTCATGTTGTTAAGAATATCTGCTTCTATATATAATGATTTCAACACATGTGCATCGATTCATAATTGTTAATGATTATTATCATAATTAAAGACTCGACAAAATAAAATATATTTTTATATCAAATTATCACGAACTAAAAAAGCTCTACAATATTTTGAAAAACGTGACATAGGTGTATTTATTAGATTTTCTAAATAACCCTCAGAACAATTGGCTGGGGCTTTCATTTCTACAACCTCTTCAAAATCACGATAAATTAAATAGTTGTCAGAGAATTTATAAGTTATTGATTTATCAAACGTTATGCGAATTTTTTTGAACAAAAAATAAGAGCGGGAATAGCCAATTTTAACAGATGGAAAAATATTACCATATATTTTGTCAAAAATTCCACTTTTCAAAATTTTGTCAAAATCATTTTTTTTTATCTTAAGCGAAGTCTTGTACCTCCCCTCAACAGAAGAAGTTTTTTCCTCTAGAGTGAGGAGTTTTTGATCATCATTATACCAACGTACTCTAATTTTTTTTCTGGGTAAGATACCCTCTTCTGATTGTCTAAAGGCTTCTAAATCTTTAGTGTCAAAATATTGACTAGTTATGTTTCTGTCAGGATATAAGACACTCATTCCTTCTTTCAACAACTTAGATTTTAAAATTAGTGAGTCAGATGAGCTTACTCTAAATTTTTTTTCTTTTCTAAAGCTCATTGTTTATATCCATTTAACTCTACAATAGAATTTTTATCACTTTTAATTTCTCCAGTACATAACATTTCTGAAATTCTTGCTGCTGCACCATTAAATTCTTGCTTTTTGTTATATGACTCAACACAAGTATTTACATTATATGCTTCTAGTTTTTTTATTTCTGTTATAGAGGAATCTTTGCTTGTAACAGCAATATTTGAATCCATAATTAAAAAATTATCTACTAAAACTTTTGACATTTCTCCAATAGATAAACCTTTGTCTTTACAATTATCTAATTTAATATTTTTAAAGGTATAATTGCCACTGCTCACATCAAAACAATCATTGCCTGATTTTGAAATTTCTATATTTTTGAAATTTATTTCAGAAAAATCACTATCTACCCCATCAGCATAACTGTTGACAATTTTTATATTTTTAATATTACCTCCAGAGGATACTATATTTAATGTATCTTCACACATTCCATTTGTAGCAGATATTTTAACATTTGAAAATTTAACTTTATAAAAGTTTAAACAACCAGTAAGCCCAAAATAATTAAAACGTTGTTCAAGTTTTTTTTCTGAATTTGCTAGTTTACCAACCATTTTTATAATCCATTCATCTAGATTAACATTTTTTATGAGCAACCAATTAGATGGATCATTCTGTAAAAAAACAATTTCTTTTTTTTCAAAATCTATTTTTACACTACTTTCAATTGAGTATTGCAAAAGACCTTCTTTTAGTTTTAAATTTTTTATTTGGGGAATTTGTTGGGCAATTGAAGATTTTAAAACCACTGTTCTAGTTTTATTAAATTTATTTTTTGAGATAAGTTTTGAACTAATCGATGGATCGTTAATTTTTATTGAAGCAGGTGTGGATCCTTTGATGTAAGAGATTTGGGGATTTTTTCTTGTACCAGTTAGTTCTACAAAGTCAGAGCGTAATTCAAATTCTTTTGCTCGTTTTAAAAATTCTAAAATATTAGATTTCTGATCACTTTTAGATAGATAAAGATTTATATCTATATTTGAATTATTCTTTATTTTTATAAGTTTTTTAATATTTTTTACAGTATTTTTTAATGATTCATTTACTAAATTTTGAACTTCTTTAAGTGAAAAATTTACTCTATTTTCTACTTTTTTAATAAATTCCATATCTTCATTTAGATTTTGGATTTCAATTAATTGACTTTTGATATCATTTATTTTTACTGAATTTAATATTAATTCTATATCCATATCTTCAGAATAATATTTGATATTAATTTCATCTGCTTTCATTGACAAATTGCCATCATAATATATGGGTTCAAATAATTGGGTAAATGTATTAAAATAGAACTTTCTATTATGTGGGCGTACTGCGTGTGAGCCATTCATTGCAAGCAATATAAATGCATAATTCTCAAATTTTTTATCTTGTGGATTTATTGTATAATTTGGGCGAATAAATATCGTTGCATCATCTTTGGATTGACGATTTGCATATTCAAGATAAGCTGACTGCAGTTTAGTAAAAGCCTTCATCGAAATTTGTGCTGAAACTATCCCTTTTTTTGCCCAATTGGCATTTTCAAGTCTTGCAAGAGACACACTTTCTAGCTCAAAAAATTTACGATCTTTATAAGACCAAAGTAATTTTTCATCACCTTCAAATAAAGGTCCTTCTTTCCTTAAATTTCGTTCTAATAATTCTTTTTTTGGTTTTTCTTGAAATAAAAAATTTCCTTTAGCTCCATTAATATCGGCGTTAACGATAAATGTTTCTGGAGAAATATATCCTAATTCACGTAATAAAAGTGACCCTAATACTTCTTGCTCACTATTACGTGTCTCTGGTAATAACAGTTTAAAATCAACGGCATTAAGAATGTTTCCATCTTTAAGTTTAACATCAAGACTTGCTAAAACTTTTCCTTCAGCGTTTAATTTAATGTGGTCTAAATAGTCACCATGCTGACGAACTTCTCCTTTAAAGTTACAGTATCCAAAATCATAATTAATTAAAATTTTCGCTTTAAAATTATCTCTATATTTTGGATTTATAGTTTTTGCAGGCCTAGTAACAATAATTTTTAAACTATTTTCACTCCATTTTTTTATATTGTGTATTTGAACAGTAATATCTTTTATACTTTTTGGGTTTTGTAGCTCTTCACTATATTCTCCTGTAGAAAAATTACAAAATGCATATAATGGTTGGGTTATAGTAAGAATTAATAAAAAGTATATTATTCTAAAATATTTAACCATAGTTTTGCTTTTTTAGATTTTAAGAATTCAATCGGTAGTCAGTGATATCCTCAGAATTCGAAAATTGATCAGAAATAGTCTTAAGGTAATCTAAATTACTTGAAGCTATAATGTATGTATAATTTTTTCCATTTTTTGATTCAGATATCAAAAAAGGATTATTGTGAAGTTCCAGCTGTGATTTAATTGCTACTATCTCAAGTGTGCTAACTCTATTACCTTCTGAAAAAGATACTTGAAAATATTCTTTACCACTAGACATCTTAACTATCTTATTAATTGAATAAAGTGAGGTAATTGCCAATGCTAAAGCTGCAACGAAAAATAAAAGCCAGATAAAAGACACTGATGCTGTTATTCCCATTGTTATACTTGCAAAATAAACTGAAAGTTCAAATGGTGATTTTACAGGATTTCGAAATCTAATTATTGATAAAGCACCGACCATACCTAAAGACAAGGCAATATTTCCGGCTATAACTTTTGTAATAACAAAAGTTATAATTGGTAAAAAGGTAAGAGTTGCTGTGTGAGCAAAAGTTGAAACCCAGCTTTGACCAATAAAGATCAAGAGACTTCTGCCAATAAGTGAGCTCGTTATCAAAAAAACAATTGTTAAGATATGTTGTGTTAAAGTTTCTATCATACTGTATATTGTAATTTAATTTGCATTTGATAATTTTAATACATTTTTGGTGAAAAATAAATCTTTATAAACGCTAATTTATAAAAAAGTCTTAATCAAGGTAGCCAAGGTTATTTTTCTTTTAATGCTTGTTCTAAATATTTTTTATCTAGCACGCAGTCTTTATAGTCTCGTTTAACAATATTTAAATAACGTTCTGTAGGAAATTTGAATGGTGATTTTTTAACCATTGTATAAGTCATCACTTTTTTTCCATAATAGTACAAATAATGTTTTCTATATAGAATAGGATAATCCTCATAAACATTCAATTTCTTTTCATCACTTTTTGATGACTATCTTTGGAGACTTTAAACGGAATAAATTTAAATCTCTTCTTACCGAGGTTGTAATTGTCTTTTCTGATTTTATTGATAGCGTCGTCCCTAAATCTAATAGGTTTAACTTTACCTCTAGTTTGTTTTATCTCAACTGTCTCTAGTTGTGTCTCTAGTTTTTCTGTCATACTTTCTCCGATCTTAGCGGTTCATTTTTGTATAACCAGAGATTGGTGAAGTAGCTAGTGTGATGTAGTGTGAGGTAGTGTGAGGTAGTGTGTACCTCTAATCCCGTAAATAATCACCAGCTTCTTGTATAATTTTCCAGAGTTTACTTGCGTTTTCTTTATTCACACACCTTCATTTCTTGTTTTATCTCTAAATTGCCTAGTCTGGTGCCTAGTTTATCCTATAAAATCCTATAACCACAATCCTTAAAAGTTTTTTCATTTAAAATTTTAAATTTTTAAATTATGTGCATTAATATATTTAACAACAATCAAAATGCACAAAGGTGAAACTGAAAAAATAAGTCTATCTAAACCAGTTTTGAGCATCCAAATAAGCTCCAAATCACTAAGAATATAGGCAGAAAATATAAATCCATAACTCAGAATATAAAAAGAATAAATATACGAATTATTGTTTATAATCTTTTTAGATAATAATGATGCGATTAAAAAAAATAGCCCTAAAAGAAAGAAAGAGTTTTTTAAAAAACTAAATATAAAAAAAGTTATGATAGTTACTATTCTATCTATACTAAATTTTTCCACCATAGATTTAAAAGATAAATCATTCCAACAGCAGCTATTTATAGAAATTTCTAAATTATAAAATTTGTAAACAAGTATTCTGACAATAAAGAAAAAAACAACAAAACCTAGTAGAGCGATACTTTTAGTTATGTTAATTTTTGAAAAAAAAAGTAAAATAAATATAATTATAAAAGCATAAATAGTACCTTCTTGTTTCGTCCATATCAAAGAATTGCATATTAAAAGTAACAAAATAAATTGATAAATAGATATTTTTTTTTTGCTACTAATTATTTCATAAAAAATTTTAGCTGTAATTGATATTAGACAAAAGATTAATAAATCTTGGCTTCCAGAAAATAAGATATATTTATAAGAAAGCATAATCAAAATAATAAAAAAGATCGTCTTAATATTTTTGGATAATTTTAATATTTCTGTTAAATTTGCAATAGATACACAATATAAAAAAGCATAAAATAATCTGCCTGTATATTCTTCTGGAAAAAAACTAATCTTCCAAAATAAAGCCCATAAAAGACTCCCTAAAAATGGGTATTGAGGATTAGGTGCATTTACTAAGTTGTCAATTGTTTCATTATTATAAAAATTTAAAACCTTAGGAAACCAAAACCTTTGAGCATCCCAATCTAATGTTAATGAATAAGAAACATCTAGACAAATAAGAAAAAAAATTATTAATATAAAAATGTAAAAATAATTTTGATTAATTTTTGTAAATTTAATCTTATTAAAATTTTTACATTGAAAAATAAAACAAACAGTTAAGTAGCTAAAATATACAAATAATATTGTTTCAAGAGGTATATTTAGTAAAGACATAAATAATATCAAATTAATTTGAATGATTATATTGAAAGTAAGTTGTTCTACGTAAGTAAAGTTATTGTCTAATCTTGAAACTGGAAAAGGTAAACTAATTGAAAAAAAAATTATAAAAACAAAAAATAAATAAAAAATATTAATTATTTCCATTTTTTCTCTCTAGGTATAAACATTTGTTAATGTAATTATCGATTATAGTAAAATTTTTTATTAAATCACTATGAGATTTATTATAATTAAGTAAAATTAATTTATCTTTATCAACTACTCCATATAAATTATAGAATATCCAATATGGTACTTTTCTTCTTTTTTGCTCCAAATTAATAATCGCTGGTGGTGCTTCGTCTTTATATTTGCTCTTTATATAATGAACATATCCATGAGATTCTTTTGAGCAAAATCCAGAAAATTGATCTTTTTCATAAGATTTATTAAATCTTTGGTTATAATCTTTGGTCAAAACGAAATAACCTTTGCTAAAAAAGTCAACATTTTTATATAAAATTAAGATAAGGCTGACTAATATAAATATTTTAAAAATATTATTTTTCAATGAAGATCTTTATTTTAATATTATTTGATATAACTTAATATAATTAATTAGCATATTTTATTAATTTATCAATCTACCGATTATGAAAATTAGCATTATTATACCCTGTTACAACGAAATAAATACAATTGAAAAGATTATTGATAAAATTTTATTACAGGAAGCATTTGATAAAGAAATAATAGTTATTGATGATAACTCAACTGATGGCACTAGAGATTTACTTAAAAGTATTAAGGGCAAGTATAACAAATTAATTATAAACTCTAAAAATTATGGTAAAGGATATTCAATTAAAAAAGGGATAAGTAACGCTACTGGTGATATTATACTTATTCAAGATGCTGATTTAGAATATGACCCATCAGACTATGAGAGATTAATTCGACCAATTATACTAGATTATGCCGATGTAGTATTTGGATCAAGGTTTGCAGGTGCTGAAGAAAAACGTGTATTATTTTTTTGGCATAGTTTGGGAAATAAGTTTTTAACACTTTTGTCAAATATGCTTACTAATTTAAACCTTACAGATATGGAGAGTGGGTATAAGGTATTTAAGTCTGATGTCATAAAGAATATAAACCTTAATGAAAATCGATTTGGTTTTGAACCAGAAATTACAGCAAAAATATCAAGAGAAAACTTGAGGATATATGAAGTTGGAATTAAATATTATGGCAGAAAGTATTCTGATGGTAAAAAAATTACATGGAAAGATGGTATAAGTGCTATTAAATGTATAATTAAGTACAATTTATTCAAATAAAAATTTGATAAACAAGGTAGATATAAATACTAGTCATACCTTTATTTTTACTAAGCCAAAAAATCCAGATTAAGATTATCATTATTAGATAGAATGCAGTCTAAACTCGTCTAAGAATACAATTAAGTTGACTAAAACCAATGTTAGTTAAACTTCTAACCGTTGATAAAAAATGAATTATTGTTGCAAATAGTAGAAACAATAAGAATCTGTTTTTTAATATATTTCTACTATATAAGAAATTATGGAAGAGAAAAAAGTTATTTGGATAACAGGTGCTAGCAGTGGGATTGGTAAAGCACTTGCAATTAAATTTGCAGAAAATGGCTGGGCAGTTGCTGCATCGGCACGACGTGAAAATTTATTGAATGAACTTAAACATATTAATCAAAATATTCACTCTTTTCCTTTGGATGTTACAAAAATTGACGAATGTAAACTGGTTGCAAAAAATATAATTAAACAATTTAACAATATTAACATATGTGTATTTGGCACTGGAATACATGATCCAAAATCAGAAAAAAAATTTAATTTAGATAAAATAAGAGAAATTATGGAAGTAAATTACTTTGGAACAATGAACTCAATTAATTCTATCTATGATTACTTCTCAGAAAAAAAAAATGGTCAAATATCTATAATTTCTTCTGTTGCTGGTTACCGTGGCTTACCTGCTGCAGGAGCGTATTGTGCTTCAAAATCTGCACTTACAAGTTTTACAGAAAGTTTGTATTTTGAAATGAAAAGAATAAATGTTAGAGTTTCCTTAATAAGTCCTGGGTTCATTAAAACACCAATGACAGATGTGAATGATTTTCGAATGCCAATGATAAAATCACCAGAGTTTGCCGCAGAAGAAATTTATAATGGATTAATAAATGATAAAAGTTTCGAAATTCATTTTCCAAAAACATTTACTTTTATGATGAAAATTATTCAGATCTTACCCAATTGGATTTATTTTAATACAATAAATTTTGGTAACAAATATATGAAAAGAGATAAATAAAATTATTAAACATTAATGAAAATTTTAATTTTAGATCCTGAAAAAAAAGTAACACATAGAATTTCTAAAGATACAAGTGGTGGTTATGGAACAGGAAATGACTTTGGAGACACAATAATTCCAATATTTTTAAAAAAAACTTTAAAAATCGTTCATGGTTGGGCTCCAATGTTTGCTGTTTATACAATTTCAGTATTAAAAAGACATGGCCATGAAGTTCATTATTCTAAAATACCTCCTAATGATTTAAATTCATTTGATTTATATATTGTTGTTTCATCTATAGTTTGCTGTGAAACTGAATGTGAAAATATAAAAAATATTGTAGAATTTAATAAAAAAGTTTTAGTAATAGGTCCTTTTGCAACTAGTAATCCTAAAAAATATATTGAAGCAGGTGGGACAGTTATTATGGGAGAGCCTGAGTTTTTCTTTATGAAAAATAAAGATTTAAATGAAATAGAAAATAATAAGACAATAAGTTTTCAGCATGACTTTGCACTTGATGATTTACCCTATCCTGATTGGGAAAGTGTATCAAAAAATACAAATGCTAGCTCATTGTTTGGAGGAGGAAAATCATTGCCAATATTAGCTACAAGAGGTTGTCCTTACTCTTGTTTTAAATATTGCGTATATCCATTACAACAAGGAAGAAAGCCAAGAAGCAGAGATGTGGTAAAAATTGTAGATGAATTAGAATATTGGTATAAAAAACTTAATGTAAAAATGTTTATTTTTAGAGATCCAGTATTTTCTATAAATAAAAAACATACTATTGAATTTTGTGAAGAATTAATAAAAAGAAAACTTAAAATTAGATATATTATAGAAACACATTTAAGGATTCTAGATAGTGAGTTAATAAAAATTTTAAAACAGTCTGGTTTAAAAGCAGTAAAAGTTGGTGTTGAAAGTGGTGATGAAGAGGTTTTAAAGGATGTAAATAGGTTTACTATTAAAAAAGATGATCAGTTATCAAAAATTAGAGAATTAGAACAAAACAACATTCTTGTATCTGCAATGTTTATAATTGGCTTTCCAACAGATGATGAAAATTCAATAATGAAAACAATTAACTATGCAAAAAAACTGAATACAACATTTGCACAATTCAGTGTGTGGACTCCTTATCCTGGAACACCAGTCTTTAAGGAATATGAAGATAGAATTACTGCAGAAAATTATGAAGAATTCGATCAATATAATCTAGTATTTAAACATAATACACTTTCTTCAAAAAAAATTAGAGAATTGCTTGGAAAAACATACACGCTATATTATGGAAGAATTAAATGGATTTTTAAATATCTTAAAAATTCAATTTTCTGTGGTTATAACCGGCCATATATCTAAACCAATTTCTACAAGATTTAGCAGTTCTATATCCGTCTTTACAATCCTTACTAAAACCTCGTTCAGCTTCCTCTTCATATATTGGAGCTCCACAATAAGCTTCAATAACTTCATTCACTACTAAACCTTGTTTTATCTCTAAAAGTTCTAGTCGTGGTTCTAGTTAACAACAAACCCAGAACCACAATCCCTAAAAGTTTTTTCATAAATATCCTGACACAATTTTTGATATTTTATTTTAGCATAGTCTATGACACACGTCTGACACAATACATTAAAATTTTGAAAAATTTATCTAGCTTATTTAATTTTTCTAAACGTTTTTACAGGCAGCAAGGTACGGGCGTCAAGCTTATAACCTGAAGGTCGGAGGTTCAAATCCGTCCCTCCCCCCGCAACCAAAATCAACTAAATTTTAAATCTAGATTTTGTACTATCAATTAAGAAGGCTTTGACTGTTTCTTTTGTTAATTGATCAAATGATTTTCCAAAGTTTTCA
>Ga0114999_10008766_pt1 | contig 11221 bp, 7 predicted proteins | sample ArcticOcean_MG_C_3_FD_89820 | JGI IMG/M metagenome (GOLD analysis project Ga0114999, IMG submission 89820) | Marine microbial communities from western Arctic Ocean - ArcticOcean_MG_CB8_126 | ecosystem: Environmental > Aquatic > Marine > Oceanic | place: Arctic Ocean: Canada Basin | collected...
CGACAAGCCGGCCAAACGAATGCGCGAATATGTTGAAGCAATCCGCGCCATGTGGTCAGCGAGCCCAACTAACTCGATCGATTATGAAGGCGATTACATCAAGATACGCGACTATCGCCGTATCATGACACCGCCCTACCCGCCACTGCCGGTCTACCTTGCCGCCGTACAGCCGGCGATGCTGCAATTGAGCGGCGCCATCGCCGACGGCGTGATCGCTAATCTGCTCAACACGCCGCAATATTTTACAAATATCGTACACCCCAACCTTAAAAAGGGCCTGGCTAGCACCAGACGCAGCATAAGCGACATTGAGCTTTGCTCGCTAAAAGTATGCTCGGTGGACAAGAACCGCGCGCGCGCGCGCCGCCGTGCCCGGCCGCCGATCGCCTTCTATTCCAACCTGCCTTATTTTGACCAGGTGCTCGACCCGGCCGGCTTCACCAAAGAGAAGTTGGCGATTCGCGCCGCCATGGCTGAAAACGACGTGCCGAAGATGCTTGACCTGGTGACGGAAGACATGATCGACGCCCTGGTACTGGCCGGCACGCCCGATGAAGTGCGGAAAAAATTGGAGAGTTTTGAGGGCCTGTTCGAGACGCTTATTCTTTATTGTCCCATGCCATGGCTGGAGCCAGAAGAATCAAAGGCCAACCATGAGATGATGATCGAGACGTTTGCAGCTTAAGCTTAAGTCACGCAGCAACTCCCAGCTGTAGGATCAGAGGGCACATTACATCGTCGTAAGAGTAGAACATGCCGCAATCGCCAGCGCGCGGTTTGAGAAGTTGTTTGGAATACGGACACTCGAAAAAACATGCCGGCATCTCTCGGAATGTATTCTTTAGTCTGTGGCGCCTGCCAGTTCGCGCCGGTGGTTTTTACTCGCGGTGATATCAACGTCCCCATTAGGGCCAAAAACAATGCCATAGAGGCTCTCGGCAGCTTCAGCAGTGATCCATTTTTCGCGTATATCATTAGCGATATCAGCAAAGGGACGCTCCAGCGGCGATCCGAAACCGCCACCACCGCAGGATAGTGAGACAATGGTCTCTCCTTCGCGCACTTGTACCTGGGCGCAGGGTTCCAGCGTCTCTTCCTCACCGTTGGCATGGCGAATAGATTGTGCTGCCTGTCCGCCATGGCCACCGCCGCGCGCGCCCTGAGCCGGGTATAAGGTGCCATCACTGACATAGCCGATTTCGAAATCACAACCATCAGGGCCGAATTCCACCTGCATGCCACCGCCTCCGCGGTAGCGCCCGGCACCGCCGGTATCGGAAACAAAATGGCGACCTTTGACTAAAATAGGAAAAACCTGCTCGTCTACTTCGACGCTATCCTGATAGCACAGGCCGGCATTGCCGACAGTGCCAATGGTCACCCAGGCATCAGCCTTGGGCGCAGCTGCGCCGCCGCCAAAGCCAAGAACAATCTGATTAACGAAAGCCTCACCACTATCGGGGTTACGACCTGAAATCACACCGACACTGGGCGGAATGACGGAGCCCACTTCTGCCATGCCGAATCCTTCGGCCAATTCGGCGATGGCGCGCTGAACGCCATTGGCCACATGATCAGCCACATTGGTGGTGGCGACCGAGCAGCTTGTCGGATGCAGCGGAATGCCGACCACGCAATTCTCGCGTAGCAACACTCGTATACGCCGAAAGCTGCCTGAATTAGGCGGCACCAAATGATCGACCGAATTAAACACGCCAACCATGGCCGAGGTACGTGAACAGGCTTCACTCAAATTAAGGCCACATGGCAGGCAATCCGCATTGTCGCGTAAATCTACTTCGATCACGCCCTCCGCCGGGTCAATGGTGAGCTTGACCTTAACGTCGATACCATCCGGCGCACCCGGGAATGGGTCATGCGAACTGGTGACGGTCATCCCGCCAGCCGGCAAGCGCTTGATCTCTCTTGCCATGCGCTGCTCGCTATAGTCAAACCACTGATCGGCAAAAACATCGAGCGTATCCCAACCAACCTCGGCGGCAAGCGACGTCAACTCGCGCTCGCCGATCCGCGCTGCGCCCATCTCGGCAAGGTAATCGCCCCACCATTGTTCGGGCACGCGTATGCGCATGCGGCACATGCGTATAATATCCTCCACGTCCTGGAAATCTTTCTGCACGCGCACCGCCGGAAAGATCAACGCGCCTTCCTGATAAACATCGCGCGCACTGCCGTGATAGGTGGTCGGCAGGGAATTGCCACAATCAGCCTGATGCGCCTTGGCCACCATGGTAAAACGGTGGCGATAATCATCATCCATCACCGGCACCAAGATCGTATGATCAGCCGGGTGCGAGCAGCCATGGTAGGGTGAGTTGTTCAAAAAGGCATCGCCGCGCATGAGAACGGGATGAAATTCCTGCATCGCCTCGCACATCATATCAGCGCCGCTCAGCACATGGATCGGCAGGCTTTCAGCTGAAGTCAACAACTGATTATCGGCGGTGACGATACAACAGGAAAAATCCCGCGCGGTGTTAAGCACGCCCGAGCGCCCGGTGCGAAACAGCGTGTTGGCCATTTTCCGACAAACGCCCTCAAGGCGCTTGTTGAGGATCGCCATCTGAACGCCATCAAGGGGAGCCATTTCACTCATGGCTTTATCCTCGTTGTTCGGCGCGGAGTTTGTCCGTTGCCGCCTGATCGATCACGCCGGCGGCACTAACGACAACGCCGTAAATGTCTTTGGCGACATCGACGGATACCCACCTCTCGCGCACATCATGGGCGACCTTCTCCGCATCGCGGTCCAATGGCATGCCATAGCCGCCGCCGCCGCAGGAATAGGAAACGATGGTTTGGCCTTCCGGAATAATAGCCTGGGCGCAGGCCTCGAGCTGATGCAAATCGCCATTATCATCGCGGCGGTATTGATCAGCGCAGGCGCCATCACCGCCGCCACGGGTGCCTTCCGGCGCATGGTCATTGCCGTCACTCACATAGCCCACTTCCATATCGCCGTCCGTTGGGCCGAATTCGCAATAGACCGCTTCGCCGCCGCGCGTCCGCCCGGCGCCGCCGCTATCGGTGATGAAATGGCGCCCGGCAACATGCATGGGGAAGCGCATCTCATCGAGCTCGATACTGTCCTGATAGGAGCCGCCAGCATTGCCAATATGGCCGATGGATATCCACGCATCGACCTGCGGCCCGGCAGCGCCGCCACCCCAACCAAGGAAAATCTGATTCACATAGGCGCCGCCAGTTTTTTCGCTCGTGCCTGAGATCACGCCGATGCTGGGCGGGATAATCGAGCCGGCACTGGCCATGCCATAACCATCACCGAGCTCGGCGATGGCGCGCTGCACGGCATTGCCGACGCGGTCGGCAACATTGGTGGTCGCCACCGAGCAACTTGTCGGGTGGCGCGGAACGCCCACCACACAATTCTCCCGCAGATGCATTATCACGCGCCGGAGCGAGCCCGCATTGGTCGGCACATCTTCCTGGATAGAATTGAAGATACCGAGCAACACTGAAGATTCGGTACAGGCCTGGCTGAGGTTAAGTCCGCAAGGCAGACAATCGGGATTGTCCCGGAGATCAACTTCGATCACGCCGTCTTCGGGGCGAATTTCGAGATCAATCTTGATATCGATGCCCTCTTCGGCGCCGGGAAAAGGGTCGTGGCGGCTATAGGTGGTAATCTTGCCGCTCGGCATCTGGCGAATGGAAGATTCCATCAATTTTTCGGAATAATCGAACCATTGATCGGCGAACTGATCCAACTTATCCCAGCCGACCTCGCCGCCGAGCGAGAGCATTTCACGCTCGCCGATACGTGCCGCACCAAGAGCTGCGAGATAATCGCCCCACCATTGCTCTGGCACGCGAATACGCATTTCGCACATGCGGACAATATCGAGATTGTCCTGATAATCGGTCTGGATGCGCACCGCCGGAAAGATCAGCGCGCCTTCCTGATAAACATCGCGCGCACTGCCGTGATAGGTGGTCGGAATTGAATTGCCGCAATCCGCCTGATGGGCTTTGGCAACCATGGTGAAACGATGAATACCGTCATCATCCACCACCGGCACCAGATAGGTGTGATCCGCCGGATGGGAGCCGCCATGGTAGGGCGAGTTGTGCAGGAAGGCATCACCGCGCTTGAGCTCGGGATGAAATTCCTGCATCGCCTCGCACATCATATCAGCGCCGCGCAACACGTGGATTGGCAGGCTTTCGGAGACGTTCAATAATTGATTCTTGGCCGTCACCAAAACGCAGGAGAAATCACGCGCGCTGTTGAGCACGCCTGAGCGCCCGGTGCGCAACAGCGTATTCGCCATTTTTGCGCAGATGGATTCGATGCGCTTGTTGAGAATTGCCAGTTGCACGCCATCAAGTTTTTCATCATTTGCCATTTTCTAATCCCCCGAGACCGGATTGATGACAAGGCTGCCGGAAATTCGTCGCTCGGCTGACGCCCCCGGATCAATCACCACTGTGGTGAACGAAGATTCGATAATCGCCGGCCCCGCGATGCTGGCGCCGCGCTCCATATCCTCAAAGCGCAATACTTTGGTATCGACCAAACCGACGTCGGTAAAATAGGCCTTGCGGCTGGCCGGCACATCGGCGCCACTGGCGGCCTCCTGGACATCCCATTCCAAACTGTCGCGTAATTTGCAGCTCACATTGGCACGCCAGCCGACGACCTCCACTTCCGATTTGTTATCGGCGATGGCGAAGATTTCTTCGTGGGTGGTGTGGAAGTCATCGCGCAGATCCGCCACATCCTGGGCGGTGGCGATGCGATTGCCACGTAGCGGCACTTCGATTTCCCAGATTTGGCTGGGATAACGCGCTTCTGCCGTGAACTCGATGGTTTGCTCGATGGAATCAGCGCCCGGCCCGGCAATGAACTCGCGGCAACTATTTTCCAGGCTGGCCAACAGATCATTCACCCGCTCGGTCTCAAAATCAGCCGTCTGGGTATAGAGCGTGCCGCTGAACTCGGCCCGAAGGTCCGACATCAAGCCGCCCGCAGCACTAAGCGCCGCCGCCACATCTGGGATGATGGCGCTGCCGCAGCCGAGCCGGCGCGCAATGGCCGTCACGTTCAAACCCGCCGCACCGCCGCCGCCGATCAACACCGCACCGCGCGGATCGATGCCCTGGTTGACGGTAATATCCTCAATCGCGTGCACCATGTTTTCGGTGGCAACTGTCAAGATTGCCGCCGCCGCTTCATGCAAGCCAAAGCCAAGCTTATCGCCAACATGAGTTTGGATGGCATTGGCAGCCGCCTCCCGGTCCAGGCTCATAGCGCCGCCGAGGAAGAAATCCGGATCGATCCAGCCAAGCACCACGGAGGCGTCCGTGACCGTCGGCTCAACCCCGCCTTTGCCGTAGCAGACCGGCCCGGGCACCGCGCCGGCGCTCTTCGGGCCAATATGGAGAAGGCCACCTTCATCGACCCAGGCGATAGAGCCACCGCCGGCGCCGATGCTTTTCACATCTACCGCCGGGAAGCCGGTCATATGACCGCGGTAAGGCTCGCCAATCCAGGTTTCCCGGGTCCAGGGAATACGCCCGCCGCGCACCAGGCTGACATCAAAGGTAGTGCCGCCGGTATCGGCAATGATCGCCGTATCGGCGCCGCTGTCGGCCTGCGCATAGGCGCGCCCGGCGAGGGGCGCCATGGCGGGGCCGGAATTGATCGAATGGATCGGTGATTTCGCCATATCGATAGCATCAATGGCGCCGCCCTGGGTGGTCACCACCAGCACTCGACCCTCGAAGCCGGCTTCGCGCAAGCGTGAATTCAGTCCACCCATATATTTGCTCATTAAGGGCTTCAGCGACGCATCGATGGCCGCTGAAGAGGCGCGGCGATACTCCCTGAGCGAGGGATTGAGCGCGTGCGATAAGGTAAAGGGCACGCCCGGCAAATGCTCTTCCAGCAGTTCACCGATGCGTTTCTCGTGAGCCGGATTGACGATTGACCACAGTAGGCAAACCGCCACCGCTTCTACTTCAGCTTCTTTTAGCTTAGCGATAATTTCGATTACCGCATTTTCATCGAGAGCGTCACGCACGCTGCCGTCAAATTTAATACGCTCCGGCACCTCATAGGTGAGTGAGCGCGGCACATAGGGCTGCGGGTAGGGCACGGTGAAATTAAACGGCTCGATCCGCCCGCCTTCGCGCAGCACCAGAATATCCGGATGTCCCTGGGTGGTGATAAAGGCTGTGCGGGCAGTGTTGCCGGTGATGATGGCGTTAATGGCGTGGGTTGTTCCATGGATCAGCATATCGCCCTTGGCGAGGAGATTCGGCAGCGACAGGCCGTAATCGGCGGCGGCCAGCGCCAGGGTGTCCAAAACCCCGGCTACAGGGTCGCTCGGCGTGGTCGAGGCCTTATACATGCGGACTTCGCCGCTATCGCCCTCAACCACCAAATCAGTAAAAGTGCCTCCGGTATCGACCGCAAATCGCATCGTTCCGCCTCATCCCGCTGCGTGGACCCAGCCCAGGCACCCGCCTGTCCGGCCCACTATTGTTATTGCCTTGCTCAATTCTACGCGGCAACCTAGCCTGATTTTGACGCCACGCCAATAATGTGATCACAAGAGAAAATATTATTATACAAACTGTAATCACAATATAATATTCAAATTCATGTTATTTTATAAATATTTACATGAGAATTATCTTTAAAATTAGTGTTATTTTTAATGATCACAAAATAATACCCGTTTCTTCTCATTTCCCGATATTGCCAATTAAGCGATCGACCTGAGAAGAACCAAACCACCGTTTGTCCGCCGGGATTACTTGCCGCTAATTGCCTGTCCGGGCTATCGTCTGAAAAATCAAAAAATCTGCAGGGAGAGCAACATGGCAAGCGATACGGTCCCGGCGCATGGACGGAATATGGATTTGGACGGCGCCTATGCCGCCGCCGAGGAGCGCTTCACGGCGACCAATCCGGAGAGCCTGGTGCAATATGCGCGTGCCTGCGAAAGCCTGCCCGGCGGCAATACCCGCACCGGCATGTATTACGCCCCCTACCCGCTTGCCATGGCGCGCGGCGAAGGCGCCTATATGTGGGATATTGATGGCCACCGATACCATGATTATGCCGGTGATTTTTCCGCCGGGCTCTATGGCCATTCCAACCCGATTGTCCACGGGGCAATAAAGCAAGCCCTCGAAGGCGGCGTAACATTTGGCTCGGCCAGCGTGCATGAAGCGCGCCTTGCGGCGTTGGTTTGCGCGCGCGTGCCCTCGATTGAGCGCGTGCGATTCTGCAATTCCGGCACCGAGGCCAACATCATGGCCCTGGTTACCGCCAATGCCGTTACCAAGCGCAGTAAGATCATGGTGTTTGAGGGCGCCTATCACGGCGGCACATTATCGTTCCCGCCGGGCGGCTCACCGATCAACGTGCCGTTCGATATTATCCAGGCGCCCTACAACGATCTCGATGGCACAAACGCGATGTTCGATGCGCATGGCGATACGCTGTCGGCGGTGCTGGTCGAAACCATGCAGGGCGCCGGCGGCTGTATTCCGGGCGCACCGGATTTTCTGGCGCTGCTTCGCGAGCGCGCCACACAGCACGGCGCCATCCTGATATTCGATGAGGTTATGACCTCGCGCCTCGGCCCGACCGGGCGCCAGGGCGCACTCGGCATCACGCCCGACATGACGACTCTCGGCAAATATGTCGGCGGCGGCATGACCGCCGGCGCCTTTGGCGGGCGGGCCGATATCATGGCCCATTACGATCCGCGCGAAAAAGGCCATTTCGTCCATCACGGCACCTTCAACAATAATGTCCTGACCCTGGCCGGCGGGGCTGCGGGCTTGGAAAAAGTCTATACACCCGAGGCCGCCACGGCGCTTACCGCTGAAGGCGAGGCGCTGCGGGCGCGGCTCAACGCGCTCGGACAAAAGCACGGCCTGCCCTTCCAGGCGGCGGGCTATGGCTCGTTGATGAACATTCATTTTGTCGATGGCGAGTTACGCAGCCACAAGGATCTGGCCGGGCGCAATCTCACCGCCCTCGATCTCTTCCATCTCGAAATGATCGCTGCCGGCATCTACATTACCCGGCGCGGCTACATGGCCTTAAGCCTCGCCCTGACAGAAGATGACCATGATTATCTGGTTAGCGAAGTGGATAAATTTCTCACCACCCATGGCAAATTAATCGCGCCCTAATCCAGCTTATCCATGCCAGCATAGGTTTCCAGATTGGCGTCTATGTTGATCGCCTGGCCGGAGATGTGGCGGCCCTGGTAGGAGCACAGATAAACTACCAAGTCGGCGATCTCCTGTTCTTCAACGCCGGTGCGCATGGAGATACGGCTGAGGATGATGTCTTTGATTTCGTTATAAGAGCGCCCTGACGCATCCGCCTTAGCTTGAAGCACGAGACGCGCGCGATCATTCAACACATAGCCGGGCAGGACCGCATTGACGCTGATATTGCGCGGGCCAAGCTCCATCGCCAGGGTATCGGTCAGGCCGATCACGGCGCGCTTGGCGGTGGCATAAGGCAGACGCAGCGGAAAGGCCAGTCGCCCAGCGGTAGAGGAAATATTGATGATCGCGCCCTTGCCGGCTTCACGCATCAGCGGCACAGCACGGCGAGCGCAGTAAAATTGACCATCCACATCAACGCCGATGGTCGAGCGCCATTCTTCATCGCTGATATCCTCGACCCGCTTAGTCGGTCCGGCAACGCCGGCATTATTAATCAGCACATCCACGCCGCCCATGGCTTCATTGGCCGCTTCGAACAGGCGATCCACATCGGCGGATTTACTCACATCAGCGATAGCGCCGCCGATTTCCGGACGGGCCGAAGCCAGCGCGCTTAAATGACCCTCGACTACATCGCAGACGAAGACCTGGGCGCCGTTATTGGCCAACGTCTCAGCGATAATCCGGCCAATTCCCGAACCGCCGGCGGTGACGACAGCGCGCCGACCGTTACAATTGATATCCATGCGAAATGTCCCCTAATTGAAATTGTTTTGCCTACGTTAACCGGCGCGGCGCGTTTTGCCGAGGGGGATTGTCAGGCCCCTTCTGCGCGCGCATAAACGCATCTTACAAAAAACACGGCAGGTGAGCGATGACTAATTGCGACTTTCTAGTGGTTGGCGCCGGCATGGCGGGTGCCTCGGCAGCTTACGAACTGGCCGGCTTGGGCTCGGTCATCTTGATCGAGCGCGAGGATGTCCCCGGCTACCACACCACCGGTCGCTCCGCTGCCGTCTTTACCGAAGCCTATGGCAATCGCGAAATCCGTGGCCTGACAACCGCCAGCCGGGCATTTTACGATGCGCCGCCGGAGGGCTTCGGCAAGGACCCGCTGTTAACGCCGCGCGGCGGGCTGTTCATCGGTCGCGAAGACCAGCAGGACGAACTGCAACAGCATTACCGCGACTGCCACACCCTGGTGCCGAGCGTCACTTTGGTGGACGGCGCCGAGGCCTGCCGCCTGGTGCCGATCCTGCGTGCCGATTATGTCGCCGGTGCGGTTTACGAGCCCGACGCGATGGGCATTGACGTAAACGCATTGCATCAAGGCTATTTGAGCGGCCTTAAAGCACGCGGTGGCAGCTTGATAACCGATGCGGAATTAATCAGCCTCAAACGGACGGACGGTCTGTGGCAAGCCGAAACTCGCGCCGGTGCCTACGTCGCGCCGGTGGTGGTAAACGCCGCCGGCGCCTGGTGTGATGTGGTCGGCGAATTGGCCGGAATGCGCCCCATTGGCCTCGTGCCCAAACGGCGCACCGCCTTTGTCTTTGATGCGCCGGATGGCATCGACACCAACAGCTGGCCCTTGATGGCGGATATCGGCGAAGAATTCTATATCAAGCCCGATGGCGGGCGTCTGCTCGGCTCACCGGCCGATGAAACTCCCATGCCGCCGCAGGATATCCAGCCGGACGAACTCGATATCGCCATCGCCGTCGACCGCATCGAAAAAGCAACGACGGTGAAAATTAAGCGCATCCATAATAAATGGGCCGGCCTGCGCAGCTTCGTCGCCGATAAGACTCTGGTCGCCGGATTTGATTCAGAAGCGGAAGGCTTTTTCTGGCTCGCCGGGCAAGGCGGCTACGGCATCCAGACCGCGCCCGCCATGTCGTCGATCACGGCAGCATTGGCAAGTGGCGGCAGCTTCCCCGCCCATGTTGCCGAGCGCGGCGTCAGCGCCGCCGACCTCGACCCGGCGCGCTTGCGTTAGTACCAACGGATATCTTTTGTTTGAGCCTTCAAGTGCCGGGCGGGCGCATCCGCTCTTTTCTTTTATTCCCTCAAACGCCGGGCGAGCGCATCCGCGCTCTTGACTACCTCGTATTAACTCGGGCGCGTAATCACGCTTGCCGGAATGCTAGACGCATCCCGGGGGGCGGTGCCGTTTGGTTGGGTGGTTTTTGGGTTCTTGTCTCTTTGGTTTGAACCCTCAAGCGCCGGGCGGTCGCGCTTGCCGGAATGCTGGACGCATTCCGGATGGTGTTGCCGCTTGGTAGAATTTTTGAAGGCAGCCAGGTGGTGACAGGTGTTAAAAATAGCTAGCGCGACCGCGCGCCCGAGTTAATACGAGGCAGCCAAGCGGGCGGATGCCCGCGCCCGGCGTTTGAGGGACCAAACAAAAAAACAGATGCCCCACCCGGCCTTATAAACACTTATCCAGTTTACTTATCTATTCCACCGGCTCGCTGAGTACGACGACCTGGCCGTCGCGCACGGCGCGGTAGAAACAATTGGGTCGGTTGGTGTGGCAGGCGGGGCCGGTTTGTGCGACCAGGAGGAGCAGCGCGTCGCTGTCGCAGTCATAGCGTAGCTCTACCAATTTTTGCACATGGCCAGAGCTTTCGCCTTTGCGCCACAGCGCCTGGCGGGAGCGCGACCAATAGCAGACGCGCCCTGATTCAAGCGTTTCGCGCACCGCATCGGCATTCATATAGGCAAGCATCAACACTTCGCCGGTCTCAGCGCTTTGCGCGATAGCTGCAACCAGACCATCGCGGTCGAATGTCAGCTCGGCGATAACTTTTGCAGCAATTTCTGTCATGTCGTTCATGGCTTTCCTATAGGCGCATGGGGCACCTGTATCAAATGACGGCGTACAAACAGCACAGGGCCGGCAATGACAAGACTGAGCATAAACACCAGCAAAGCGGCAACCACAATGGAGGGGCCGGAGGGAGTGTCCCACTCG
>Ga0114999_10008768_pt1 | contig 11220 bp, 6 predicted proteins | sample ArcticOcean_MG_C_3_FD_89820 | JGI IMG/M metagenome (GOLD analysis project Ga0114999, IMG submission 89820) | Marine microbial communities from western Arctic Ocean - ArcticOcean_MG_CB8_126 | ecosystem: Environmental > Aquatic > Marine > Oceanic | place: Arctic Ocean: Canada Basin | collected...
GGCGACCGCATTGGTCAGATGACGAAGATTTGGAACGATACTGTCAGCCTCCAGCAGTTAGGGTGGGCATAATTTCAGAGTCCGGTGACGCGCCGGAGTGCTCATAAAGGAAAGAAGTGCCAAGGTAGTACCCGCGCCAGGGCCGCGCATCCAATGCGGGCCCTGGCCCAACAACTGCGTCAAACAGCTCGCAAAGACGCATCATACTCATTCTTGTCGATTTCATTCAGCAATATCAGTTGGATATAAACTTCATCACTTGCCTCGCATTACAAGAGGCAGTTTATGAGGAAATCACAATGGGAAATACTTGGCCTAAGCATGTAGTTGCAGCAGGGCTTCTCGTTCGCAAAGACGCACAAGTATTACTCGTCCGCACACCGCGACATGGCTGGGAATTTCCTGGAGGGCAGATAGAGTTAGGTGAATCGATTACCGATGGAGCAATCCGTGAAGTAGCCGAAGAGTCCCATGTCGTTGCAACGGTAGATTCGCTCGTAGGCATCTACTCGAATGTCGGAGACAGCCGAGTGATGTTTGACTTTTTAGGGGATTGGGTAGAAGGAGAAGGGGCTATCAGTGATGAAACTATTGATGTCGCTTGGACATCGCCACAGGAAGCGCTGCAAATGATCGAACATCCATTATACAATCGTAGATTTAGACAAATGCAAGCGTACGATGGTCGTGTCCTCTATCAATCTTATTCTAATGATCCATATACAGTCCATTCAGAACAGTATGTATAAGCATATTTGGAAGAGTTATCGCATTCCTCGTTGATATGGTCTTAAGCGGGTGTTTTTAATCCGGGTTGGAATAGTGAGGCTAAGGAATTGGAGAACTTCACGGACGTCCGTGATTTGCAGAAACAACTGAAATCACAAGGGGTCGATCTGACTTCGGAAGCAGATGAAAACTCTACCGGCCCGGCAAGTTTTATGGTTTTGGATCCAGACGAAAATCCAATCTTGGTAGATCAACATGTATGAACTTCTGGTGTATTGCAGCGGTAATCTGGCCGCAAACGACGCATAAGTAAAAGGGAATTCATGGAAATATTATTTCTTGGCACGGGTGCCGGTGACTTTCAGGCCGTGGACGATGCGGCGAACGAGTCACCCTATGTCGTTGCGGCACGCCAGAGAGGCGGCCGCAATTTGCGCTAGCCGCCGCCAGTCTTGTAACGCCGGACATCCTCATTGACTGCCACGATACGCGCCAGCTCGAGCGTTTCCGTGGTGGTACGGATGGCATCCGTCACCTGCTGATCACCCACGGCCATTGGGATCACTTTCAGCCTCTGGCCGTGCTCGAATTGGCCGCTGGTATGTCAGAGCCACTACATGTGTATGGCACTGCTGTGATTGGCTCGGCCCTGGCTTTTGCGGCCGAGCACGTCTGGGATGCGGCGCAGGGGCGCTTTCACGCCAGGACGGAGGCACCTGACCTGCACTTCCATAGCGTCGACCACGGCGCTTGCTTCGAGGTGGGGCAAGCTCGAGTCACCTCGGTGCGCGCTAGCCATATGCTCGACAAACCCCGCCTCCTCATCGAGCAACCGGCCCTGAATTATGTTATCGAGCGCGACGGCGTCACCGTCTTCTACGGCCTCGACTCCTCCTACCTGCTGCCGGAGACCATGAAAGTATTGGCCGGTTTCCATTTGGATGCCGTCGTCCTCGACGCGACCTTTGGCGACCTGGATATTGATCCGGCCCAATCGGGTCATATGAACTTTGCTATGGTTGCCGAGACGGTGGTCGAGCTGCGCGCCGCCGGTACCTTGAACGACGATGCGGCTATTATGGTCTCTCATATCAGCCTGGCCTCGGTGCCGCCTCACGACGAGATCGAAGCCGACTTGGCTAGCCGTGGCATTACGCTGGCTTACGATGGCATGGTGTGGGACTCTGAGGCATAGATTCGCAGGAGAGAAGACCTAGTCGATCTATAAGCGCTGCAATATCTCCGCTACCTTTTCTTCAAAAAGCGACTGCCATTGCGGCGCCAAAAGGCAGTCGCTGTCTTCCTGGGCCCGCCCCAAATTCTCCAGTTGCTCCGCCGTTGGTGTGTAGTAGATATAACCGTTGGTGACCCCTGAGACAAAAGTGAATGGGTGGGGAGAACGCTCCTTGATACCGAGGCCGATTTGCACGGGCAATTCGCCGGGAAAAGTAATCAATACAAAATCTCCAACTCGCAGGCCCACAACTTCTACATCGATGGTTTTCTTATCGGCAGCCAGATTTCTGGCCTGGTGTTTCTTGAGCAAAGCCAAATTTATCTGGATCCTGGTCAGCTCTTCCATGATATAAATATTGGCGATGTACTGATCTATATTTTTCCTGTTTTCGGCATCTAGTTTATTTAGGTCGTTCCTACCCAGTTGCTGCTCGTGCAAATAACGATGGGAAGCGTAGGAGGGAAAATTGCCCCCAAGACGGTATTTCACCAATAAAGGGACAAAGGTCTTCAGATTGAGACTAGTTCCCCGCAAGGAATGCAGCAGGCGCGTTTGCTCGGCTTGCAGGGCGTCAATGGGTTGCGCTAGGTCGGCTCTGGGCAACTCGAGCATTTCATTGATTAATTTTAGTTGGCCGGCTTCCTTGCTCTCTATCTTTTTTAACGCCTGCAAGCTACTAAGGCCCAGCATAGATCCCAAGGCCTCTGCATCTGGGGGATGATCGACATCTTTGTACAGCACCGGATTTATATCGGCACCGCATCCCTGCAAGAAGAAAGCTAGAGTGTCAGGGCTCGAATGGTCTTCAATGACTTTGGAGGCAAAGCCACTAAGATCCGCTGTATTGCCACCGCTGGGCACCCCCTGGATGGGATGGCAGGCAAAGTTATAAATGACTGCCAAGATCTGTCCGTCTTCTTTATCTAACCGCATGATGCCTATCTGCGGGTCAATTGGCCCGACCCCAGCGACTTGTTCGTCGGGGGGAAGTGCATAGGCGCGGCGGACGTCCGCTTCTCTGCCATTTGTCAGCTTGAGCCTGCGGTTTTCCATGATCCGATCCTCGTAGCCGCTGCCGACACCGATTGTTACCGGAACCATATCGCGCGATGCGGCCTCTACCGCTTGTAGCGTTCGCGCTTCGATGTCTTGGCAGACGCCGCCGTGACAGTGGCTGGCATTGATCAGAATATTGGCTGGCTCTATCTCCAGGTCTTTATGCAATTGGGCGCGCACATTAGCCAGATAAGTGTTTCTGATGCTGCCAATTTCGGCTATCGCTACCGCGTCTACGGTAATAATAACTACCGTAGTGGCATCATATCTCAGTATTAAGGCTTTGACGTACAATAGGTCATTGTTTGTTGCCACTTCGATACGGGCGTAGAGCGGATCGTCTATAGCTTCCGTTGCCGTATTGGTTATATCCACTTTTGCGACGCCGGCCCAGAGTTGTCCTGAAGTATTGGTTGTTGTTTGCATGGCTTGATCAACTCCGTGTGGATTTTTCTGTGTTTTATTTAGTGCTGTCGTTTAATAGCTAGGGGATGTCGCTGGTCTTGGCAAGATCTTGCTCGATTGCTGTGGTGGGCGAGAGTTGCCTAGACAGGTCGTTTTTGAGTACTTTGCTGGGGTGAACCGCAATGAAACGGGTCGGCGAATGTCTATACCGTTGCTAATCTATTCCTAATTAGAGGATGATAAACTATGGAACATCACCCGGAACATACATGGGGGCATACGCTGCCTTTTGGCGAGGAGTATTACCAGAAAACCACGGATCTTTTGAGGAAAATACACGACGACGCAGAAATTATCGCCGCCGTGGCCCAGAAGGCAGCCGAGGCCCTGCGCAACGGCGGCAAGGTCTATACGGATGCGGCCGTCGGCCATATGCCGCCCGTTGAAATGGCCGACGATCGCGAAGGCAATCCGGCGCAAATCCATTGTTGCGGCGAGGGTTGTTCGCCAGAGGATTATGCTGCGTTGGCAGCGGGTGATGTGCTGCTTACCAACAGTGTGAACACCGCGGTGCGCCAGGCGCGGGACGCCGGGGTCTACGTCGTTGGTTTGCCCACGGCCTATGTCAATGACAGCACCACGCCACCGGGCAAGATCCATGCCAACCAAAACGACTGGCTTTTAGAAGATGTCTCTTCTATGGTGCTCGATACCTACATCCCTTGGGGTCAAGGAGTCGTGCAGGTGCCCGAGGTGCCGGAGATGCCGCTCTTTCCAGTCTCGTCTAATATCATCTGCGGTATTCACTGGATGCTCACCGCCGAAGTAGCCCGCGCCCTGGCCAGCGGCGACCAGCCGAGCGGTGCTACTGGGCGCGAGTACTTGGATGTATTGTTTGAACGGTTGGATGCGGTACATCAGGAAGATATGGAAGATATCAACGCCATCGCCCTAGCAGTGGCCAAGCGCATCATCGGCGGCGGTCGCTTTTTTGTGCGCAGCCGCAACCCGGGGGTCCAGGGCGATGCAAATGGAGTGGCCCAGGGGTTGATGCTGACCAATGCTTTTGAGATGCGCGCCGCTGCCGAGGGTGGCGACCAGGACACCTTTGTCATTGCCGCGGTCAGCTCCGACGATCCGCAGGAGCTGGCTTGGGCCGAAGAGGCGCGGGCCAATGGCAACTATATTATCGGGATCGGGCCGGCAGACAGCGCAGCATTGCAGCAAGGGTGTGACATGTACTTTAGCAATCGCTGCGGCGAAACTGCCGGCGTTATCGAGGTGGCTGGTATGACCGAGAAGGTGTGCCCGGCCACGGGTATTCTCAACAATATCATCTTGCATTTACTGACGGCGCAATTTGCCGATGAGATGTGTCGGCGCGGGGCCGTGCCCTATTTCTGGATGGGCGTTTACCGGGTAGGCGGTGCGGAATACAACGGCGTAATGGGCGGTTTTTTTCGCGAGCGGGGGTATTAATGGGATGGTCGCTGATGCGTGGAAAAATCAATCTCCCGGATATTCGTAAGCTCCCAGGTCGAGCGCTGTGCCCTCTAGGACAAAACCGGCAGAGAAGAAGTTGCGCTCCCCGCTCATATTGGCTGGATCGCCGCCTTCCCGGCCCCAAGCCAGGACCTGATTTTTCTGTCCGTTGCCGCCGTCGTCGATGATATTGCCGACCAGATAGACCCGGGCTTGGGGGGCCGACAAATGCACCACCGCCGAAACAAAGGGGGTGATGATGGTATTGTGGATTAAGTAGAGGGTGCCGTCGCGCTCTTTGCCGATGTCCTGGCCAAAGTGGATGACCTGGTGATTGCCGCGACACTGGGGATCTTTGGCGACAATACAGCCGATCAGGACGGTGTGACTCTGCGGCTGGGCCGTGTCGTCGTCGTCGACCAGGTCGAGCTCTCGGTTGGCGGAGTGGTGGATATAGCTGGCCTCGATCCAGTTGAAGTGGGCCCGACTTTTGAGGTTTTGACCGGTGAGGCTGGAGTGGATATCGCAGAAACGCACAAAAGCGCTGGTGCCCCCTAGGTAGAGGTTGTGGTTAAAACCGGGGTGGGTCTCGTCGCCGTTGTGGTGGATCTCGCAATGCTCAAAAAGTTGGTTGCGGGCGGTGTCCGGCGTGTGATCCCCATTGGACATGACCCCCATATCGTTGTGGTGGATCTCGCAGTGGCGCACGGTGACGTCGTTGGCCTGGTTGATGCGAATGCCGGCGCCATTGTGGCTTTCATTGTGCGCTCCAAAGAGTTCGAATCCTTCTACTGTAGCGCCGTCGGCGCCTCGATTAAACTGGAAAATGGCTCGGGGTACCTGACCTCGACCGCTGTAGTCAAAGTTTTCCCCGGAGAGGGGAATGCGCTGGCCGGTGGCCCAAGATGCGGCGCGGAAGGTGATGTGGGGTTGGTCGATGTAGAGGGCCACTTGTAAATAAGGCTGGTTGTCCGGCAGCGGATAAACGAGGATGGTATCACCCGGGTGTGCCTGCGCATAGGCGTCTTCTATACGGGCAAAAGGTTTGCCCGGTCCTACTTCGAGGGCGATCGTTTGAGTTGAATCAGAGGGCATAGAGCAGGAGAGGATGAGGACGAATAAGCCGATCCAATGGCTCGGGGTAAACATAGCGTAAGTACTCCAGAATTTAGTATCTATGCAGGTAATGTATAGAGCAGATACTTCTCGTCAATATGTGCAGATTTATTGTCGTTCGATTGCGTAAATCTATCTTTTCCCATATGTTAATATAATCGGCTGATTTCCCACTCGGCCATTTAGTCACTTCCGACGATTTCCAGCGCTTTCTCTCGGCACATCCTTGCACTGTCAATATACCCGAGACCACGTCGCCGTTCATCTCGGGTAATCCAAGACAGGAGTCTATGAATTCCACAAGTTTTACTAGCCTTAAACTCGACCCGAAGATCCTCCGTGCCATAGAGGACGAAGGTTATTCAGAGCCCACCCCGATTCAGCTGGCCGCTATTCCCGAATTGCTGGCCGGCAAAGATCTGCTCGCCACCGCACAGACTGGCACTGGCAAGACGGCGGCTTTTTCGCTGCCTATTTTGCAAATGCTCAATAGCCGCCAAGAGCGCGGTGCGATCGGCGCTCTGATCCTGACCCCCACCCGCGAACTGGCCTTGCAAATCGACGAGAGCCTGCGCCACTACGGCCGCCACTTGTCTTTGCACAGCGCCGTAGTGTTGGGCGGGGTGCCGTCCGGCGCCCAGATCCGCGCCCTGCGCCAGAACCCCGACATTTTGGTGGCGACGCCAGGGCGACTGCTCGACCTGATGAAGCAGGGGCACGCGCGCCTCGACCGCGTTTCCATGCTGGTGCTGGACGAAGCCGACCGCATGCTCGACATGGGTTTTGTGCGCGACGTGCGCCGCATCGTCAGTGCGCTGCCTAAAAAGCGGCAGACCATGTTGTTTTCTGCCACTCTGGCTGCGGAAATCGAGCAATTTGCTGCCGATATGCTGCGCGCTCCCGCCCGAGTGGCAGTGACGCCGGCCGCCTCCGTTTCTGGGCTCATCGCCCAGCAGGTCATCTTTGTCGAACAGAGTCGCAAGCGAGAATTATTGACCGATGTGCTGCGGGGTGACGATGTCAGCCGCGCTCTGGTCTTTACCCGCACTAAACACCGGGCCAACCGGTTGATGCGGCAATTGACCAGCAGCGGCATCAATGCCGATGCCATTCACTCGAACAAGAGCCAGAACGCCCGTCAGAGCGCTCTGGCCGCCTTCGACAGGGGGCGCGTCAAAGTGCTCATCGCCACCGATATTGTCGCCCGAGGCATCGACGTAGACGGTATTTCACACGTCATTAACTACGAATTGCCCAACGACCCGGAGAGCTACGTGCATCGCATTGGCCGCACTGCCCGGGCTGGAGCTGAGGGCATCGCTTTGTCCTTTTGCGATGCCGCCGAATTGCCAATGCTCAAAGACATTGAACGCCTGACCCGCGCACCGCTGACCGTTATGGAAGACAGCCTTTTTCATTCGGGGGCCATCGCCGCACAAAGTCGAGACAACACGGCCTCGACGGCAGCTTCTAAGCAACGTAAAAACGGTGCCCCAAAGACCAACGGCAGCCAAGGCAATAACGGTAAGCAGCGCCGTTCCAGCGGCCAGGGCAATGGTGCTACACAGCGCCCTGCCAACGGCCGCAAAAACGGCGTTCAAAAAACCAACGGTGAGCAGGGGGGGCAACGTCGCGGACAACCGCTGCGCAATGCCGAATCGTCTGCCGCAAAACGTCCATTGCAAGAGGCCGCAATCTCGAGCGCGCCGCATCATGAAGTAGCTCCGGTTCCGAGCCCCCGTTACGGCCGTCGCTCCCGCCCGGCCCAGCGTTAGCTGTCGCACTGAATTTCTCTCTAAGGACTCCATGACCCAGCCCGAAATGTTAGACCGCACCACGACGCGTGTCGATATCCGCAATGTGGCCATCATCGCCCATGTCGACCACGGCAAAACTACGCTGGTGGACGGCATGCTGCGCCAGACCAATGTCTTTCGCGCCAACCAGGAGGTAATCGAGCGCGTGCTCGACTCCAACGATTTGGAACGCGAGCGCGGCATCACCATTCTGGCCAAGAATACCGGCATTCTCTACGGTGACACCATCATCAATATTGTTGACACGCCCGGCCACGCCGATTTTGGCGGCGAGGTCGAGCGTATAATGAATATGGTCGACGGCGTTGTACTTTTGGTCGACGCGGTGGAAGGCCCTATGCCGCAGACCCGTTTTGTCTTGCGCCAGGCTCTTAAAAGCGGCCATAAGGTGGTGGTGGTCGTCAATAAGATCGACCGCCCCGCAGCCCGGCCCGACGCCGTGGTCGACGCTACCTTCGATTTATTTGTCGACCTGGGCGCCAGCGATGAGCAGACCGATTTTCCCGTGGTTTATTCCCGCGCGCTCGAAGGGCGCGCCGGCCTGGCGCCCGATGAGGTGGCCGACGATCTGCACCCTCTCTTTGATACCATAATAGATCACCTGCCGCCGCCGCAAATTGTCGAGGACGCGCCGGCTCAGCTGCTGGTCACGACGCTGGAGCACAGCAGTTATGTTGGAAAAATTGCGGTGGGGCGGCTGAGCAGCGGTACGATCTGCGGCGGCCAGGAGATTGCCCATATAGGGACCGATGGCCAGATTCGCATCGCCACTGTGGGCCAGGTCTTTGTCTTCCGCAATCTCAAACGCGAAGCCGTGGAGCAGGTGGAGGCGGGCAATATCGTGGCCGTCTCTGGCGTCGCCGAGGTTAGCATTGGCGACACCCTGGCCGATCCACTCGACCCGCGTCCGCTGCCGCCGATCACCGTCGAGGCGCCCATGGTGCGCATGTTGTTTAAGGTCAACAACAGCCCCTTTGCTGGGCGCGAGGGCCGCTTTGTCACCAGTCGCGAGATCTACAAACGGCTGATGGACGAGCTCGAAAGCAATGTGGCCCTGCGCGTCGAGGAGACTGAAAACTCCGGCGAGTTTGTCGTTTCGGGGCGGGGCGAACTGCATCTGGCTATTTTGATTGAGACGATGAGACGCCAAGGGTACGAGTTTGCCGTTAGCAACCCCGAGGTCATTTTCCGCCAGGGCGAGCAGGGTCTACTAGAACCGGTGGAGCGCGTTTTTATCGAAGTGCTCGACGATTACCTGGGGGCAGTGAGCGAGATGTTGGGCAAACGCCGCGGGTTGCTGCAGGATATTCGCCACGGCGAAGACGGCACCGTCTACGCCGAATTTTTGGTACCGACGCGTGGGGTCTTGGGTTTTCGTCAGCCCTTCCTCAATGTCACGCGCGGCACCGGCACCTTTAATACCCTCTTTGAAAAAGACCAGCCCCTGGGCGGAGAGATCGAGACCCAGGAGCACGGCTCGCTGATCTCGCACGAGACGGGCACGACCAGCGCCTATGCGCTGCAGCATCTGCAGCAGCGCGGCACGTTTTTTATTCACCCGGGTGACAAGGTCTACTCCGGGCAGGTCGTGGGGCAGACCATTCGCAACGAAGATATGGTGCTCAATGTTTGCCGCACCAAACATATGACCGGCCACCGCGCCGCGTTCAAGGCCATCGTCGACGCACTGTCGCCGCCGCGCATCATGTCGCTGGACGATGCCATCGATTACTTGGGCGGCGACGAATTGTTGGAAGTTACGCCCGAGGCGCTGCGGGTGCGCAAAAAAGAGCTGCAGCACGGGATACGCCAACGAGCCGTTAAAAACGCCAAAAAAGGATAGAGCGCATGGTCGCTGAGCTTTTGCCAGACTTTGAAAAGCTGTCCTTGCCCAAACCCCTACTCAAAGCCCTAAACGAGGTCGGTTACGAAACCCCGACGCCCATCCAGCAACAGACCATTCCCTATGTGCTGGCAGGCAGGGATGTGTTGGGCCAGGCAGAGACGGGCACCGGTAAGACAGCGGCCTTCGCCCTGCCTTTGCTGGCGCGCATCGATCTCAAACGGCGTGATGTCCAGGTCCTGGTCTTGGCCCCCACCCGCGAATTGGCCATTCAGGTGGCCGAGGCTTTTCAACGCTATGCCGCATATCTCAAGGGTTTCCACGTCTTGCCAATCTACGGCGGCCAGGCCTATGAAGGGCAGTTAAAACAACTCAGACGCGGTGTACACGTGGTGGTGGGCACGCCGGGGCGCGTGATGGACCATATGCGGCGCGGCACCTTGAAATTGGACGGCTTGAGCTGCTTGGTGCTGGACGAGGGGGACGAGATGCTGCGCATGGGTTTCATCGATGATGTCGAATGGATCCTGGAGCAGACTCCGCCCAAGCGCCAGATCACCCTTTTTTCGGCCACCATGCCCAAGGTTATTCGTCGCATTGCTGCACAACATCTGAACGACCCACAACACGTCATTATAAAAGAGCGGCCCGGAGCGGCGGCTACGATCAACCAGCGCTATTGGATGGCAGTGGGTAGCCATAAATTGGACGCGCTGACGCGCATATTAGAAGCCGAATCTTTTGATGGGGTCCTGGTCTTTGTGCGCACTCGCACGGCGACGGTGGAGCTGGCCGAAAAGTTGGCGGCGCGCGGTTATTCTTGCGCTGCGCTCAACGGCGATATCCCGCAAAAGCGGCGCGAGCAAACGGTGGAGCAGCTAAAAAAAGGCAAGTTTGATATTCTGGTGGCTACCGATGTAGCGGCGCGCGGTTTGGATATCGACCGCATCAGCCATGTGATCAACTACGACATCCCTTACGACACCGAAGCCTATATTCACCGCATAGGTCGCACTGGGCGCGCCGGGCGCAGCGGCGAGGCTATTCTCTTTGTCGCGCCGCGTGAGCGGCGGTTGCTGTACACGATAGAAAAGATCACTCAGCAAAAAATTAAACTGATGGAACTGCCCTCGACAGAGGTGATCAACGATCAGCGCATCGCCCGCTTTAAGCAGTCCATCACCGACACGCTGGCCACCGAGGAACTGGAGAATTTTCGCCTGCTGCTAGAACAGTACCGGCAGGAGCACAATGTGCCGGCGCTAGATATCGCTGCAGCCCTGGCTAAAATGATACAGGGTGAAGAATCTTTATTGTTGGCCGGCGGAGAGAAAAAGCAGCAGCGGCAAGCGGCGCCGGAAAACGCACGCCAGAAACGCGCCGCCCCCAAAAAAGAGCAGAGAGTTGAGACGCCGCGTCAAGAAAAAGAGCAAAGAGCTGAGACGCCGCGCCGCGAAAAAGAGTCGAGAGCTGAGGCGCCGCATCAAGAAAAAGAGCCGAGAGCTGAGGCGCCGCGTCAAGAAAAAGAGTCGAGA
>Ga0114999_10008769_pt1 | contig 11219 bp, 20 predicted proteins | sample ArcticOcean_MG_C_3_FD_89820 | JGI IMG/M metagenome (GOLD analysis project Ga0114999, IMG submission 89820) | Marine microbial communities from western Arctic Ocean - ArcticOcean_MG_CB8_126 | ecosystem: Environmental > Aquatic > Marine > Oceanic | place: Arctic Ocean: Canada Basin | collected...
ATCAGCTATATCTGGACCCGCGAGGGGTGGCTTTATCTGGCAGTGATTCTGGACCTTTACTCTAGGCGGGTGATCGGCTGGGCCCTGTCGAACCGAATGAAACGCAATCTGGCGACCCTTCGCCAGGAATTCGTTGCAATCCTGCGCAAACAAGGAGGCGTTGATAACTTGATCAATTTACTACGAAAACGAAACGCCTGATTTTATTCTCATCGCCACCCACAGGCGCGGGGACACATCTTACCTTTTATGCTCGGCACCCCGCGCCTTACCGGCACTCGCCCCGTGTCTTACCGACAATTGAACGTGGTCCCTAAATCGGGGGACTCAATCAAAACGGCCTTTTTACCGTAGGTTAGGCAATGCTCATTAGCTTTGTCGGCAAGGGATTGACTGGCCATCATTTGCTGCCAATTTCCCTTCGCTCCGATCAGTGTAATACTGGTTGGTGATTTCTTTATCACTTCCGGCTCAGGTATCGCATCGCACCCGACTAACGTCGCTACCGTAAGAGCACACAAAATTGTTCTCGTCATTAAATCACTCCTGAAATATCTTGCGCTGCACATTCCGAATTTCTTTTCCAACTCGGCACTCTTTCTGCTAGGCCTTATTGGACCGTCTATCTAATTTAATGAGTTTACTTAATGTTGTTTACCGTAAAAACCCTAGAAAAAAAATAACGCTGGTGCGTTGCGTGATGAATTTCGTAAAGCACATCTGGATTATCTTAAGCTGTTTGAGGCGGCGACTTATTTTGACGGCCCCTTCTTGACCGATGATGGCACGCGGGAACTGGGGAGTTTTAAAATTCTCGATATGCCGGACAAGGCTGCCGTGGAGCAGCACGAAGCCGACGAACCCTTCATCAACGGGTCTACAATACGGCACTACCATTCATCGCTACTAGGCTCAGGTGCCCTATACATTTCGCAATTGCCCCCGAAAAAAGGGAAACATCCAGTTTCTTGTTCTGGCATTTGATAAGCCTGGGCAAGGTGAATTGCGGGCAGCGCTTGACGCTCCGCACCATACTTACCGCGAAAGCATTGCTTCGGCGTGCATAACTTATGGCTGTCTGCTATCCGAAAACGGAGATTAAGCCATCGGCACGTTAACGATCCTGGATGCAGACAACATCGAGACCGCGCAGGCACTTTGGGAAAACGACCCGTTTGTCCAAGCTGGGCTGTTCGAAGCGACGGAATTCTACCGCTAGCGATTTGGCAGAATTTTCGGTCAGTTTGGCGCGTAATCACCCCCGCTGTTAATCTCGGGGGCGCTTCTTACCATCCGTATCTACGCCGTCAATGAGGACGAATGCCACACGGCAGACCTTATCATAGCGGTTGGCCCACGCATGGTTCGTGCCGCGCTGAATGACCACGTCGCCGGCTTTAAGATGGACGTCTTCATCATCAAGCAACATATCAATTTCACCCTCCAGCACGATCGCGTAATCCAGTGTCTCTGTGCGATGCATGAAAGGGTGGCGCGCGCCTTTGACCACCAAGTGTGCGGAACCGCCAGCGCCAAACGCCTTCAACGGGTCATAAGCAGCAATTTCTGCATCATTTGCCGGTGGGAATTCGTTAATGCGGAAGTTCGTGCCGTTGGCGAGTGGTTCGGTGGTGAAGTCTGCATCGGCTTAATCACCCTCCCCGCCATAGCTGGCTGGGGTTGCATCGGTTCGCCAGAGGTTGGTTCGACCGCCCGGTCGATGCTCTGAAACCACAACATTTTCGGCATCGCTGTCGGTAATCACAACGGCCTTGCCGTTTTCGTCGTGTCCCGTAACCACGCGCCGTACTGACTTTACCATTTTAGCCTCCTTTTTTAAGCATTTTACGGCAGCGGAAGCCTCACTTCCACTGCTGCGCTGGCGATTACGGCGATGTCTCCCCCGTCGTCGTCCGGCACATCCAACCCACCCTTCACAACACGTACAGAAACCTTCCCCAGAGGCAGGGTCGATTTCACCGCATCGGCATCCACTTGATCAGGCTTTTGTACTCCGATGATGACATCCACTTGGGCCGTGCTTTTATCCACGCCCAGGGTGCGGATCATGCTGAGTGAGCTATGATGAATGGCGTCCTGAACCGCGCGAAGAGCTGCCTTGGTGTAGTCGCCCCCGTGCAGATCATTGCCAGTTCCCATCTCTAGAATAACGCGTTTGGCTGTCATGGCATTCTCCTCAAATTGCATCCGGAATATCCAACCGCACAACGGCGGCGGCGCTTGCCATAATGGTGATGTCGGTACTGTCGTCCTTAGGAATTTCCAGCCCGCCTTCGACAACATTCACCGTGCCTGTGCCATGCGGTAGAACGGCCAATACAGCGTCTTTGTCCACCATGTCAGGTTTAGGCACACCAATGTTGACTTCGACTTGCATCGAATCAACATCCAGTCCCAGCGCCGTCGCCACTGATAAAGAATTATGCCAAAGCGCATCGCGAAGGGCGCGAACTGCGGCCTTCGTGTAATCACCACCGCGAATATCGGTCCCCATGCCAATTTCTAAAGCCACCCTTTTCAAAGCCATCCGTCGCCCCTCCTTTTAGGATTCTAATTTGATGTGATCGTGACCGGTTGTTGGGCGAATAACCAGCGCAAATTGAGGGCTAGGTCTTGCAATAGTTATATTAAAGTAATAACATATGTTGTTATTATAAGGATAAAATTATGGAACTCAAACTACGGAAGACAGGAAACTCCCTGGCGACCACGTGGCCAAAAGAAGTTTTAAACCGGCTTAACGTCAAGGAAGGCGATAAACTCTACGCGGTTGAAACGCCACACGGAGTTTTGGTCTCGCCTTATGATCCTAAGTTTGAGAAAACGATGGATGTCGCCAAGCGAGTAATGGCTCGGGATCGCGATGCCCTAAAGGAGCTTGCTAAATAACCATGCCCGCCCCGCAAGAGCCGGTGTGGATAAGCGAAAACAAAGTCGCCGCGATCAGCGTTCAGGCTGTTGCACAATTTGGCGGCCTTTCAGGCGATGTTCGCGACGAAAACCTTTTCAAAGCGGCTTTAGGGCGGCCTCTCAACAAATGGCATTATGACGATCCTAAACCAGATATATTCACCCTGGCAGCGGCCTATTGTTTTGCCCTGGTTAAAGGGCATCCATTTCATGATGGAAACAAGCGAACAGCCTACATCGCCGCCATCGTTTTTTTGGAACTGAACGGCGTCATCTGTGCGCCGGTGCAGGCAGGAATAGTTAACACCATGTTAGGTGCGGCGGAGGGGACTGTGACAGAAGAGCAGTTGGGTAACTGGTTTAAAGTGAATAGTGTGGTTAATGATTGACCGCAGCCAACGAACGCCCATCATTATACTATTCCGCATCTCTATGATTTGAACACAAATAGGCAAATGAATTCTAATGAATGACACCGCTCATAAAGCAGACCCACTTCCGACAAACATCGAAGCCTATCCGTACCGAACAAACGATACGATTCGGTTTCAAGATATCGACCGCAACAACCATGTGAATAATATTGCTTTCGCCGTCTATGGAGAAACCGGCCGGACCAACTTTGTCGATCACCTGACGAAGGAATTTGGCGAAACCTTAAATTTTGTTGCAGCTCGATTTAGCATCGATTATTTGGCGCAGGCCTATTTCCCAGGAACTGTTGAAATTGGCACAGCGGTTTCCAAAATCGGCAATAAATCATCCACCTTGGCGCAAGCTATTTTTTGCAAAGGGGAGTGTATCGCGACCACTGAAATGACCTGGGTTTATTTTAGCCACAAAGAAAATCGCTCAGAAATTATGCCTGACGATGTTCGGAACCTGCTCCAGAAATTTCAATTCGTTCCACAATAAGGTTACAAAGAGCGAGCTCCTATTCCGACCAAGGTAGTGCCCCGCCATCGAGCCACGTTCGCGCCGCTGCGCGGATGGCCTTGGCCAGCTCGGTTCCTTCGATGACAAGCCCTTTGGGTGGCATTTCGTTGCTACCCCGCGCATTGCGCCAACTGTGATACTTAAGTGCCTCGGGAAAGGGCGTAAGGTCCATTTCCTTGAAAAATCTCTCGGGAACTTCGCCTGGTTTGTGGGGGTCCATGCGGTCTTTTTCATAAATATTCCACCGGCCGAGCACCCGCCAAGTGTTGTCTCGTTGCTCGAACATGTCCACAGTGCTTGACCACGTCTGGAAATCAAAAAGATAGCCGTCAATCCGGCGACGTTGATGGAGCGTCAGGTAGTACTCGCACAAAGCCCGATCTTCGCCGTTTGTGATGACCCGTGGATTTCCCGCAAAATGCTTCTGGCTGTCACTAGGATCGTGGCTGACCATCATTTTGCTCGAGCCCTCGATAAATTCGTGGGTATTTCCTTCAAACCAAGACGTCGTAATCCGCGCATCGGGATGAAAGCAATCAACCAGCTCGTCCCAATCTCCACGGTCCCGGTAGACCAACGTAAACATCGACACCTGAAGAATTTCAGATCGATGCGCTGCCTCTTCGATACGATCTCTTTTCATGAAAAATATTTCCTCCTTAATTCGTTACCTAGAAATTTATCAAAATCTGATCTGGAATGCATCCGTCACATCTCGAATCATCGCTTTCTCATCTTCTGAAAAACCAAGTTCATAATACCTTGGTGCTTGTAACGTTCCCGCAAGACTCTCAATAGTCTCACTTTCAACCCCGAAACCGACATGTGCAAACATTCGCTGGAGCCCCTCCCCCAGTGAACGGCACAATTCTCCATACCCGACAATCAAGACCCTCTCCGCCAAGTCTGCATCACTTTCCATAACCTTCCTCAGATATCCATGAATACTGGCCCAGTAGTTGGCCCCCAGCCTTCGACCTCCTTACCTTGCTCCCATAGACTGAGGGTGTGGTCTGTGGTGCCGTCGCCGGTGTTGATAGGGCTGCGGTCTGGGCCAAATTCAAAATGGCCCGCACGGCGCAGGTAACATTAATGCGGTCCTTGTGGGAACGTTCGACGGGCGTGCTGTTGCTCGCCCCGTTCATCTTATCCCACCAAGTCGGCAGCATGGGGAAGGAAAAATCTTGGTAACGGAAGGTTCCCGTATCAGGATGCTGCGCCAAAAGCTCCAACAAGATCGTCGTCCCGGCCCTGGCCAGACCACAGATAAAAATTGGGCGGTCGATGGAGGTGTCTACAATTGCATCCTTCAGCTGGCGGGTTTCCAAGTTGGCCAGCCAGAATATTAAATCTGCGTTGGTTTCACCGACCCATCCTAAAAAGCTTTGCAGCGCGGAAACTTTCAAGACCCGGTCTCCTCAGTCAATCCGATACTGAAATTTTAAAAATAGCGCCGCTGCGAAAACGAACATAAAGAACGGTGCTTCCCATCCTGCCGCCCAGTTCGCCATGCCGACCCAAACCATCCGACGGCGCACGTTGAGGGCTACCTGTTCGACGGGACTATTGGAGATCAAATACCCAGCGGGGGCCTCGACCAAATCATTCCACCATTGGCGTTTTTCCAAATAAGGTGTCGCTATCACAGGTCCTTGGTAAATTTTCTCCGGGCCCGCCATGATGACGATCTTTTTTCCGGGAGACGCAACCAGTCTAACGTCAGGCGCTGTTGACTGATCCGAGACGAGAACTTTCAACATCCCATCCTCAGGCAGGACATAACCGTGCGTGATATCGACCCAAACTGCGGTCACCAAAACGGGAAGAGCCGCGATCAATGTCGGTCCTGATGTCCTGGCCAAAAGGGCAAAAGACACGCGGATGTTCTCTCGTGCTGTGAGACCAAACGGGGTTTGGGCAAACTCCGGCCTGAGCATAGCGCCGCGCAAATCCCGAGCACGATCCTTCAGACGGCGGATCGCGATCTGCGGGGACAAGAGTGCATAAATCCCCATGCCAAGCGCGCCACTCCCCAGCCCCCAAAAACAAACTCGGACAGGCCACGACAGAGTGCTGGAAAACAGCCCATCAATGCCATCCAGCAGCGGAAACAGTGCGTTAATCATCTGTAGATTTAGCCTCTGCTGCCGCCTTGCGCCGTCGGAGATAAAGCCTCACGGGCCAGATTATGATGCCGACCAGGACCAACGCGACCGCTGCTATAACGGCCCAGAGCGCCCCGAGCATAGTCAGCCCCGCCCCTGGCCCAACATAGGCCCCTGCTGGAACAGCCTGCAATACGAAGGCAATCGCGAATATGAAAAGGATGAGCTTGAGCATTTCTATCCTTATACCTCAACGGCAAGCAGATTTGGAAAATTCTGCAAAGGAAGCCGGGTATCTTGTCGCTTGCTCCAGAAACGCCGTCCGCGTTTCGTCACATCGATTGATGTAGGACCAGACGGTTTCGCCCGAGGGTGTGACTTCTAGGGCGCGACCAAATTCGGCTTCGCTCAGCAACATATTGCCGTTCGCCAAATGCTGATGCTTGCCAAGGATGTTGGAAAAGAACTTTTGCTCGGACTTGGTTGGATAAAGCTTGGTCACGGCCTTGGTCGCTGGATCAATTTTAACAATCCGGCTCCCGCCGAACTCTTTTGGTTCTACCGTGTCCCAGCCTTCGCGGCGGTTATCAAACACGGTGATAAAACCATCCTTGGTAAAATCCGGATCGTGCTGACGGACAAAGGCATTAGTCAGGGACCATTTTATTTTTTCGGTCTTTCCATCAATCACCAATACCGTGTTGATGTTGCGCAGCGATACCATGATGTCGCCAGCCTCAAACATCGGAAAGGCCGCAGCCATTGAGACTTCCAAAACCTCCACATCGTTCAGATGCATAAAGTCAGCGTCGCTGCCTGTCCTCATGGCGGGTTCGTATTTGGACGCGAACAGAATCCCCTCGTAGCCTGAACTATAAATCACATCGAGGACGGAAATTTCTCTCAACACCTTTCCGTCTGTTGAAACCTGAAGCACCGTTTCCTCGGCATAAGGCGGGTTAAGACCTAGGTGTCGAGCGTTCTTTTGATCGACCCATTTGCGGCTGGGAACCCATAATAAGCCATCGGCACTTGGGTGAACGGTATGGTGGGTGCGCTGTGGTAATTCCCAGATAACCCCGCCGTATGCATTCATCCGTACCAACCCCAAGAAATCAAAGCTGAACACCACATCGCCGCCCGGCAACAAGGTCGCGCCGTGGATGTGGGTCCTGAACATATCGTGCCACCAGCCTTTTTGATGATCGATATGCGGAAACTCTTGCCAAATCTTTTTAGGATCGGCGCGCCATTCATGGAGCACCTTACTCGCAGGATCGATAAGCTTAAGCCCCAGATTCCAATCGTCTCCTGATTTCCAAACCCCTGACAGAAAAGTTACCCCAGGCTGGGTCTTAGTCTCGTCACAAGCTGTGACGCCCTGGCCATCCTGTTTACGTGGACGCAGATTCTTTACCGGTTCCGTTTCTGCATAGGCCTTCCAATTCCGCGACCAATCCAGACCTGCCTGGGCTGCATCTTGAAGCACGTCATAAGGGAACCAATGCAACTGAACCACGGCCATACCGTAGCCAAAGGCAATCCCCAAACAGGAAAAAAAGAACAGTGCGAACGCGAGCTTATTTTTAATCCAGTCGATCACCCGCACCCTCCTTATTCGAGCCAAACTGTAGGGTGATTTTTTGGCTCATGCCACACTCACGGATGGTTTCTTCGTGACTTCGCCCAAAACCATCGCTATCACACGGGAAAAAATTCAAGATCAAGACGAAAGGTTGTTCAATGTCCGACGGCGCGCCGAAGGAAATCATCTACATCGGAGACCCCATGTGCTCGTGGTGTTATGGCTTTTCGCCGACGATCCAGCACCTGTATCAAAAACACAGCGACACCGTAAAAATGCGGTTGGTTGTGGGCGGGCTGCACGCTGGCGACAACTGTATTCAAACCCCGGAACGTATCCAGTTCCTGCGCGATCATTGGAAAGAAATTGGCAACCGTTCGGGTCAGGCTTTCAAATTTGATATTCTGGAAAATGAAGGCTGGCATTATGAAACCGAACGCTGCTGCCGCGCCGTGGTCACAGTACGCAAAATAAAGCCCGGCAGTGAATTCCCCTACTTCGCCCATATTCAAGCTGGCTTTTACGCAGACAATAAAGATACCAATTTAGACGACATGTTTGCCGATTCTGCGACTAAATACGGCATCGACCGGGATGATTTTTTAAAGGTTATGAACGCCGACAACACCCGCCAAGAAACCGCTGCCGATTTTCAATGGTCACGGTCCATCGGCGTTAATGGTTTTCCCACCGTTCTGGTTAAGGACGATAAAGGTTTGGCTGCTTTGACAATGGGCTACCAACCGCTAGAGGCGTTGGAAGAACCGCTACAAGGCTGGATAGACTCCTAAATAGAACATGCTTGAAATTTACGTTGATGGCGATGCGTGCCCTGTAAAAGACGAAGTGATCAGGGTCGCCGAACGCCATGACCTGAAAGTCTATGTCGTATCGAACGCGTGGATGCGCTTGCCGAAACATCCTCTGGTCGAAATGGTCGTGGTCGATGCAGGGCCTGATATCGCAGACGACTGGATCGCAGAACGGGTTGGGCCTGGTGATATTGCCATTACCGCCGACATCCCCTTGGCCAAACGCTGCCTGGATCAAGAGGCCGAAGTTTTGGGATCAACCGGCAAACCCTTTACCGAGGAAAGCATCGGCATGGCCTTGGCAATGCGGGACTTGAAAGCCCACCTGCGCGAGACAGGTGAGATCAAGGGCTACAACCCGAGCTTCTCAAAGCAAGATCGCTCAAGATTCCTGCAAGCGCTGGAGCAGACTATCCAGACAATCAAGCGGCGGCGTTAATCCCCCGCCGCGGCCCCTCTATCAAGAAATGCCAGGAAAGTTTCCTTGGTTTGCAATCCGCTGAGCGGCAGGCGCCCATCGAGAACATAGAGCGGGATGCTCTCAATTCCCATGGTTCGAATTTGCGCTTCATCGGTTCGGATCGCCTCTACTGCGTCGTCACTTTTTAGAAAAACGCGAACTTCATCACCGTCCAGCCCGATCTTTTCGCCAAGCCCCGCGAGAATCTCATGATCGCCCAAAAACAACCCCTCGGTAAAATAGGCAGCGAACAGCGCTTCTACCATCTCATCCTGAAGCCCATGGGCGTGGGCAAAGTAAACCATGCGGTGGGACTCGAACGTGTTGGTTGAACGCCCTATTTTATCAAAGCGAAAATCTATCCCTTCCGCCTGTCCCATCAGACGCATACCCTCAAAACTTTCCATCGCAGCCTCAACGGAACCAAAACGTTCGGTCAGGTGTTGTTTTCGGTTACGGCCTTCAACAGGCATTTCCGGATCCAACTGAAACGGCAACCAGCTGATTTGAATGTCCAGTCCAGGCCGTTCCGCCAACGCCTGATCAAGACGCCGTTTGCCGATGAGGCAGTACGGACAAATCGTATCAGAAAAGATATTTAGCTGCATGATGTCTCCAGCGGATTAGGTGCCCACATGCACTAACGTATAAGCACGGCTGGAGAAAGAATTTGCATTAAAAAAAGCCCCTCCACTGGGAGCGGGATTTTTATATTATTATCCAAGCCATACGGCCTTAGAACGTAAGACGCAGCCCAAACTCTAGGGCATGATTCGTAAAGGTGTTGCTTTCGATCCCTCCCACCATAAAATCATAACCCATCGTAAATCCAACATGTTTAGAAAGATTTAGCTGAGCGCCAATCATTGCACGACCAGCAAGCGCTTGGTCACGCCGATTGTCCCGGCGGGTTGCACCAGAACCAAGTAAAACCGCCGAGCCTCGAATATATCCACCAACTGCACCAACCCCTGCACCGATGTACGGCGTAATGCTCAATTTTTTACCGATCTTCTTATTATCAAAATCCCAGTACCCGTTTAGGGTCGTTGACCCAAACCAAAAATTGTCGTTACTTGCGGCGGCACTATCAATGGTATCGACGCCGCCATCATGGGCAGTAATTTTTAAATCCGATCTAAATTTACCGAAGTCCCAGCCCATTTTTACCTTAACACCTGAAGCGCCGCTGGTATCCCAATTCACACTGGTGCCAAGGGTAGAGGTAAACCGCGCATCAACATCGGACGGCGTTGATAACGATCCGCCAATTTCTACGTAAAATCCGGTTTTGCCATTGTCATCCCCCGCGTACGCGTGTCCAAAGAGCCCTAAACTCAATAGAGCCACAATAGCCAATGCACGTATAAATGCCGCCTTCAACTCAACCATCCTTCAAACAAAGTTTTCTAAACACTCATTATCTGAACAAGATACTGATCCGAACCATCCCAAACAAAGAAGGGTATGGGAATGTAATCTAACTCTTTAATAGTTTTTAAATTATTTTATGTAATCCGAATAATTTACTCTCCCGCCGTCGTAATTTTGTCACACCCATATTTTGAAGTATTTGCTAGATTACTCTCCCTTTCGTCTGTCACTTAGGGCCAATCTCTATTTGCTCAAAACGATGATTCGAGCGATGGTGACTGCATGTTCGAACTTCACCCTCAATTGGCCAAAGATACAGCCCCTGTCGTCGCATTAGACCTGTGCAAGGTAATACTCATGACGGACGCGCGCTTTCCGTGGCTGATCCTAGTGCCGCAAAGGTCAGGCCTTCGCGAACTACACGATCTATCACCAGATGAAAGAGCCCGGCTCATGGAAGACATCGCCATTGCATCCCAGGTGCTGGAGCAGACCTATGCGCCCGACAAAATCAACGTTGGCGCCTTGGGCAACATCGTCGAACAATTGCACATCCATGTGATCGCGCGAAATAGAAACGACGACGCTTGGCCCGGACCCGTTTGGGGCCAAGGAACGCCTCTTCCTTACGCCCAGACAGATTTGGCCAGAACTCAAAATGATTTAAAAATGGCCCTAAAAGTAGCTGAGACAAAATGACAATTGCTGCCGCCCAGAAAATCCTTAAAGACACTTTCGGCTATGACAACTTCCGCCCAGGTCAGGAAGAGGTTATTTCGACTCTTATAGAGGGCGAGAATGTGCTGGCCGTTATGCCGACTGGCTCAGGCAAGTCTTTGTGTTTCCAAATTCCAGCGCTGCTGAATGGCGGCCTTTGCATCGTTGTCTCACCCTTAGTCGCCTTGATGGAAGATCAAGTCGCAGCGCTGAAGCTTGCAGGCGTTGCGGCCGAAACCATTAATTCGTCCCGATCATATGAGATTAATGCAGATAATTGGCGGCGTGTGGCCAGTGGC
>Ga0114999_10008771_pt1 | contig 11216 bp, 8 predicted proteins | sample ArcticOcean_MG_C_3_FD_89820 | JGI IMG/M metagenome (GOLD analysis project Ga0114999, IMG submission 89820) | Marine microbial communities from western Arctic Ocean - ArcticOcean_MG_CB8_126 | ecosystem: Environmental > Aquatic > Marine > Oceanic | place: Arctic Ocean: Canada Basin | collected...
TAATAAAAACTTGCACCAGTTAGATCAGCATATGAAAAATTTGCACCAGTTAGATCAGCATATGAAAAATCAACTTCTTTTAAATCCTTATTACTAAAATCAACATATCGAAAATCAGATTTATCAGACGATTTACTACCGATATTGATTTCTTCAACAAATTCATTTATTATATTTTTAAAAATTGTGCCATTTGTGTTTGATTTACTTAAATCAGCACCAAAAAGATTAACATTTTCAAAATTTGCATTTTCAAAATTTGCATTTAATAAATTTGCATTAGTTAGATCAGCACCTAATAAATTGGCATTTTCAAAATTTGCATTATACAAATTTGCATTACGAAAATTTGCACCAGTTAGATCAGCATTACTTAGATCTGCACCAGATAAATTGGCATTACTTAGATCTGCTCCAATTAGTATCGTATCCTTAAGATCTGCAAAAAGTAAATCTGCTTTATGTAAATCTGCACCACTTAGATTTGCACCTACAAAAGTTCTTCCAACTAAATCTTGTCCACAAAAATTTGTTCGTGTAAGATCTGCTCCTTCAAAATTTGCATCAACAATTATTGTTTTGTATAATCTAGCATGTTCAAGAATAGCATTACTAAAATCTGCACCAGATAAATTTGCTTCAGCTAAATCTGCCCCAGATAAATTGGCATCCTTAAAATTTGCATTTTCTAAATTAACTAAACGAAAATTTGAACCAAAAATTAATGATTTTTCAAAATTTGAGTTTGATAAATTTTTTCCAGAAAAATCTATTCCCGATAAATCCATATTTTTAAAATTTGAGTTTGATAAATCTTCCATAACTAATGAATCTAATTTATTTATTGGCAAACTATCATTAGGTGTTACTGCAATAGCTGTTCCAAAGCCAATGATAAAAATAAATATTGAAAAAATTATAACAAATTTTTTTATCATATATATTTTTTTGTATAAATGAATATAAAGTTATTATAAATAAAATTAATTGATATAACCTGCATCCTTTAATTTCTTTTCTATATCCTCAGCTTCTTCTAATTCAATTTCATTTGTAAATTCTTGCATTAAGAATTTTTTATTTTTATCAATTTCAATTAATTCATTTTCAAATTTTTCAATTATTTCAGGATGTTTTAAATATATATTATTCTCTTCCAATGGATCATTTTGTAAATCATATAGATGAATATCATTTAACGGATTATTCCGATTTCGAAAATATTTAAACTCAAATGTTCGAATTCCTATTACATTAGAATCAGCAGATTTTATAACATTAACGGTACTTTCAATGAAGGCAGATATTTCATCAAAATTTTCATCTAACATAAGTGGACGTAAACTTTTACCTCTACGATTTGTGAAATTTGATAAATTACAGATATCAAAAATGGTTGGAAAAATATCTATACTTCTAGTTAATTTATTAACAATTTTCCCAGGAGTAGAAGCATAACCAGAAAATACTAGCGGTACATGAACTCTATCATCATAAATATGAGATATGTACCATATGGATGATTGCATTAATCGTTTTTTATATGGCGATAAATTTTGATTTTCTAGATTTTCTAACTCAGGTTTCTGTTTTTTTTCTTTAGTGGTTAGAATATGATCCTTGTATTTATTAGCAAGGATTTTTCTAAATGGTATTACAGTTTTAAATTTTAAACCAATTTTTAAAGCATTTCCAGGAGAAATATTTTTTCGAATTCTTTGTTGATCATTAAACTTTTGAAGTTCATCATCATATGCTCCGGATTCTAAACCATGATCAGATGTTAAAATTATCAGAGTATTTTCTAAATTAATTTGTTTAATTATTTCTCCAATCCATTTATCTTGTGCAGAGATTATGCGTTCATACAAATTTTTTCCATACTTAACATTTTTTAGTTCTTCAGGGCCTTTTTCTAATCGTGTTTGTTCTGGATAAATGAGTAAATTGAGATCATAAAATTGCATATAACAAAACCATGGTTCATGTTTTTTTATAAAATCCAAATTTTCTAATACTTCATTTCCTAGTCCAGACCAAAGTTTTTTTGCTACATGATCATAAGTTACTAAATTATCACCAAAAATATTTTTAAAACCTAAATGAGTAAGTGTATCTTGTACAATTGCAAAAGTTTTGTAACCTTCATCTCGTAATTTATCTACATATGTTATGATTTTTGGACTAATTTTAAATAAATTTCCATCTGGAACAAGAGATTCAAAAGGGTGTAAAGAAGTGAATATACTTGAAACAGATGGAATTGTACTTTGACCTGATGAAATTGTTTGGTTGAAATATGTTCCATTTTCTATTAATTTATCAATATTTGGTGTAATAGATGATTTTTTTTCTCCATAACATCTATCTGCACGTAAACCATCAACAACTAAAAACAAAATATTAGGCTTCATCTTCAATAATTTTCCTTATTTCAATATAAACTACTTTTAATATTTAATTTTTAATTTTTCAATAAATTCTTGAGAATTTTTTAAAACATCATATTACTTCATTGAATAAATCCACTAAACTATCAACTGCTCTATCATTATTTAGATAATTCATTGTGTAATTTCTTCCTTTTTCAGCAATTTGTTCCCATTTTGGATTATCTATATCATTCAAATATTTTTCAAATTTTTCCTTATAATTTTTTTCATTAATAAAAATAGCTGTCTCATTATCTTTATAGCCCAAATATTCACCATGGTTTTTTTCAGTAATTTCCATAAATGTAAGACACCCTGAAGCAGATATTTCCAAATATTTTATGGTAGGATAAAATGTGGTAGCTCCAATAGCTGCACAATATTGTGATAAAATATGTTGATAGTCTTTTTTCTTATAATTTTTTTCAACATCTCTTGCATATTCAACATATTTTAATTTATTACATAATGTACGTAATTTATAAAAATACCAACCAGATCTTTTTGGATTAAGTATTCTATTAGCTATTCTAGATTTAATTTTTGTTCTTCCAATTGCTCCTGAATTTAAAATTTTATTTTTTATTCTATTGTTATATGGTTTAGTATTTTCATATAATGAAGATTCTAATCCAAAAATTATTGTTTTATAATTATAATGTTTTGGATAATATTTATAAAAATAACTTTTATCCATAAAATTAAAATAATAATTTATTTTAAATTTTTCATGAAAAATAAATTTATTTTTTCTTTTAGCATCATGGGGATCACCAACTCTAGAAATTACGGGTATGTTTATATTCTGAATTTCTTTTAATTCGGGAGTAGCATCGCTGTGATTTTCAGCAATTAAAATTATGTCAAATTTATTTTTTAGTTTTGATGTATCAAATGATTTTTCTTCAGGAAAATATGATATATTTATTTTTGAATTTCTTTTTAGTGCTAACATAAAAAAATGATATGTTGTATTATCAAAATGATTTCTAGTTAAAAACGTGTAACTAGGTTTGTAAATTAGAGCAACATTAATTTTTTTAATCATATTTCTTTACAAAATTTAAAGGCCTAATAACTTGTTATTTTTTTGTAACTATATTTATGAACTCTTCAGCGAGTTTATCCCAATTAAAAATTTCAAGAACAGTATTCTTACCTTTTCAGCAAATACGTATCCATAAACATGTCTTTTTAGCAAAATATGTTTGATTTTAAGTAGAAAAATAGTCATAAAATTCCTTTATTCCTCTTCCTAAATCATTTTCTTATATTTCATAAATTTTTTAGAATCATTCCTTCAACTTCTCTTGCTGCATCTACACAAGTAGTAATTTTGCCAGAAAATATTGAAATAACTTTTTCATTAATTTTAGTAACTAAAGTAGGTCTCTCATCAGTATCATCTACTCTAGGAGGAACAGCTCTAATTGTAAACATTGAACCAATATACTCTGCATCTTTAATTTCTGGAAAAAATTCAATTGTTGATTTAATAAATTTATCATAGTTTGAATGACTAGGATTTTCAATAATTCCATTGTCTAACAAATGTTCATATTCTTTTTGTATTTGATAAAATTTCCCTACATTAGTCTGATGAATTTCATGTTGAACATTACAAAGTAAATGTAAATCAGTATTTGCTAATGGATCAATACACATGAAAGGACCATCCATTATTACAATACTTTTATTTTTAAAAGACTTAGGCAATTTAACAACTGGTTTTTCACATAATTCAAATTGATATTCATGTTGAGAATCAGGAAATTTATTTAATAGTTCGTTAAGATTAGCATATGTGCATACAATAACTTTATCAAATTTATCAAGTATACTTTCAGTAGCTTTTGTATTAAGATGAATTTTGACATTATTATTTTTTAATAAATCAATTGAAATTTTTTTTAAAATTTTTGGATCATAAACTGATTCCTTTACACGAACACATAAATCAATTGAATCTTTATTTACACAATCCAAATTAGTTTTTTCAATTTCTAATTGATACTTTGTACAAAAATTAATAAATTGTTCAGATGATGTTAAACTATTATTTTTAGATATACAATAAAAATGTTCAAAATTAGTAATAATTGCTTTAGAAAAAAATTCTTTAAAGCTATTTTCAGATTTAATTATTCCAATTACAGTTTCAGGACTACGTGGATAATGATATCCACGATGAACTCTATATTGGTTTGAACCAGAAGCAGATTTCAGTATATCATCATTTTTTTCAAAAAGTTCAACATGATTTTGCTTACCAAGAACTATAGCGGCAGTAATACCAAAAATTCCACCACCAATAATTGCAATTTTCATAATCTTATTTTATTTTCTGAATGACTTGTATAACATCTTTTGCCAAATTTGCATAATCAAATGAATAATTTGATTTATTTAATTCTCTTATGAAATGTTTGCATTGAATTTCTAATGGAGTTAATTTTGATTCATAAATTAATTTAAAAGTGGATGATGATTTTTTATTTTTATATAATTTTAAATCATTCCAAAGATACACATTTTTTTCTGTAAATATCTTAACCGTTTTTTCTTTTTTATTAGAATATCTGTTTAAATAAATTTGACAATTTTGATTTTGAGAAAATTTAAGATTTAATGTTACTATATCACATTTAGAAATAAATCCAAACGATGATTGTACATGAATTTTTTTTGGTTTACCAAATAATTTAAGGATTATTGATATATCATGTGACAAAAGATTCAAAAAAATATCTTCACCAAATGTACCAAATTTGTTCCATTGAAATTCTATGTAAGTGATTTTTTCTTTTTTTGAAATTTGAATAAGTTTTTTCAAAACTTCATTAAAAAGAAAAATATGTCCTACAAAGAGAAAAACATTATTATTTTTTGCAATTTTAATTAATTCCTGTGCTTCGGAAATTTTAGAGCAAAGAGGTTTTTCAATAAATACATGTTTTTTTGATAAAAGTGCTTTTTTTACTAATGTATAATGTGTTTTAATAGGAGTAGATATTATTACAGCATTAATTTCGTCATCATTTAAAATTTCTTTATAGTTTGTAACATATTCAATTGAAGGATAATTTTTTTTTAACCATTGAATATTTTGAGTATTTCCTTTACTAGTACATTTTTTAATATTACTAATTTTAGAAAAATCTCTTACTAAGTTTTTACCCCAATTTCCAATTCCAATAACACCAATTTTATTCATTATAGTCATGCCAATAATCACGTTTTTATTTGTAGATTATTAATCATTGTTAAGAGTTGCGTATTCTAATTGTATCTGGTGCTGGCGGAGGAACATCAACAAAAAGTGTTGGTAAATATTTTCATTTAAGAGATTTTGGTGAAGCACTAAAAAAATATAATGTTGAATATAGATTAGTAAATGAATCAGATTATGCAGTAGGGTTTCCTACAAAACAATTGAAAAAATATTTCACTACAAGAAATAAAATTAAAGAATTAATTCAAGAATTTAAACCAGATTTAGTATTAATTGATAGACAGGGATATTTTGGATTAGAGATTTTAAAAATGAAAATTCCTTTGTTTGTATTATTACGTGGTCATTATTGGTCAGAAGTAGAATATGCTAAAAATACAATATATAAAAATAAAATTATGCAAATGGTGGTTAATTCAAGGAAGAAAATTGCAGAAAAAGTTTTTGAAGGATCAACAGAAATTTTACCAATTTGTAATTATTTAAAAAATATAGTGAAAGAACATCACCCAACACAAAAATCAAGTGTGTTTATTGAAGGTGTAGATTCAACAAAATGGTATAAAACTCAAGGTATGAAATTAGAACATCCATGTGTAGGGCTACTTCAAGATGCAAATTGGTGGAGAAAAACAAAAGAAATGTTAACTCTTGAAAAAGCTATTCAATCAATGCCTCAAGTTCATTTCTATTGGGCAGGTGATGGACAGTATAAAGATGAAATTTTAAAAGTACTTGATAAATTTGAAAATTTTCATTGGTTAGGATCATTATCATATCCAGAAGAAGTTAGAGATTATCTAAGTACAATTGATATTTATGCAATAATTACAGGTATGGATACAACACCATTATCATTAAAAGAAGCTCAATTAATGGAGAAACCTGTTATTGCCACAGATGTCGGAGGGAATTCAGAAATAATGATTGAAGGTAAAACAGGTTATTTAGTCAAAGAAGGTAATCAAGAAGATATTATTATAAAAATTTCATCGTTGATTGATAATAAAGAATTAGCAATAAAAATGGGAAAAGAAGGAAGAAATTTTATAAAAAATGAATTTAGTTTAGATGCAAGTGCAAAAAATTTCTTGAAAATAATTGAATCGTATATTAATTAAGAATTAATTTAATTTTGTGGTACTATTCATTTCTTTAGTGACAAATAATCTATACCAGATTTCAAAAGATAATAATCCAAAAAATTTATTGATGTATTTTACATCCAAATCTGTACGATCAATATACTTTTGAATCCAATCATTATTTATCCATCCATCTTTAACAGATCTAGAATCAATTAGAAAATCTTTACATAAATTGTATCCATGAGATTTCCAAATATTAATGGTATTAACATTAAAACCTAGTTTTTTATTATTGACTAGTGAATCATGGCCATTTTTTTTCAATATTTTACGTAAAGGTAATTTTCCAATATTGTTGACTTGATCATATTTTGATTGTGAAGGAATATGTGATGCAAGTTTAATGAGTTTATCATTTATTATTGGCGTAATTAATTTCATTTGAAAATTATCAATTATTCTAGAATTAATTGGATTAAAATTGTATAAAAGTTTCCCATTATAATCTGCTAAATACACTTGATCCAATCTGGATAAATTATTATCGAAATATGGGATTAAAATTTTGTAAATAGAATTCCAGGAAAAATTAGATTTTTTTGCAAAAATATTTTCTTGATCAGGAACTCTATCTCGTTCATGACATTCTAAATATGCTTTAACTTTTTCTAACGGAGTTGAATTTTCAGATGTTATTGAAAGAAATTTTTCATATCTAAATGTATAACCACTAAAAAGTTCATCACCTCCATCTCCCGATATTAAAACATTTGAAAATGTTTTTGATTTTTTTGCAACATAGTACCAATGTAAATCCCAAAATGGAAGTTTAATCATACTAATTGCTCTAGGTAATTCAGATAGATAATTTTCAAGATATATGATACTATGATTTGCATTAAATTTTTGAGCAATTTTTGATGCAGCAGTTGTTTCATCAACACTATCTGCAAATTTTATAGAAATGGCTTCAATTTCAATATCAGGTTTAACTTTACGAGTTAGAGATAAAGCTAATGTTGAATCAACTCCTCCACTTAATGCAATAGAAATTTTTTGTTTGGTGAACTTGTCTAAATTTTGTTCAAGATTATCACATATTGTTTTTTCAATAAATTCAGTAGTGGGAATAATATTATTAATTTCAAAATCATTTGAAGTTTTTCGAGGTAAATTTGGTTTTAATGAAGGATCATATCTTAATGTCAATATATTAACTAAAGATGAATTTTGTAGTGGAATTGAATTATCCACGACCAAGTCCTCTGAAAATTAAATTATTATTTTTTGCAGAAGATGGATCAATAATACCTCTAGTATCAATTAAGATAGGAGATTTCATTTTATTAAATATAGAAATATCTAAATTTTTAAATTCTTCGTGACCTGTAACAATAATTGCAGCATCAACATTAGAAATTATATTTTTAAGATCTTGTTCTGTTTTTATTCCAAATACATCAGTTGAAATAAAATATGGATCATAAATGTGAACTTTAATTCCTAATTTTTGTAATTTTTTGATAATTATTTCTGCTGGAGTTAATTGAATATCTTTTACATTTGGTTTATAAGAAATTCCAAGAATAAGGATTTTTGAATTTTCTATAGATATTTTACAGTCTTCAAATGCATCTAAAGTTAATTTCAATACATGCTCAGGCATATTTTCATTAATTTTTCTACTTAATTCAATTATACCAAGATTAGAACCTACACGCTTTGCAGTATTCAAAAACTGATATGAATTTATAGGTAAACAAGGACCACCTACACCAGCTCCAGGATAATGAACTTGGAAATTATATTTTGCTTTAGCTGCCTCTAAAACTTTCATTGTGTCAATCCCTAATTTTTCAAACATTAGTGATAATTCACTAATAAATGCAATATTGATATCCCTAAATACGTTAGTTGTTAACTTTACAGCATTTGCTGTTTTACAATTTGGCATTTCAATAAGTTCAACAGAAAAAACAAAATTATAGATTGATTGTATTATTTTTGTAATATTATAATTAATTCCTCCTACCAATCTAGGTAAAGATGTAAAATCATGTAATATTTCTCCAGGATTTGCATTTTCAGGACAAACACCAATAAAAAAATTTTCTTCAATAGTTAATCTGTTAGAATCTGATATTATTGAAACCATTTCATCTTCAATAAATCCAGGTTCAATAGTACTTTCAACTATTACCAAAGAATTAAGGGGTAATATCGTTGAAAGTTTTTTAGCAACAGCTTTCAGTGCGGAATAATCTGGAACATTATTTTCATCCATTGGAGTAGGTAATGATAAAACTATTAAATCAGAATTTGAGACTGCATCTTCAATATTTGTAGTAACAGTAAATTTTTTATTATTAATCACATCTTCAAATATTTTATCATATCCAGGTTCATCTTTTAATGGAAATATTCCAGAATTGATACTTTCTACTAATTCTTCATTAATATCCATACCAATTGTCTGTAATCCAGATTTTGCAAAAGATAATGCTGTTGGAAGACCAATTCTCCCAATACCAATTATACAGACACGGAGGGTTTTTAATTTTAATGATTCTAGTACAGCCTCACGATTATTCATATTTATTTTCAAATTTGACATAAGTATCACAGATGCTGTATTTTGAACCTATTTTTACCTATTATAATTTTGTAATGATAGCTATTATTCCAAAATTTTAAAAGCTTAATGATAAGACTAAGAATGGATTTTTGTGACTAAAGTAATAATTACAGCAGCAGGTAAAGGTACAAGATTATTGCCATTTACAAAAGAAATGCCAAAAGAAATGATGCCAATTTTTTCAAATACATTTACAAAGAAAAAAGTAGTATTACCATTATTACAATACATCTATGAACAACTATACTCCATGAATTTTAGAGATTATTGTTTTGTAGTTGGTCGTGAAAAAAGATCAATAGAAGATCATTTTACACCACATGAAACATATCTAAAAGAATTAACAGGAGAACATAAAAAAAATATAAAAAAATTTTATCAAAAATTAGAAAATTCACATTTGTTATGGATTAATCAAAATAGACCACTAGGATTTGGAGATGCAGTAAAACGTACAGAAAGATATGTAGGAAAGGAAGATTTTATTGTTCATGCAGGAGATGTTACTATTATAAGTAAATTAAAACATCCTGTTTTACGATTAATTGAAACAGCTAAAAATAATCCAGACGCAAAAGCAATTTTACTGTGTAAAAAAATTAAAGATTTTAAAAGATATGGAGTTCCAACGGTAGAAAAAGTATCTAATAATTTATTTTTAGTAAAGGAGGTTATAGAAAAACCAAATATCCCAAAATCAAATTTTGGGATATTGCCACTATATTATTTTAAATCAGATATTTTTACTAGTTTAAAAAAAATTAAACCAGGTAAAGGAAAAGAATTTCAACTAACTGATGCCATTCAAAATTTAATTAAAGAGAAACAAAAAGTTCTTGCAATCACATTAAATAAAAATGAAGAAGAAATTGATGTGGGAACAGTTGAATCATATAAGAAATCACAAGAAATAACATTTAGGAAAGCATGATCATTAAAGGAGGAATTTGAATGAAAATTGGAATAATAGGATTAGGATTTGTTGGATTATCACTAACTAGTGTATTATCCTCTAAAGATTTTGATGTAGTTGGAATAGACATAGATGAAGAAAAATGTAAAAAGATCAGTAACGGAATTACACCATTCTTTGAACCTGATTTAGAAAAAATGTTAAAAAATGGATTAAAAAAGAAATTAAAAATAACTAATAATTTTTCAATTATTCAAAATTGTGATGTAATTTTTGTAACTGTTGGAACACCACAGAATAAAAATGGTTCAATTAACCTATCTATAATCAAAAAAGCTGTTTCTACTATTGGTGAAAATCTTCTAATAAATAAGAAAAAACCAATAATTCTTATCAAAAGTACAGTAATTCCGGGAACAATGAAGAAAATTATTTTACCAATTTTAGAAAAAAAATCAAATAAAAAAGATGGAAAAGATTTTGGATTAATATCAAATCCAGAATTTCTACAAGAAAGTAGTGCAATAAGAGATACAAAATTTCCTCATGCAGTAGTTCTTGGTGGTAATCAAACAGAATTTATGAAAAAGGCAAATAAATTATTCATGAAATTGCATCCTAATACACCAATAATCATTACTAATCATCAGACAGCGGAGATTATAAAATATGCAAATAATTCATTTCTTGCAACTAAAATTAGTTTTATCAATCAATTATCAAATATTTGTCAAAATATTCCAGAAGTAAATATTGATGATATAGGAAAAACAATTGGTTTAGATCCTAGAATTGGAAAATTATTTCTTAATGCAGGTCCAGGTTATGGGGGTTCATGTCTACCAAAAGATATGAAGGCATTGATTAATTTTGCAAAGGCATCAGGAATTAATCCAACACTTCTAAATGCAGTAGA
>Ga0114999_10008772_pt1 | contig 11215 bp, 11 predicted proteins | sample ArcticOcean_MG_C_3_FD_89820 | JGI IMG/M metagenome (GOLD analysis project Ga0114999, IMG submission 89820) | Marine microbial communities from western Arctic Ocean - ArcticOcean_MG_CB8_126 | ecosystem: Environmental > Aquatic > Marine > Oceanic | place: Arctic Ocean: Canada Basin | collected...
CAACAACCTGCTCATCGGCTCGGCCGTGATCGCCCTGTCGGTGCTCGTGCCGATGATGCCGGGCATGAGCATGGCGGGCATGATGGACCCCAAGAACATCCCGCCTGGCTGGACCTATTCGCCATCCACCGACGCACAGCGGCTGCCGATCGTCGCCATGGGTCTGATCGGCCTTCTCACCTCGCGCATCCTCACCGCCTACCAACTGGGGCATATTGACGGCGTTTGGGAGCCGTTTTTCGCCGGCTCCCTGAGCGATCCACGCAACGGCACCGAGGAGATCATCACTTCCGACATGTCCAAGGCCTGGCCGATTCCCGATGGTGGGCTCGGCACGGTCAGCTATGTCCTCGAGATCCTGATGGCGGTAATGGGCACCCGCGACCGCTGGCGGACCATGCCGTGGATGGTGACCTTCTTCGGCATCCTTGTCATCCCGCTCGGCGTCATCAGCATCTATTTCATCATCAGTCAGCCCATCGTCATCGGCACATGGAGCACGCTGGCGCTGATCGCCGCGCTCGCCATGCTGATCATGATCCCCTTCGCGCTCGACGAGGTGATTGCGATGGGTCAGTTCCTTCTCTGGGCGCGCCGGCAAGGCAAACCGCTGATCCGCACCTTCTTCCAGGGTGACGCGATAGAGGCGGGAGCGGTGGACGCGTCGGACGCGATGGCCTCGCCAAGCACCTTCTGGGCGGACGCGAAGAAGGGTCTGACCCTGCCATGGACGCTGACTGCGAGCATCGTCATCGGCGTCCTGCTGATGCTCACCCGGGTATTGTTCGGCACGGAAGGCGGGATGGCGAACAGCGATCACGTTGTGGGTGCGCTGGTCATCACGGTCGCGATCATCGCCACCGCAGAAGTTGCCCGCGTGCTGCGGCTGATCAATGTCGCGTTCGGAGCCTGGCTCGTGGCCGCGCCTTTCCTCCTGGACGGCGTTGGTCACCTTGGTGCCGTGGCCTCGGTCGTAGCGGGCATTGCGCTCGTCGGCCTCAGCTTTCCAAGGGGGAAGCGCAGCGCCGAGCATTATGCAGGCTGGGACAAGTACGTGATCTGAAAGTATCCTCGATCACTGCTGGCTCCATTGCGGACCTTGATCGCGCATCGCACCGTCTCGCGTGCCTTCGTCGCCGCTTTCTTGCGTCGTTCAATCGGGACCGGTTCACGGTCACGATCTGTCGCCGGCGACGATCGCCCGTTGACGCGGCGATGTTCATCATCGGCTGCCTTGGTGATCGCGCCCTCCGCCCAATACTGCTAATGAGAGCTGTTCGCATAGTCCGCGACGAGTAAAGCTTGGAGACGATCACCCATATGCCGTCACTTCGGGTCGCGCTGATTAAGCCTGCACTCGCGCTGGTCGCGTCGCTTATGCTGCTGTTGATTCCCGCTGCGGCGACGGCCGATCCCGGCGACGTGCAAACCGCTTGGCGTCTGCTCGATTATATGGCGGTCGATTATGGCGGTGCGGTCGCCAACGGCGCGGTCACAAGTGCGTCCGAATACGCGGATATGACGGAGTTCGCCGCAGGCGTGTCGACGCGCCTGCGCGCGCTCCCTGCGACACCTGAGCGGCAATCCCTGATCCAACGGGCTTCGCAGCTCCAAGCCGTGATCGGCCGCAAGGGATCGTCCCGAGAGGTCGCGACACTCGCGCATGGCCTCGCCGCCGATCTGCTCAAGGCCTATCCGGTTCCGCTCGCCCCGGACAAGACACCGGACATCTCCACAGCAGGAGTGGTTTTTCGACAATCCTGCGCGTCCTGCCACGGCATGACAGGCAACGGGCACGGTCCCGACGCCGCCAAGCTCGACCCGCCACCGATCGCCTTTACTGATGCCGAGCGAGCGCGCCAGCGCAGCGTGTTCGCGCTCTATCAGGTGATAAGCCAAGGCATCGACGGAACCGCGATGCAGAGCTTCGTCGATCTGTCTAGCGATCAGCGCTGGGCGCTCGCGTTCCGCTCCGGCAGCTTCGCCTCCACCGACGCACAAGCGGTCGAGGGTGAGCGGCTGTGGAAGTCGGACGCGAGCTTGCGGGCACGAATTCCCGACCTGAAAACCCTGGTCGCGCTCACCCCCGCCGCGCTTGCGGGCAGCATCGGGCAGGTGAAAGCCGACGCGGTGCTCGCCTATCTGCGTCGCCACCCCGATCAGGTGATGCAACAAGCCCCGGGCTCGCTCGCGGTCGCTCGCTCCAAGCTTGCGCAAAGCCTCGCCGCGTTCCGGCGCGGCGACCGGCGCGCTGCAAAGGAACTGGCGCTGTCCGCCTATCTCGACGGGTTCGAGCCGATCGAACCGACGCTCTCGGCGCGCGACCCGACGCTCATGTCCCGGATCGAAGGCGCGATGGGAGAATATCGCGCCGCTGTGGAGAGCAGCACGTCGGCCGATGATGTGGCCGAACGAGTGGCAGTGCTGGGCGGCCTGTTCGATGATGCCGAGGCGGCGCTCGCGCCCGACGCCGCGACGCAGGCGTCCACCTTCTTGGGGGCCTTTACGATCCTGCTGCGTGAGGGGCTGGAAGCTCTTTTGATCGTGGTCGCCATGATCGCGTTCCTCCGCAAAGCGGAACGGCCAGAAGCCTTGCGCTATGTGCATGGCGGGTGGATCGGGGCGCTCATCGCGGGCGGGCTTACCTGGGCCGTCGCCACCTATGCGATCGGGATCAGCGGCGCGAGCCGGGAGCTGACCGAAGGGTTCGGCTCGCTGTTCGCCGCGATCGTGCTGCTCTCGGTCGGAATCTGGATGCACGGCAAGGCCCAAGCCGATCAGTGGCAACGCTATATCCGGGAGAAAATGTCACGGGCGCTATCGAGCGGGTCGGGATGGTTCCTGTTCGGGCTCGCATTCCTGGTGGTCTATCGGGAGGTCTTTGAAACGATCCTTTTCTACGCCGCGCTCTCGACACAGGGTAACACCGCGATGCTGCTGGCCGGCGCCGGCGCAGCGATCAGCCTTCTCGCCGTCATCGCCTGGGCCATGCTCCGCTACAGCCGGACGCTGCCGATTACGCAGTTCTTCCGCTACAGCTCATGGCTGATGGCCGCTCTGACGGTCGTGCTGGCCGGTAAGGGAGTCGCTGCTCTCCAAGAGGCGGGGATCATCGACATAGCGCCGCTCGCCAGCGTGCCACGTATCTCGATGTTGGGCCTGTTCCCGACATTTCAGTCGGTGCTGGCACAACTCCTGATGCTTGCCGCGATCATGATCGGGTTCGCCTGGAACCGCCGCGCCAAGCCGCGGACGGGCGGGCCGCTAGCCTAGCGGCAGGGCAGGTGACGCCCCTCTCTAAAGCGTTGCTGCCAACCCTGACCGTGCATCGCACCGTCTCACGCGCCTTGGCTCGCAATGTAACGGGAGGGCGGCGGGGAAAGCGCCGCCCTCGGGCCATTTACGCGGCCATCTTGTCGCAAGCCTCGGCGCACTTGCGACACGCGGCGACGCAATCCTCCATGCCGTCCAGCCCTTCGCAGCTCGACGCGCACGCCCGGCAAATCTCGGCGCACTCGCGGCAGATATGCCGGTGGTGCTCGGACTTGCGCGCCATGAAGTCGATCGCGACACTGCAAATCTGAGCACATTCCAGCATCAGCTTCATGTGCTGAGGCTCGGCGTGTCGCCCGCCCGCCTCCAGGCAGTGATTCATCGCCATGTGAAGGCAGGTGATGTGGCATTCATGGCAGGCGTCCATGCACGCCTTCATCTCGGGATCGATCTGATGCATTGTCTTTCCTTCCATATGCGCCCCCCTCCCCTTGTATATACGCGGTTCTTGGCGCTTTCCCTCGCCGGGGTCGGGACTTCACCGTCCTTGCGGCTCGGACCATGGTCCAAGGTCAACCCTTTTCTTTAGCGCAACGCAGACTCACATGTTCCACTCCGATCGCAAGATCGTCCAGGATCGGGCAATCCGGTCGATCTCCGCCCGCGCAGCGACGCGCCAGATCTTCGAGCGACTTGCGCATCGCTCGGAGCTCGTGCTCCTTGCGCTCCATCTCCGCGGCTCGTGCAAGCGCGAGGGCCTTGACCTCACCACTCGCCCGATCGCCGTCCTGCCACAGCGCGACGAGCTGGCCGATCTCCGAAATTGGAAAGCCCAGATCGCGTGCGCGGCCGATGAAGCGCAACATGTGGACTTCGCGTTCGTCATAGTCGCGGTAGCCGGAATCACGCCGCGTGGCCTTCGGAATGAGGCCGATCGCCTCATAATGGCGGATCATCCGCTGGCTGACGCCCGAAGCTTTGGCCGCCTGTCCTATATTCACGTATCGCCTCCTCAAGCCGCTGTCGGACGCCAACGGCGAAGCGTCAGAGCATTGGCGACGACGCTGACACTCGACAGCGCCATCGCCGCGCCGGCGATCACCGGGCTTAGATACCCGAACGCTGCCAGCGGGATGCCGACCAGGTTGTAGATGAACGCCCAGAACAGCCCCTGGCGGATCTTGGAATATGTCCGTTTGGAGATGTCGATCGCGTCCGCGACCAGGCGCGGATCGCCCCGCATCAGCGTGATGCCCGCTGCGTGCATCGCAACGTCTGTTCCGGTTGACATGGCGATGCCGACATCTGCTGCAGCGAGGGCAGGGGCGTCGTTGACGCCGTCCCCGACCATCGCGACCGTGCGGTCCCCGCCCCGCAATGCTGCTACCGCATCCGACTTTCCTTCCGGCAGGACATTGGCAACGAAATCGTCGATGCCGAGCTTGGCCGCCGCTGCGCGGGCGCTTCCCGCATTGTCTCCGGTCAGCATCACGCTGCGTATGCCACGGCCATGCAGCGCCGCCACGGCAGCAGCGGCGGAAGCCTTGACCTCGTCGCCGAACGCCAGAAGGCCGAGAAGGCGGCGTTCGGGCGCGCGTTCCGCGACCCAGGAGACCGTCCGTCCCTCGGCTTCCAGCCTGGCCGCCTCACTCGCCAGCGGTGTCATCACGATAGCTTCGTCGTCCATCAAGCGCGTGCTGCCGAGGATCAGGTTGCGGCCGTTGACGTCTGCAGCAACCCCGCGGCCGGGCAGGCCGCGCATCCCGTTGGCGCGGGCGGGTTCGACGCCTTCCGAGCTGGCCCACGCCAAGACGGCCCGGGCGAGCGGATGCTCGCTTCCAGCCTGAAGCGCCGCGGCGAGCGCGATCAGCTCGGCGCGTTCGGCCCCCTCGGCCGGCAGTGCGGCCAGCAGCGAGGGCTTGCCCTCGGTCAGCGTGCCGGTCTTGTCGAACGCGACGATGTTGATGCGGTGCGCGGTCTCCAGCGCCTCCGCGTCCTTGATGAGGACACCGGCCCGCGCGGCAACGCCCGTGCCGGCCATGATCGCGGTCGGCGTGGCCAGGCCGAGCGCGCACGGACAGGCGATGACGAGCACCGCGACCGCGTTCAGGATCGCGACTTCCACTCCGGCGCCGGCGATCAGCCAGCCGGCGAGGGTCAGCGCGGCTATGACGAGGACGATTGGCACGAACACGGCGCTGACCTTGTCGACGAGCCGCTGGATCGGAGCCTTGGCGCCCTGCGCGCTTTCGACAAGGCGCACGATGCGAGCGAGGGTGGTCTCAGCCCCCACCGCCGTCGTCTCGACCAGGATGAGGCCGTCCGCGTTGATCGATCCGCCGGTCACTGGGTCTCCAGCGGCCTTGGCGACCGGAAGGCTCTCTCCGGTGAGCATGGATTCATCGACATGGGTTGCTCCCTCGATCAGTCGTCCATCGACGGGGATGCGCTCGCCGGGCCGGACGCGGACGCGGTCACCCGAGCGCACCTCCGCCAGGGCAATCTCTCGTTCGCTGCCGTCGGTGCCGACAACGCGAGCCTGGTCGGGCCGCAGCGCCATCAGCGCGCGGATCGCCTCTCCGGTCTGACGCTTGGCGCGGCCTTCGAGCCATTTGCCGAGCAGGATAAGGGTGATGACGACGGCCGAAGCCTCGAAGTAATAATGCGCATCCATGCCGTGCATCGGCGCGAACAGCAGCTGGTAGAGGCTGAGCCCGTAGGCGGCCGATGTGCCGATCGCGACCAACAGGTCCATGTTGCCGGTTCGGGCGCGCGCGGCCTTCCAACCCGCGCGATAGAAGCGCGCGCCCAGCCAGAACTGCACGGGCGTCGCGAGCAGCAGCTGGATCCAGCCCGGCACCGCCACCTCGATACCGAACGGGGCCAGAAGCATCGGAACGACCAGCGGCAGCGACAGCGCCGCGGCGATCAGCACGTGGCGGAGCTCTCTTGTTGCGGCTGCGTCGCGGCGGGCGTCCTCGGCGCTTCGTTCCGCCTCCGCCGATCCGGTGCGCGCGAATGCGGTGTAACCAGCGCTTTCGACGGCCTCGACCAAGACATAAGTGGGGACGCCACCCACCGTTTCGATCCGCGCCGTCTCGGCTGCCAGGTTGACACTCGCGGAGCGGACGCCGGGCACTTTCAGCAGCGCCTTCTCGACCCGGCCGACACATGAGGCGCAGGTCATGCCCGTGATCGTCAACTCGGTCGTTTGCGTCAACGGGGTGTAGCCCGCCGCAAGAACCGCATCGGCTACGGCAGCGACATCGGATCGTCCATCGACGAACTCGACGTTCGCGCGCTCCGTCGCGAGATTGACCGAGACGCCGGCGACGCCCGGCACCCCGGCGATGGCGCGCTCCACCCGCCCGACACACGTCGCGCAGGTCATGCCATCGATGGCCAGCGACAGCCTGTCTTCGCTTCTCGCCTGTGTCTGCATTGGCAGCTGCGCCGGGGCGCTCATGGTCGTCTCCACTACTGAGTCGATGGCCTTATCGTCCCTCACATCGTGTCAAGGTCAACAGCTAAATACACCCCTTGACCCTGACACAGTGTCAAACCCCACATCTGCTTCATCCACCTCATGGAAGAACGAAGATGATCGATTTCAAAGTTCAGGGAATGACCTGCGGAGGCTGTGCGCGCGGTGTGACCAGCGCGCTTCAGCGCGTCGATGCCAAGGCCGTCGTCAACGTCGACTTGGCGAGCAAGACCGTTTCGGTAAACTCGACGGCCGATGTACAGCAACTCAAGCGGGCCATAGAGAAGGCCGGCTTCGCGGTGACGCAATAGAGAGCCCTATTTTGCCTGAGGGCTTTCGGGGCGGGCGCGTAAAAGGATTGTGCGTTGATCCGCACGCGCCCGCCTCGCGATCATAAGTGCACCGGCCTGAAACGGTCATGACACCGGCTGAAGCCTCAAAAGTCCGCGTTGTTACTTTATGGGGCGGGCGCGACCTTGACGGTGCATCGCACCGTCTCACGGGCTTTCGCAGCAGCTTCTACGCACCTTTCAATCGCTTCGCGATTAACCGTCACGATTCTGTCGGCCGCGACGATCCCACGGAACGCGGTCGGGCTGGCGCTCTGCATTAGGCGCTGCCCTGCTTCCCAACGTGGTAGGCCGAGCGTTCACGCCGCGATGCGCTGCGCCATCTGCTTGGGCGTCATCGCCATGACCGGGGCTTTGGAAAGAATATGGACAACATGGTCGATGCGGCCGGTCGCCGTGTCCACGCCCTGCTGAAGCACGGTATCCATCCGCCGAGCCCCGCCTTGCCGGCGTCGACGTCCCCGCTCTTATGGGCACGCTTAGGAGCGATCTTGAGCGCGCGCTTAGGAGTGGTTGATGGGTCAGGTGGCGGTTTACTCGCGGGTCGAGCGGCGTCGGCGCTGGAGCGACGAGGAGCGCTGGCAGATCCTGGAGGAGGCGTTTTCACCGGGCGCCAAGGTGCTGCACGTGGCGCGGCAGTACGATATCTCGACGGGGCTGATCTACACCTGGCGGCGCAAGCAGCTCGCCGCGCAGCTTGAGGCGGCGCCGGCTGCGGCCGACCAGGGCTTTGCCGAGGCGGTGCTCGTCCCCGACGCCGAACCGGTGACGCCGTGCGGGATGCCCGCCATCATCATCGAGCTGGAGCGCGGCAAGCGCGTCAGCATCTTCGCCTCGGCACCGCCGGCGCTGGCGGTCGCGACGCTGAAGGCGTTGCGGTGATCCCTGCGGGCGCGCGGGTGTGGATCGCCATGGGCCACACCGACATGAGGAAGGGCATGCAGGGGCTGGCGCTCATGGTGCAGGAGCAGCTCCACCGAGATCCGCACGGCGGCGACCTGTTCGTGTTCCGGGGTCGGATCGGCTCGCTGGTGAAGATTATCTGGCACGACGGGATCGGCATGTCGCTCTACGCGAAGCGGCTGGAGAAGGGCCGGTTCGTCTGGCCTTCGGCGAAGGACGGGGTCGTGTCGCTGACCGCCTCGCAGCTGGCCTGCCTGCTCGAGGGCATCGACTGGCGCAACCCGCAGTACAGCTGGCGTCCAAAGAGCGCCGGATAGACCATTATCGCCTTGCGCGAAGGGACCGGGGATGATTCACTCTCGCCCGTGGCAGCGGTCGTTTCGCCTTTTCCGGACGACGTCGAAGCGCTCAAGGCGCTGCTCAACGCTGCGCTTCAACGGGCCGACGAGGCCGAGGCCCGCGCTGGTGAGGCCGAGGCCCAGGCCGCCAATGCGGTCGCCCGCGAGAGCGCCATCGAGGCGGTCATCGCGCACCTCAAGCTGCAGATCGCCAAGCTCCGGCGCGAGCAGTACGGCCCGAGCGCCGAGCGCAGCCGCCGGTTGCTCGAGCAGATGGAGCTGCAGCTCGAGGATCTCGAAGCCGACGCCAGCGAGGACGACCTCGCCGCCGAAGTCGCCGCTGCCAACACGACCAGCGTCGCCCCATTCGAGCGCAGGCGACCGGTCAGGAAGCCGTTTCCAGAGCACCTGCCGCGCGAGCGCGTCGTCATCCCGGCATCGTGCGCGTGCCCGGCCTGTGGCGGCGCGCGCCTGTCGAAGCTGGGCGAGGACGTGACCGAGACGCTCGAGGTAATTCCGCGGTCGTGGAAGGTCATCCAGACGGTGCGCGAGAAGGTCTCGTGCCGCGACTGCCAGACTATCAGCCAGCCGCCCGCGCCGTTCCATGTCGTGCCGCGCGGATGGGCTGGGCCGAGCTTCCTGGCGATGCTGCTCTTTGAGAAGTACGGCCAGCACCAGCCGCTCAACCGCCAGGCCGAGCGGTTCGCGCGCGAGGGCGTGCCGCTCAGCGTCTCGACCCTTGCTGACCAGGTCGGCGCCGCCGCCTTCGCGCTGACGCCCCTCTACAAGCGCATCGAGGCGCACGTCCTCGCCGCCGAGCGCATCCACGGTGACGACACGACCGTGCCGGTCATGGCGAAGGGAAAGACCGACGTCGCTCGATTATGGGTGTACGTGCGCGACGACACCCCGTTTGCCGGCGCCGACCCGCCCGCGGCGCTGTTCCACTACTCGCGCGACCGCCGCGGCGAGCACCCGCAGGCGCATCTCGCCAGCTGGTCGGGCATCTTCCAGGCCGACGCCTATGGCGGCTACGGCGAGCTGTACCGCGACGGTCGCAACTCAGGCCCCGTGCTCGAGGCCGGGTGCTTCGCGCACGCGCGGCGCAAGTTTTTCGAGCTTGCCGACGTCGAGGGTGCCGCGCGCAAGAGGAGCCGCGGCGAGCGGGCCGGCACGGTCTACCCCATCGCGCTTGAGGCGGTGAAGCGGCTCGACGCGCTCTTCGACATCGAGCGCACCATCAACGGCAGGCCTGCGGCCGACCGGCTCGCGGCGCGCCAGGACCTCAGCGCGCCACTGATGGCCGAGCTCCATGGCTGGCTCACCGCCCAGCGCGCCAAGCTGTCGCGCAACCACGACCTCACCAAGGCCTGTCTCTACATGCTCCGCCGCTGGGAGGCGTTCACGCGCTTCCTCGACGACGGCCGCGTCTGTCTCTCGAACAACGCCGCCGAGCGGGCGCTCCGCTGCGTGCCGCTCGGCCGCAAGGCCTGGTTGTTCTGCGGCTCGGACCGGGGCGGCCAGCGGGCCGCCATCCTCTACACGCTCATCCAGACGGCCCGCCTCAACGACGTCGACCCGCAAGCCTGGCTCGCCGACGTGCTCGCCCGCATCGCCGACCACCCCGCGACCCGGCTCGACGAGCTGCTGCCGTGGAACTGGACGCCCCAGATCCAGGTCGCGAAGGCCGCCTGATGGCCGCCCCGTCGAAGGTGTTCACCGCTTGCTTTGCGGCGAGGCACTTCGGCGTCGACATCGACGTCATCGAGGAGCTCGCCGAGGAGATGGCGCCCGAAGACGGCTGCCTCAGCGTCATCGACCGCTTCGACGACGACGCTGAGTCGACCACCGCCTTCACCCGCCGCGGTCTCGACTACCTCGACGGACTCCTCGACCAGCGCCGCTCGGACTTTATGCAGGAAAGCTGACTCGCCCCGCGGCCTTCCGCGGATGGATACCCCGCCCCCGCGGCCTTCCGCGGATGGATACGCATTGCACACCGCACCCTGCCAATCGCCGCGATCTTGCGCACGCTGCGGAACACATTGAAGGCCTCAAGGCATCGATTTTGGCATCGGGCCAGTTGGTGCCTGCGATCCTGCTCGCGGTCCCTGAACCCGATAAGCTGTACGCCATCTTCGGCGCGTGCCGTGCCGCAGCCATTCATCAGCTGCGTCTTGAGGGCCACGACGTGCACCTTTCTGCGATTCTGATGGAAGGCGAGCTCGTGCTCGGCGATGTGATGATCGCAGCCGAACAGACCCGTACGCGGGATTGGTCGCAGTGGGAACGCGCCGAGCTGTTCGACCGGCTCGCGGCCGACATGTCGAACAGTGAAATCGCGCGCCAGCTGGAACTCAACAAAAGCACGGTTGGCCGAACGCGGAACGTCACCGCGCTTCCGAGACCATTCTTAGAACTCGTCGCCGATCGGCACGCGATCGAAGCGGAGCCCGCTCGCCTGTTCAACAAGGCATGGGCGTCGCCGCAGCGCATGATCCTCGCGAGGCACCTCGCCGAGTTGCTGGTCCGGGGCGAGAAGATCGCAGCAGCGGCCTTGTTTGAAAGCTGCATCGAGGCTCTTGCTCTGTCGGGCGAGGAGGTCGCGGCTGAACCCGGCGTGGTTGCCGACGGCACCGCCGATGCAGTGGGTGCCGCGCTCGCCGCCCTGCAGACGGTCGTCCGCGAACAGCTGGGCGACGAAGAAGACGACAACGATGATATCGATCGGCATGACGGTAACGTTGATGCCGATGTGCGCCGCGCGGCGCGCGTCGAGCGCAAGCTTGAAGCCGGTCCGCGCATCATCGATATCGTGCTCGAAGATGAGGAAGGCGAGATCATCGGCGAAGCCAAGCGCACGACTA
>Ga0114999_10008775_pt1 | contig 11211 bp, 11 predicted proteins | sample ArcticOcean_MG_C_3_FD_89820 | JGI IMG/M metagenome (GOLD analysis project Ga0114999, IMG submission 89820) | Marine microbial communities from western Arctic Ocean - ArcticOcean_MG_CB8_126 | ecosystem: Environmental > Aquatic > Marine > Oceanic | place: Arctic Ocean: Canada Basin | collected...
CATCCACACACGAATAATTGCCTGAGAAACGGCGCGCGGAAATGGCAAGAGAATCCCAATCAAGATCACGATAAACGTCGACCAAGAAACAAACATAAAAACATAAATAAGCGAACGAACGGCCTGCATGTCCTAACCTTATAAGCTAACTATTTTGGAGAATTTTTAGGCCCGCATGGCGGACCCACACCAGCAAATATTTATTGTATTCCCTCATCAACAAACCGGCGGTTCCCGGCCAAGCCCACCAGCGTTCCTGCTTAAACGTTGCCGGAAAAACCGGATGAGGCGAGAACTCAACAGTCGGCATAGCGTGGCGAAATTCCAAAAGGCTGCGCGGCATATGATAGTTTGACGTCACAATGATCAGGCTCTTATATTTTTGTTTTTTTACCCATGCCGCCGTTTCGATTGCATTCCCCTCTGTGTTGATCGCATCGTCACCAATTTCTACACAACATTCCGAATATGCGGGCGCTTCCTGATACAACGTTAGCAGCCTTTTCACATCGACACCTTTGTAGACACCTGAAACAAAAAGCTTTTTTGCCCGTTTTTCAGCTAACAGCTTAAGACCTGCGCTTAATCGGCCACTGCCCCCGGTTAAAACAACGATCGCCTCCGCCGACGGCTCAGAATCTTCTATTTGGCTCGGAAGGGCGTCGGCAAAGATAAACAATCCGACCCCCCATCCAAACCCAACGATCAGGAGAACACTTGCAAGCCAGGAAACAAATCGTCTTAGAGAATTATTACGCTGCGATCTTACCATCTCTGCGTATGCTCCCTAAAGCATCCGACCTAGACTGCGCATGACCGTCACCCGTGCCGTTAGCATGGCAATCAAGGCGACGACGGCAGGCAGACAAATCAACACCGACCAGTGCCCGATGGTCATGTTAAATTCAGGGATAAGACCAGCGTCCATTTGCTCTGCCAAGGCGCCAATCCCCCACAGCGTCGGAACAGCCAACAACAAGCCTAATACCCCCCCCTTGAGCCCCAACACCAAGGCCCTGTGCGCGAATTGACCGGCGACGTATATGTCTTGCGCCCCGATCAGGTGAAGCACCTCTATCGCGCCCTGGTGAACCGCCAGACTTGTGCGCGTGGTAAAGACGACCGTGCCCACGGTGGCAACAGTGATCAACGTCAACACCAAGGCCGCCAATCCTTCAATGGTTTGCAAAAGACGGACAAGCTGGTCCAACCAAACCCGGTGATCATCAACAGAAACACCTGGCGAAATCGCGGACACCCGTTCGCTCAGGGATGCGACGTCAATTTGCGTACCGGGTTTCAACTTTACATCGATTAAAGCCGGGATAGGCAGTTCCTCCGACCCACTCACAGCCCCCAGCCATGGCTCCAGAAGCGCTAAAATTCGCCCTTTGCTGAGAGGCTCGGCACTGGCCACCCCATCGGTCGCGCGTACCGTCCGAAGCACAGACTGAAGAAGAACCGCATCTTGTGAGGGCGTATCGGTCGGGGCGATTTGAACGCTTAGAGTACCGGCCACGCCCGTGTCCCACTTTTCCGTCAACGCATTCAGGATGACCAAGCCCATAAGCGCTAGAATCGCCAAATAGACCATGAACGCGATCAGAAATGGCAGGTAGCGCCCCAGTGAATCACTGTCCAAGGGCAAGTCGGCACGACGGCCTAATATTCTCGCCAACATTTTAGGCTGCAGTCCCGGATCGGCGGCTGCCTTTTGTTTCTGCCTCAGATGTCGATTTGTTCCGGGGGGTCGAATTATTCTGGGGGGTCGAATTATTCCGGGAACCGGCTCCAGTCGTAACCAAATTTCCCGCCTCCAGGACCAAACAAGGGTGACCCAAGTTTTTCACCAAATGTTCGTTGTGGGTCGCGATAATGACGGTCGTGCCAAGTTTGTTTAGCTCGTCAAACAGATGCATCAGCCGAAGCGCCATTTTTTCGTCAACGTTTCCGGTCGGCTCGTCAGCCAGCAAGATCTTAGGACGGGCAATGACCGCCCGCGCAATCGCAACCCGCTGCTGCTGTCCGCCTGATAGAGTTGGTGGACGGGATTTCATGTGGTCTTTGAGACCGACCCAACTTAAAAGCTCCGCCACATGCGTCTGCACATCGGCTTCCCTGATCCCTGCCACACGCAAGGGCAAGGCCACGTTATCGAATGTCGAAAGATGCTCCAGCAGTCTAAATTCTTGGAAGACAACCCCGATTCGCCGCCTTAATGCCGGAAAATCGGCTCTTGGAATGGTCGCAATGTCCCGCCCAAAAAGCGAAATCAATCCCCGTGAAGGTTTCAATGCCAAGTACATTAATTTAAGCAAAGACGACTTGCCCGCGCCACTTTCCCCAACCAAAAAATGGAATGATCCAGCGCCAAGTTCAAATGAGATATCCCGCAGAACTTCGGGCCCTAGGCCATATCTTAGGCCAACGTTCTCAAACCGGATTACGCTCTCTGTTTCATCCATCTTTTAATACTGTTTCCGTAAATTCTAACCGCACAATGACACGGCAGTAGCAGGGGCGTCCAGGATCGAGAATACGCCTTCGCTTGCGTTGTGATTCTCAAATGCCTATAAATAGCTGGAAGTTAGCATGACTTGTTGTTAATTATCGCGGGCGACCCATGATTATAAATTGCGCTTCGTGTTCAACACGATACGCCATAGACATACAACTGTTAGCACCATCGGGTAAAACCGTACGGTGCTCTAATTGTAGTTATAAGTGGGTTCAGGCCCCTGTTGAACAGGCGCCACAGCCTCAGTACGCGCCACAGCCACAGTACGCGCCACAGCCACAGCCTCAATACGCACCGCAACCGGCTCCACAGCCTGTACCAGTCGCCCAAATTCCTGATCCGGAGCCCATTCCTGAGCCAGAGCCAGATCCTATCCCAGAACCTGAGCCTATCCCGGAGCCAGAGCCAGAGCCCCAGCCCGAGCCCGAGCCCGAGCCCGAGCCCGAGCCCGAGCCCGAGCCAGAGCCAGAGCCAGAGCCAGAGCCAGAGCCAGAGCCAGAAGAAGAGGAAGAAGAACTCTCTCAGGAAGAACTGGACGAGTTGCTTGGGACCGATGATGATCTCGAACCCGTCGCATCCATGGTCGAAGGTCCAGACGGTGACACTGATGAGGATTTCAACAAAGAAGATTTTGATCCCGAAGATATTCCTGATCCGGAGTCTATTCCGGAGTCGTTGACAGGGCCGGAGATGCGATTTGAAGACGATTTCGGCATGGGCCTCGGCAAGAAGATAGCCATTGGTGTCGTGATCCTGATCTTTGCCATCTTGGGCGGAGTCATTTTCGCGAAGAACCAAATTATTGGCATGGTCCCGGCCGTGGCACCCGTCTATGCAGCTCTGGACCCGGTCCTGGGCATGCTCGACTTTGGCGGCCACGATGTCGGCGAAGGGTTGGACCTCAAGGACATCAAGTACGAACCCGAAGTCGTAAACGGTAAAGACTTCCTGACGGTTAAGGGGAAGGTCACGAACACCACTGACAAGCGTCAGGTGCTCCCGGTGATCCGTATAACGCTTGGCGATGCTGAGGGTCACCCAATTACGTCGGTTGACGTTCGTCCGATCAAACAATCTATGCGCGCCCATGAGACCATTAGCTTCTCGTCGAAAAAGTTTGAGAAGCCAGGGATCGCACGCAAGGTCAATATTAACTTTATCGATCCGGAATCAAAGGACAATAAAGAGAAAAAACCGGCGGCAGATGATCATGGGAAAAAACCCGCCGCCCATTAATGGCAACGGGCGTTAAAACTGCCGCAGCAGTCGTTCAATATAATCCAGTTCAATCTTTGATCTTTGCTGGTCGCCGGCACGGCGACGAAGCTCGCGCAGAATTTCGTGCGCGCGTTGAACATCCTGTTCATCGGGAATTCCACCCAAATCATCAAAACCCAAGCCCGTCTCATCGTCTTCTAAGCGCCCAAAAGGTTCTTCTTCTGGTCGGCGCACGCCTTTTAGACGCGCACCACCAACCGGACCTCTGATGCCTCTGCCCTGTCGGCGTGCCATCATTTGTCGGGAAACACCGCTTCTAACGCGGCGCAGTTGTTCCAAAACCTCTGACTGTGCCGCCATCGCGGGACCCTGGCGGTTTGCTTTCAGGGACCTCGTCGCGTTACGCATCGCCCGCTCCGCCCGACCCAATTGACGCGGGAAGTTGCCAAGCAATTCATCAAACCCGACCATCAGCCCCCCCAACTTACGCCTAAGTGCCTCTTGAGGGGTGGCGTCCTTTTGTGAGTTACTCAAGGGTGGTTCGCCTTCGGGGCTGGTGCCCTGTTTCTTTCCATCACTCCTTTCCCCTTTCCTCTTACTCTGGCCCTGGCCTTGACCCTTATTGCCAAGCCGCAACCGACGGTAGGTCCGATTGAGGAGCTTTTGCTGGCCTTGAGTCAGATTTCGCAGCGAATCCATTAACTTCCGCGCCTGCTGTTGACGTTTTCCAGCCTTCCCACCAGGCTGCATGCCTGCCTGAAGATTTTTCAACATGCGCTGGACCTGCTTTAACAGGCGTTGAGCGGCCTTGATTGAGCCTGTCTTCGCCAATTCACGGGCGCGTTCAATCATCCGTTGGATATCGCCATTGCGCAGCAGTCGCGTGCTGGGGTCCAAAGGACGTTTCATAACTCCCTGCTTTTCCAATTGTTGGCGCAGGGCCGAGAAATATTTTTGCAATGCCTTCTGAACCTGATCCATCAGGCGGTCGATTTCTTTCTGACTGGCCCCTTTGCGCAGCGCCTTCATCAAGGCATCTTGGCGACGACGAAGGTCTCGCTCGGCAATGGATAGGTTGCCGTCTTCAAGCCGCAATGCCGTATCCCAAAGCAAATTTATAATCGACGTAATGGACTTAGGGGTCCACGATTGAACCAAGCGCGACTTGGCAACGCTCAGCGCCAAGTAGACAACCGTATCGTCAAAGAAATGCTTTGGCCGGGTTAAAATTTCGTCGAGGCGCGAAATAACATCGGCACGAATTGCTAACGATGGCGTCACTAATTTTCGACGTTGTTCAATAATGGCACGCGCGACAGGGTGATTGAACGTTCGTTGCGGCAAAAGCATGGCAACATCGTCGCTCAAACCCTTTTGGCCTCGACCATCAACCGCTTCCAGTTGAATAACGACCGGCATCCCCGCCCACGGATGTGCCGTTAGGTCGTGCACTACATTGCGTTTGTCTTTCCTCGCCCCCGGAGCTGGTAAGGGCAACGTCAGGTTGATTTCCGCATCACCAATCGGCTTAATTGTTTTTACCACAGATTCCGATAAGCGAATGACCGCGTCCACCCGCGCCAGGCCATAATCATCTTTTGCCACATACGCGAGGTTAAGGTGCGATCGCTCTGTCGATCCTGGCGGCGCATCAAAAGCGATTTCAGGTGCCATGTCCGGCACCACCCCCATCGGCCAGCCAATGACTTCTTTATCGCCGGAGACAATCGCCAGGCGGTCGCCACTTTCAATAACACCTTCGCCTCTAAAGCCGCCACCTTCGGTTCCTGTCTCCAATGCGTAAAAGTCTGCAATCGTGTTGCCGATTTTGAGTTTAGGAACGTCTACCAGGCCAGATAGCTGCACCAACACAGCACTGCCCGCTGGAACCATAATTTTTTTAAGACCTGTCGTCGCAGGCGTTTTCTTTTCATCTCCTGATTTTTTATTAGACGTCGGCGTGATTTTGAAAAAAATTGGCGCCCCGCGGGTATAGGTAGGCGGCGTGATCCAAACTTCTAGATTTAAAGCCTGAGCGCTCAAATTGTTGAAACTGGGAACCAGGGCCCGCTCGAACCTTGCCAACGGGTCTAGTCTGCCCGCCGTTAGCCCGACAAAGAGCAGCAACAGGATAAGCATCCGCACGGCATAGGGATCATGCCTCACAAGCTTTGGGGATGGTATTCTGATCCGTAGCATTTTAGCGGCTTTGGCCATCCGGTCCTTATGCGCCCGCCACAATGCCTCTGACACAGCATCGCCTCGACCAACAGCAATGTCGTCATCAAGGGCTGCGAGGGGGCGGTGGGTCAGGCCACTGTCCTGTTCAAGGCGACGCCTAGCTTGGGCCAGGCTAATCCGTCGAAACCCCCGTCGTCCCCGCCAGAAGGTCACCAAAAAGGCAGCAACGAAAAGTACTAATAGAAAAACGTGGACCGCTCCCGGCAGAAGCGGAAAGACATCTAACAGCGAGAGGGCAATAAACGTTCCAAGAATTCCAGCGACCGGCCACAGCCGAACCCAAAGGCGCTCCCACAAAAGTGCACTTTGTGCCAGAAAAAGCTTAAATCCGTAACGGGGCCGTTTGTCACCGTGCATCCTGTCGTCCTTTTCAGACGTTGCACAATTAGTTCACCCAGTTGGGCACATCTAGTCCGCCCAATTGGGCAGTGCCTCCATCGCCAACATATCATCCACAGATTGGCGACGGCGCACAACTGTGAATTTGTCGTTGCGAACTAATATTTCAGGCACCAAGGGACGAGAATTATACGTCCCCGCCATGACAGCACCATAGGCACCAGCGGTCCTAATGGTCAAAAGGTCGCCTGCCTTTAATGCTGGCATCGGTCGTTTTGCACCAAAAGTATCGCCGGTTTCGCAAATCGGGCCAACGATATCTACTTCTGTAAGTTCCGCATCGGCAGATGGCTCTGCTACCGGAACAATGGCGTGATAGGCTTCGTAGAGAGACGGGCGCATTAGATCATTCATTGCCGCATCGACAATAACAAAGGTTCGCGTCGCACCTTCCTTCACATACACCACTTGGGTCACCAGTATGCCTGCGTTGCCGGCGATGACGCGGCCCGGTTCCAGCATGATCCGACAATTCAAATCACCAACGGTCTCTTTGATTACATTGGCGTAGGCCTGCGGACTGGGGGTTTCAGAACCATCGTAGGGAATGCCCAAGCCACCGCCTAAATCTAGACGGCGAATGTCGTGGCCATCAGACCTGAGCATTCCGACCAAGTCACGCATCCGCACATAGGCGTTCTTAAAGGGTGTCAAATCAGTGAGCTGTGAGCCGATATGGACCGCCACCCCGACAAGATCAATCCCCACCATGTCGCGACCGCGGGAATACACTTCATGTGCCCGCGTCCATTCGATGCCAAATTTATTTTCGCTGAGGCCTGTGGTGATCTTGGCGTGAGTCTTCGCATCCACGTCTGGATTGATGCGGATTGAAACCGGTGCTTGCACACCCAAAGACTGCGCGACCTCGTTTAAGGTTTCCAATTCCGGCTCAGATTCAACGTTGATCTGCATGACCCCGGCGTTTAGGGCATCGACGAGTTCTTCGCGGGTTTTGCCAACACCTGAAAAAACAATCTTGTCTGCTGGCACGCCAGCTACCAAGGCGCGCTTTAACTCACCGCTGGAAACCACATCTGCGCCCGCACCCTGCTGTGCCAAGGTTTTTAGAACGGCAATGTTAGAGTTCGCCTTAACGGCGAAGCAGACCAGCGCGTCGATCCCGGTAAAGGCATCGGCGAAGACATTATAGTGCCGTTCCAACGTCGCCGTTGAATAGCAATAGAACGGCGTTCCGACCTCTTCAGCCAGCCGCTCCAAGGGAATGTCTTCGGCGCATAAGCCGCCGTTGTTATAGGTAAAATGATCCACGGAAAATCCTTTTCAGGTGACCTACTATTTGGGTCGGGTAGGTCCTGGCTATTGAGCTGGGTAGATCCTGGGAATTTTTGAGTCTTTATGCGGCTCAGGCGAGGATTTACGGCCACAGCCGATCAACGGTGAGGCCATAACCAATACCAATGCCACCAAAAGTGCCTTTCGCCAGATACCTGGTTTTAATAACTGAGCCATAGTCTCTATTCTAAATACCGTTTACGGGCTTCGGCAACCGCACGCCGAACGTTTTCAGGCGCAGTGCCGCCTAGGCTGGTACGACTTTTTACCGAATTATCCACGCCCAGGACATCCAAAACTTCTTTGGTAATGCCTGCTTCAACCGATTGCATGTCCACCAAACTCAAATCTTCAAGCCCACAGCCCTTGCCTTCGGCCAACTTAACGATGGTCCCAGTAACATGATGGGCTTGTCGGAAGGGCATGCCGAGGACCCGCACCAACCAGTCCGCGAGATCCGTCGCCGTCGTAAAGCCTTTACCTGAAGCGGCCCTGAGCCGGTCTGTATCAAAAGAAATATCCCTGATCATGCCAGCCATCGCGGTTACGCCAAGCGCCAAGGTATCGGCGACGTCAAACACCGGCTCCTTGTCTTCCTGCATGTCCTTGCCGTACGCAAGCGGCAGCCCCTTCATCACCATCAACAAACCATTCAAGGCCCCCACAACCCGGCCTGCCTTGGCCCGGATCAGTTCTGCAGCATCTGGATTGCGCTTTTGCGGCATGATCGAACTGCCGGTGGAAAAGGCATCAGATAGGGCAGCAAAACCAAACTGGTCGCTGCACCAAATCACGATCTCTTCTGCTTGGCGGGACAGATGAACTGCCAGCAACGCCCCAACGCTTAAAAATTCACAGGCAAAGTCCCGGTCTGACACGCCGTCCAAAGAATTAGCACACGCCCGATCAAAGCCTAGTGCTTGCGCCGTCATTTCCCGGTCGATGGGAAAAGAGGTCCCGGCCAGCGCCGCTGACCCCAACGGGCTTTCGTTCATCCGCTTCCGACAATCAGCCACCCGGCTGCGATCCCGGCCATACATTTCCACATAGGCCAGCATGTGATGGCCCAAGGTTACCGGTTGGGCCGCTTGTAAATGCGTGAACCCAGGCATGACCGTTTCAGCATGTGCTTCCGCTTGATCGATCAGAGCCGCCTGTAAGTCCTTCAACCCCATATCCAGCGAATCCAACGCATCCCGCACCCAAAGCCTCAAGTCCGTTGCCACCTGATCGTTACGCGACCGCGCTGTATGCAGCCGTCCCGCCGCATCTCCAACCAACTCAGACAAACGCGATTCGATATTCATATGAATGTCTTCAAATGCTCTCGAGAACGTGAACTGGCCTTTTTCGATCTCTGACATTACTTTATCTAGACCATTGAGAATGGCGGTGCCGTCCTCTTCGGAAATAATTTCTTGGGCGACCAGCATCGCGCAATGGGCTTTCGAGCCAGCAATGTCTTGGGCGTAGAGGCGCTTATCGAAATCAATGGACGCATTAATTTCTTCCATAACCGCAGCTGGCCCTGCATCGAACCGACCGCCCCACATCGCGCTAGACTCTTTAGGTGATTTACCGCTCATGATTAAACCATTGGAGAACTTGAGTTGAGAACAAAATTATACCGCAGCCTCGTATTGATATCGGCGATATTGGCAATTTCGGCGATTTTGGCCATATCGTCCCCACATGCAAGCGCAGAAGCGGTTAAAAACTCGATAATATTGACCAAATTAGCCGACAAATCGTCTGAAGCCCCGCGTAATTTTCAGGCGACAGAGTCTATTCGACCAGCGCCTGAGCTGGTGATTTACGATGCTGAGGATAAACCGCTGGCGATTTCTGCATTCAAGGGACGGGGAATCGTTTTGAATTTCTGGGCAACGTGGTGTGCGCCGTGCGTCAAGGAAATGCCTGATCTTGACCGCCTGCATGCGCTGCTGAAGAAAGAAGGGATCGACGTGCTTGCTGTCTCCGTTGACCGCAACGCGCTGCGTTTGGCGAAGAAATTTTATAAAATAAACGAAATTCGCCATATGCCGGTTCTTATCGATAAAAATCGTAAAGTCCTTCGGCGGTTGAGCATTCGCGGCCTGCCGACCACGGTTCTTATAAATCCAGAAGGCATGGAAGTCGGTCGCATTGTCGGGGCAATCGAATGGAATTCACCTGAGAACGTGGCCTTCCTGCGCCGATTGTTGGCGCCAAAAAAATGAATTCAAAGCTGCCTTTGATTATAGCTACAGCTTTGGCCTTAGGTGCCTGTGCCGAGAACTTTCGCTGGGAACATCCGGGGCTCACCACGGCCCAATGGAGCAGTGACAAATCATCCTGCAAAGACGCTGCCGTCCTAAAGGTGAATACGGATATCGCCGTTGGCCGCGGCTTCAGTGCCCGTGACGCTGATTTTAGGAATGACCAATATACATACCAAATGGACCGCTACGAAGGACTTCGCAGACAAGACAAACTGACCGATGCGTGCCTGATTAAAAAGGGATATCGGAAGGTTAACGTTGTCATTAAGAAAAAATGAGCTACGACCTCAGCTTTAGATTCTTAAAAAAATATCTCGACCGCACATTCACAGCTATTACATCTTCTTAAATATTTTAATACACTGAATACAATCGTATTTTTATGAATATGATTGTATGTTTTTAGAGAGTTATTTTCATACTTTCACACTATTTAGTCGCATCCCATATTTTCCATTCATATAAGTATCCTTGCAACAAAATTTTTATAATGATTTCTGGGAAATACTATGAGGATAGGAAATACGTTTACTCAATTTTTGTATTCGGACTTTTTGCGGCAACAGCGGCTTAGAACCCATCACAGGCGGATAATGTTCATGTGAGTGTTCCGGGCGGCGGCGCGCTCCTTAATGACTCAGATATTGAATATAATTCTGGAAACACCGCCGACGTCGGGTCGGATACCGGGTATACCGTTGGGGGCGCCATCGGTTATCGGTTAAAAGAGTCGGGCGTGCGCTTTGAGGCGCAGTTTAACCACCAAAAAAATGATATAGATTCGGCATCTGCCTTAGTTGTTACGATCACCGCTGGCGGGGACGCAACCATAAACAGCGGTATGGCAAACGTGATTGTCGACTTCAAAACAAAGTCGCCCAAGTGGACACCTTAAATCAGGGCCGGACTTGGAGCTGCCACTGTGACGATAAATGATCCCTCCGTTACCGTCGATAATATTACTCTAACAGGTAACGACGTCGACGATACGGTCTTGGCTTATCAGTGCATGGCGGGTTTAGGGTTTAACGCAACCGAAAATGTTACACTCTCCGCCGAATACAGATATTTTGGCACCCAGGACCCGACGTATACGGTTCTTGATATCGATGCCAGTATCGACAGTCATAATTTTCTTGTTGGCCTTAGATATAATCTCGCAGATTCAACATCCAAGTACATAATTTGAGGGCCATTTAGGCGAGATGAGGTTATCGAGGATTTCTTACAAAGGAGATCCAAGATGTTAAAAGCTTACCATCATCTGACCCGAGACCA